>ENA-ORLF01000961-ORLF01000961.1-human-gut-metagenome-genome-assembly--contig:-NODE-961-length-8905-cov-5.1339_pt1 | contig 8905 bp, 7 predicted proteins | sample MGYA00243066_ERZ508822 | MGnify/ENA primary metagenome ERZ508822 (study PRJEB26277, sample SAMN04329791) | human gut metagenome | biome: human-associated habitat | host: Homo sapiens | place: USA... | reverse complement strand
GTTTTAGTATAAGATGGGATAGGAGCACGTTCGCAAGTAGCGGGCCGGGAAGCATACTTCCTCTGTCCGCCAAGCTCTACGTACGCTCCGGGAGTCGGAATAAAATAATGGCCCGAAACACCTTGTTTGCCACGGTCGAAGAATACAGAGTCCGTAACGGAATGGCTCTGCCAGCCGCCAAAGCTGTGCCGCACCGTAGGCCGATAGCCGTTGACCGGAGAAGTAATCGTCACGAAGCCTACCCCGCAGCCGCCATAACGCTCCTGCAACATCGCACGCAGGTCGGCCGTCAGGATATCCGCCTCGATGAAAGAATCTCCGAAATAGGCGATACGCACCGGGCGGGGCTTTGCCGCCAACTCATCCAGCGCGCGATAGAAAGGTGTCATGCCGCGCAGGGTGGAATCGCTGTAATCCTCAATGCAGGTCATGCCGCTGCGACAGGTATCCACAAAGGCGGGCTTCACTTTCGGGGGCGGCGGCAACAGACTGTCCGGTTCGCTCACGACTTCCGGCACGGGACGCACATCGCCCCGGTTCGCTCACGTCTTCCGTCACGGGACTCACATCGCCAAGTATGTCTACCCGCCTCAACACATGGCCCCCTATCGTGCCCCCCGGCAGCAAGTTCAGCAGCAGAAGTACCGCCAGCACAATAAGCATCAGCCAACCTGTATGTTTTAAAACGCTCTTTTCCATAACTAATCCGGACGCAAAGATAAAGAATCGGATGAAAATAAATATCGTCCTTCCTAAAAAGAAATCGTCAGGTTCATTTTAACACAGTCTTGACTGCTGTTTGTATGGCAGAAACTTTAAACAGTCCGCTCTATGTTCCAGACAAATGCCCGGAGCCCCAATTGCTCGGTCTGCTTGTCCATGTTGTGAAGGACCTCCAGCAGGGGCTCTACCCGCTCGTCCTCTACCATTGTAAGAATGGCGGAGCACATGGAAGGCCAGGCGTGACTGCCGTAATGAGGCTCACCGGTCTTGGAACCGCGCCCGCGAACCTGCTCCCAATAAGTGAAGCCCCGGCAATTGAGCCGGTCGAGTGTAGCAATGATACGCTCGTAATATGCCTGATCGAATGTGATTAATACTGATTTCATTATTCAATTATTAAATGTCAACTATTAATTATTAGCCTGTTCCTCAAAGTAAGCATCCAATTGCTTGCGCATCTTGCGACGTTGGCGTTTGATGCCGACACCACCGAAGATACAATACATCGTAGGAACGTAAATCAAAGTCAGAATGGTGGAAACCGCCAGACCGCCGATTACGGCAATCGCCATAGGACTCCACATCTCAGAACCCTGACCGCTGCTGATGGCCATCGGAATCATACCGAGAATGGTAGTCATGGTCGTCATCAACACCGGACGGAGACGGCTCTTGCCTGCCGTAACCACGGCATTCAGCACCGACTGCCCGCGTTCGCGACAGAGAATGGTGTAGTCGATGAGTACGATACCGTTCTTCACCACGATACCGATCAACATGATACTGCCCAGCAGACTCATCACACTCAGCGTCGTATCGGTTATGAACAGCGCCATCAGCACACCGCTCATGGCAAACGGCACGGAGAGAATCAGAATAAACGGATAGGTAAGCGACTCGAACTGGGCTGCCATTACGATAAACACGAGGATGATAATCAATACGCCGAGTGTTCCCAAATCGCGGAACGAATCCTGCTGGTCTTCAAAGGAACCCGCCACCTGAATGGTTATGTCGGACGGTTTCTCCATTCTATCGATAATGGCATTGCCCGCAGCCACCACGTCACCCAACGGAGCGCCGGAAATGACGGCAGACACCGTTACGATACGTTCACGGTCCTTACGCTCGATAGTAGGCGGAGCAAAACGTTCCACCACCTTTCCCAAATCCTTGATACGGACGCCCTCGCCTTTGGCATTGTATACCAATATGTTCTCGATACTTTCAAGACTGGTACGGTATTCGGGGGCGTAGCGCACCTTGATATCATACTCATCGCCGTCTTCACGATACTTGGAAGCCGTAGCGCCATTGATACGGTTGCGCAGATAGGTGGCGGCAGTAGAGAGGTTCAGCCCGTGAAGCGCCAGCTTCTCGCGGTCGAAGTCCACCTGGTATTCGGGCTGGTAATCGCTACGGCTGATGTTGACTTCGGACACGCCTTTTACGTTCAGCAGTTCGCGCTTCAGGCGGGCGGCAACGCTGTCGGTTTCCTCCATACTGTAGCCATATACCTCGAAATCGGCGGATGCCTGGGCCGACATACCCGTATTACTACCGCCGAAAATAACCTGTGCCTTACTGAATTCGGGATAAGCCTTCAGGTCTTCGCGCATTTCCTCGCAGACAGTCTCCAGCGTAACATCACGGTCTGCCGGGTCTACCAAACTGATATTGAAGGAAATGATATGCGAACCGTTGTCCTGCATGGAAGCCCAGGTATTATCCGAATCGGCCTGCCCTACGGTATAGTTGCATATCTTCATGACACCCTTATACTTCTGCAGCCACTGATTGGTAAGTTTCTGCGAAACCTCCTGCGCCACTTCTTTACGCGTACCGATAGGCAACTCCAACTGTACGGCAATACGGGCATTGTCCTGCGCCGGGAAGAACTCCGTACCAATGGTCTTTGCACAGAACAGGCTCAAGATAAAGAATATCACACAACCGACAAGCACGACCATACGATGACGCACCGCCCAGTTGAGCATACGTGCATACCAGTTGTCCAAACCGTCCAATGTGTGCTCTATCGGCCCGAAGAATATCCGGAACATCTTGGACTGTTTACGCTGCAAGCGGAGCAGTTGCGAACAGAGCATCGGCGTCAGCGTCAAAGCCGAAACGGTGGATACAAACATAATGGCGCACATCATCCAGCCCAACTGCTTGAACAGCACGCCGGACATACCGGTTACCATAGTCAGCGGGAAGAATACGGCAATCATCGTCAGTGTAGAAGCCACTACGGAAATAGCCACCTCGTTCGTTCCGTGAACCGCTGCCTGCTTCGGGTCGGAACCGCGCTCGATATGTGTCGTGACATTCTCCAACACCACAATAGCGTCGTCCACCACCATACCGATGGCTATGGAGAGTGACGAAAGCGAAATGATATTAATCGTATTCCCCGATATTGCCAGGTATATGAACGAAGCAATCAGAGAAAGCGGAATCGTAATACAGATAATCAATGTAGCCCGCCAGCGTCCCAGGAACAGGAATACCACAATCACGACGAACAGCAGGGCGTACATCACCGTCTCCGTCAAACTGTCGATAGTGTTCAGGATGTTTTCGGACGTGTCCACAATGACGCCCAACTTCACATCGCTCGGCAGATTCTTCTGCAGACGGGGCAACGCCTCCTGTACTTTCCTGGAAATCTCCACCGAATTGGCGCCCGACTGTTTCTGAACCACAATCATCGCACCCTGCACACCGTTGTTATAGGTTTCCTGCGCACGTTCCTCCACGGTATCCACAATCCGAGCTACGTCGCGCAGGTAAACGGTAGCACCGTTATAGGTGCCCACCACCACATCCGCCAGTTCACGGGAGTCGTCAAACTCACCCTCCACACGCAAGGAATAAGTCTCATTGCCGATGTCGAAATTACCGCCCGGTATGTTCTTGTTCTCCGCACCGATAATGGAACTGATTGTTTCGATACTCAAGTTGTACGCCTCCAGCTTATAGGGGTCGCAGTACACCTGGATTTCACGCTGCGGCGCACCGCTGATAGACACCGTACCCACACCGGGAATACGCGCCAGAGGGTTTACCACACGGTCGTCCAGTATCTTATAAAGCGCCGACTGGCTTTCGTTTGCCTGTACGGACAGCAGCACGATAGGAATCATATCCGTACTGAACTTGAAGATGATAGGATTCTCCACATCATCGGGCAGTTCGGAACTAACCATATCCAGCTTGTCGCGCACATCGTTTGTCAGCACGTCAATATCATTACCGAACTCAAACTCCAGCGTAATCAGCGACATATTCTCCGAAGAACGGGAAGTGATGTGCTTCAAATCGCTGACTGAGTTCAAAACATTCTCCAACGGACGGGTCACGTTGTTCTCGATATCCGAAGCACTTGCTCCCGGATAGGCCGTCATCACCATAATCGTATTCGTATCAATGTCCGGATACAAATCAATAGGCAACTTGGACAACGAGAACAGACCAAATATCACCACTGCCAGGAAGCAGAGCGAAGTCATAATCGGTTTCTTAACCGCACCTTCATATAAACTCATATTATTAGGGATTAGGGATTAGCGTTTAATGATTAGGGATTAGTGATTAACGTTTAGTGTTTAGTGTTTAGAGATTAGCAACTTATTTACCGGCAAACCACTAATCACTAATCACTAATCACTAATCGCTAACCGCTATTTCTACTTCCATTCCGTTCACCAGTTTGGTTTGTCCGGCTATAACCACCCGGGAGTTGTCGGGCACGCCGGAAATCAGCTCGTATTCGGCCCCCATGCGACGTCCGAGCTCTACCTTATTATAGGTAACCTTGCCGTCCTTGTACACATATACATAACGGTCGCCGGAACCGGATTGCTTTACGATGGCCAAATCGGGTACAACCACATTGTTTTTGGTTCCGAAGTTAAGCGTGGCGCGGGCAAACATTCCGGGACGTACCCTCCGGTCTTTATTGGCGAGTTTAATCTCTACCGGAAAAGTACGGGTGTTCGGGTCTACTGTAGGATACACCAGACTGATATAGCCTTCAAAGGGTTCGTCTCCGTAAACATCCAGCTTCACGGCTACCGGAGCGCCTTTCTTCACTTGGGTGAAGTAAGTTTCGGAAACATTGATAAGCAACTTCACAGGCATAATCTGCTCTACCACCAGCACGGGTTCGCCGCCGCTGTACATATCGCCGCTGTCATAGTTTCGGGCAGTTACAACCCCGTTTATCGGGCTGAGCAACGCAGTATTCTCCAGCAGATTGCGGTAGGCCGTTTCTTTTATGTCCAGCGCCATCTTGGCTGCATCCCATTCGGATTTGGCACTCCGGTTTGGATGCACCACCCACTTTATACAGTTCGTCCATACGCTTGAACTCAATCTCCTGATTGTCCAACTGGAACTTTGTCTGTTTCAGGTTCGCCTCATCCATGCTGACCAGCTTCTGACCTTTGGACACGCGGTCGCCCACTTCCACCAATATCCTGTCGATGCGTACCGGAGAGGAAGGAGCTATGTTGTTCTTTACCTCTGCTTCTACGGTAGCTGTGTACTCATGAATCTGCTCTACCGGACGTGCTTTTACATCCGCCAGCTTCACTCTCGGCTTTTCGTCCACCTGCTCAACGGCAACTTTGTCTTTTCCACCGCTGCAAGCGCCCAACAGTGCTACTGCAAGCAGGGCAATCAATTGAAAACGTTTCTTCATATCGTTGTTCTTGTTTTATTTCTGATTACTGATGATATAGTCTCTTCCCAATACCTGGTCAAGGTCGGCTTTAGCCACCAGGTAGTCATATATGGATTGGTTGTAAGTAAGCTCCGCCTCGGTGAGCTGAACCTGCGAAGTATTCAGTTCGAGTACCGTACCCTTGCCCACTTCATAACGCTTGCCGGCAATCTGCACCGCCTTTTCGGCCTGCATCACATTCTCCTTGTTACTGGATACCTGCTCCGAGCTGGCTGCCATATTATCCTGATAGCTTGTAATCTGCATGTTCAGCTTACGTTCCGTATCGATACGGTTCTGGTCCAACTGGCGCATCTGGATGCGGTTGGATTTCAGTTTCGTAAAGTTGCTTGCCTTATATAAAGGAATACTCAGATTGAATACCAGCGAAGAGCTGCCGCTGTAATGGTAATCGAAGATGTTCCAACTGTCGTTGTTCATGGACTGGTACTGATAAGAATACCCCAATCCTATCGTCGGCATGAAGTTGGTGCGCAAGGACTTGATATTCTTCTGAAGCATCAGACGGTTTAACTCCAATTGCTTCATGGTAGTATTGTTCACCAAACCTTCATGAGCGTCATTCTCCAACTGATTGGCAAACACGATGCTTTCATAGGCCGCCAAACTGTCGTCAATCTTAATCTCCACATCGGCGGTAACGCCCATCAGCACCTTAAGTTGCAGTTTGGAAAGCGTAACGGCATTTCCGGCGGAAATGACACTCGGCTTCACGCTACGCATCTGCACTTCGGCGGTGATTTTATCGAATTCGCTTACCGCTCCCTGCTGATATTTGGCATTGACAATATTATAGTTCTCTTCCGCCAGTTCATAGCTTTTCTGCAAAACTTCGTATGAGTCCTGCGACAGCATCAGCTGATAGTAGGCTTTGGTCACCTGGTTCACCAAATCCAGTTTGGAAGCCCGCGACTTCTCCACTGCCAGCTCTATATCCGTCTTTGTCATCGACATGGCACGATAGACGGAAGGAGCAAACAATGGTAAACTGATATTCAATGTTCCCGCAGCGGTATTCGCCTTGTCCTGTCCCATTTTCACGATTTGGTCGCCGATACTGAACTGCGGAGCCGTGATGGTATGGCTCATACTTCCCGTAATACTTGCCTCGGGCAACAAGTTCTGCCAAGTTTCCTTACGACTCACTTTCTTGAGGGCAATCTCCTCTTCCGCCACTTTAATGGTGGGATTGTCGCTCAAAGCAATCTCCAAGGCTTTGTCAAGGTTCAAGATCAGGGTATCCCTCGTCCCTTGCGCCCGTGCATGGCTGCCTGCCAAGACTATGGCAATAAGCAACAGCCATTTTTTACCCTCAAAAAATCTCTGCATCTTCATAAACTATTAATTGTTATTCTATTTGGTTTCCGTGTTATTGTCTGCAGGCACAACCTTTTTACGGTATTCCCGGATAAACGCTTCCAGCTCGTGCGCCCCCTGTTCCGTAGAGATTCCGCGCAGAAAAGTGAACATTATAGACTCATAGACTTCAAGGAAGGAATACTCTTTGCAGATGTCCGTATTCATCAACACGTCTATCTGCTCCCTTACCAACAGATTGATAATGGCAAAGTTTACATCATCACGGAAAATGCCCTGCTTCACACCTTCCTTAAAGAAGTTTACCGTTTCTTCCGAATCCTGGTTATGACGGTTCGTCATCAGCGCATAGGCTTTGGGATACTTCTTGATGTCTTCAAAGAATTTCTTATTGGTGGCATGGAACTGTTCGATGCTGCGCTGATAGCATTTCAGCAGAACTTCCAATACATTTCCGGAGGTGGCAAGTACATTCTTCAAAAATTCATCCCCTTCCTTCTGACCTTTCAGTATGCACTCTTCCAACAAAGTTTCCTTATCCGAAAAGACTTCATAAAGGGTACGTTTGGAAATGCCCAGTGAAGTGGCAATATCATCCATTGTAATACTCTTGATACCGTGCGCAGAAAAAGCTTCCACCGCAGTGTCAATTATCCGCTCTCTCAGTTCCGGACGGGGGACAAGATGCTTGGTATATTCGCTCATTTCTCTTTCTTTTAAAATTCAAAAACTCTTTTTATCCATTTTTCAAAATAAAAACAAGCAAATATAGAAAGAAAACTTAATTAAGCAATTAAGTTTTCTTTCTTTTCTCAAACGGTTAATAAAAATTAGGGATATAACAGATATACAAGGAGAAATATCCTAATAATCAAATTTGGTGCGGCTGAGGAATGCCACTGTCTTATGGATTTCCTTGTACATTACAATATCGTCCTTCACAAAGGGAACTTCCTTGCGGTATTCGCACAGGAAACGTTCCAGAATGGGCGAAGTCTTTTGCGGACGGCGGAAGTCGATACCTTGCGCGGCATTCATCAATTCAATGGCAAGGATATGTTCCAGATTGTCCATGATGCGGAACAGTTTTGTTGCGGCATTGGCGCCCATACTCACATGGTCTTCCTGTCCGTTGCTGGATACGATGGAATCGCTGCTGGCGGCATAACAGTACATCTTGTTCTGGCTCACCATGGAAGCGGCGGCATATTGGGGAATCATGAAGCCCGAATTCAGACCGGGATTGGCAACCAGGAACTCCGGCAGTCCGCGCAACCCCATGATGAGCTGGGCAATGCGGCGTTCGGAGATATTACCCAACTCGGCAAGGGCGATGCCCAGAAAGTCGTACGAAATAGCCAACGGCTGCCCGTGAAAGTTTCCACCCGAAATGATGCGGTCTTCATCGGGGAAGATAGTAGGATTGTCCGTTACGGAATTGATTTCGGTCAGCAGTACCGAAGACACATACCTGATGGCATCCTTCGTGGCGCCGTGCACCTGCGGAACACAACGGAAAGAGTACGGGTCCTGCACATGCTTGCCGGGACGGGCGATGAGTTCGCTGCCTTCCAGCAGCTTGCGGACGTTCTCGCCTGTCTCGATTTGTCCTTTGTGGGGACGGATTTGCTGAATACAATCCATGAAGGGGTCGATACGGCCGTCAAAGGCTTCCAACGAAAGGGCTGCTATCAAATCGGCTTTCTTGGAGAGGCGGAAGGCTTTGAGGATGGCAAAGACACCGTTGGCGCTCATAAACTGCGTACCGTTCAACAAAGCAAGTCCTTCCTTGCTCATCAGCTTGACGGGCTCCCAGCCGAACTCGTCGAGTACGCTGATTGCCTCGCGCTTCTTACCTTTATAATATACATCGCCCACACCGATAAGCGGCAGGAAAAGATTGGCAAGCGGCGCAAGGTCGCCCGATGCTCCGAGCGAACCGCGGTCGTAGACGATAGGCATCACATCGTTATTGAAAAAGTCGAGGATGCGCTGTACGGTAATCACCTGCACACCGCTATGCCCCAAAGAAAGCGCATGTGCCTTGAGCAGCATCATCAGCTTGATGATGACCGGACGTATCTCCTCGCCCACGCTGCAAGCATGGCTCTTGAT
>ENA-ORLF01000951-ORLF01000951.1-human-gut-metagenome-genome-assembly--contig:-NODE-951-length-8960-cov-3.29669_pt1 | contig 8960 bp, 9 predicted proteins | sample MGYA00243066_ERZ508822 | MGnify/ENA primary metagenome ERZ508822 (study PRJEB26277, sample SAMN04329791) | human gut metagenome | biome: human-associated habitat | host: Homo sapiens | place: USA... | reverse complement strand
CAGCCTCCTGCGCGAGAAGAAGAGCCTCGCGCATCATGTTTTCATCCAAAACCGTTCACACACCTCCACGGCAGGATTATTTACCCATCATACCCGAAAACGCCCCATTCGTCAACACCCCGCGCCGCCGCGCAAAAAAAGCCCTCCGGTCATGCTCTGACCGGAGGCAGATGGGGTTGTGGGATTTGGCGGCGGCCAGAGCCGCCGGCCTGGGATATGAAGTGCGCTCGCATTGGATAAGCTGTGTCTATACCATACCGGAACGGCACGGAAAAGTCTGCCGAACGCTGTCGGGGCGGAAATTTTTTCTTGCGGCGGGCAGGATTCTTGCAAACAGGGCGGTTTCCTGCTAAAATATCAATCCGAATGAAGTGCTGCAGGGGGGATCTGTATGGAATTTGACGCTGGCCGGTACGATGTAGCCGTGATCGGCGCGGGCCACGCCGGGATCGAGGCCGGGCTGGCCTGCGCGCGGATGGGGCTGAAGACCGTCGTGTTTACGATCAATCTGGACGCGGTCGGCAATATGCCCTGCAATCCCGCCATCGGCGGCACGGGGAAGGGCCATCTCGTGCGCGAGCTCGACGCGCTCGGCGGCGAGATGGCGAAGGCGGCCGATCGCTCGTGCATCCAGTACCGGATGCTGAACCTGGGCAAGGGCCCGGCCGTCCACTCCCTGCGCGCGCAGGCGGACCGCCGGAGGTATCAGGAGGATATGAAGCGCACGCTCGAGCGGCAGGAGAATCTGGACCTCAAACAGGCCATGATCACCTCCCTCCGGCTGACGGACGGGCAGGTCTCCGCCGTCGTCACGCGCCTCGGCGCGGTGTATCAGGTGCGCGCCTGCGTCATTGCCTCCGGTACGTATCTGGATGCCCGCGTCATCACCGGCGACTGCGCCTATGCCTCCGGCCCGGACGGGATGCAGGCGGGCATCGGTCTTGCGGAGCAGCTTTCTTCTCTTGGCCTGCGTATGCGCCGGTTCAAGACCGGCACGCCGCCGCGCGTCAACCGCCGCTCGATCGACGTGACGAAGATGGAGCTGCAGCCGGGCGACGAGACGCCCGTCCCGTTCTCGTTTTCCACGAAGCAGCCGCCGGAAAACAAAGCGGTCTGCTACCTGACCGATACGAACGAAAAGACCCACGCGATCATCAAGGCCAACGACGACCGGTCGCCGCTGTTCAACGGCATGATCGAGTCCGTCGGCCCGCGCTACTGCCCGTCGATCGAGACGAAGATCGACCGCTTTCCGGATAAGCCCCGGCACCAGCTGTTCGTCGAGCCGTGCGGGCTGTGCACGGACGAGATGTATATCCAGGGTCTGTCTTCCAGCCTGCCGGAGGATGTGCAGCTCGACATGCTGCACACGATCGCGGGGCTCGAGCATGCGGAGATGATGCGCCCGGCCTACGCCATCGAATACGCCTGCGTCGACCCGACCGAGCTTCTTCCGACGCTCGAGAGCAAAAAGATCCCCGGCCTCTACGGCGCGGGGCAGTTCAACGGCTCGTCGGGCTATGAGGAGGCCGCGGTGCAGGGCTTCGTGGCGGGCGTCAACGCGGCGCTGAAGCTCAAGGGCGAGGCGCCGATGGTCCTGAAGCGGTCTGACGGCTATATCGGCACGCTCATTGACGATCTGGTCACCAAGGGCACGAACGAGCCCTACCGCATCATGACCTCGCGCTCGGAATATCGGCTGCTGCACCGGCAGGACAACGCCGACGAGCGCTTGATGCCCATCGGCCACCGCATCGGGCTGATTTCCAACGCGCAGTATGAAGCCGTGCAGGAAAAATACCGCGCGGTCGCCGCGGAGATCAAACGCCTGGAGGCCACGGGCGTGCCGGAGAGTGAAGCTCTGAACGCGATGCTGCGCGCGCATGAGACCGCACCGGTCGAGGGCTCGGCCCGCCTGTCCGATCTCATCCGCCGCCCGCAGCTGGGCTATGACGATCTGACGCCCTTCGACCCGGAGCGGCCGGCGCTGCCCGCCGTGGTGCGCGAGGCCGTGGAGATCCGGATGAAATACGCGGGCTACATAGCCCGCCAGCAGAAGCAGGTCGAGGAATTTGCCCGCGAAGAGGGCAGGCTCCTGCCGAAGACGATCGACTATCTTTCCATGCAGGGCCTGCGCGTCGAGGCGCGGCAGAAGCTCGATGAGATCCGGCCCCTGTCCGTCGGGCAGGCCAGCCGCATCTCGGGCGTCTCGCCCGCGGATATCGCGGTGCTGCTCATCTGGCTGGAGCAGAATAAGGAGTAAGGTATGTATTTTGATTCACACGCACATCTGACCGAGGACTGTTTTGCACAGGACTTCGACACCATTGTGGAAAACATGAAGGCTGCGTCTGTCACCGGCATGATGGAGATCGGCTTCGATCTGCCGTCGTCGGAAAAGGCGGTGCAGTTGGCCGAGCAATTTAGCTGGGTCCACGCCGCCGTCGGCAGCCACCCGGACGACGCCGCGCAGGTGGACGAGGCGCGGATCGCCGTCTACCGCGAGCTGTGTAAAAACCCGCGCGTGAAGGCCATCGGCGAGATCGGCCTGGACTATCACTATGAGGATCCCCCGCGGGATGTGCAGCAGCGGGCCTTCCGCCTGCAGATGGCGCTGGCGCAGGAGCTCTCCATGCCTGTCGTCATCCATGAGCGCAAGGCGCATGAGGACGGGCTGCGCATCATCGACGAGTTCCCGGACGTGAAGGGCGTGTTTCACTGCTTTTCCGGCAGCTATGAGATGGCAAAGGAGCTGATCAAGCGCGGCTGGTGCATCGGCTTTACCGGCGTCGTGACATTCAAAACTGCGCACAAGGCCGTGGAGGTCGCGCAGAACATCCCGCTGGACCGCATCCTCATCGAGACCGACTGCCCCTACATGGCCCCGGAGCCCTTCCGCGGCCGCCGCTGCGACCCCAGCCTGGTCCCGTACGTGGCCAAAAAGATCGCAGATCTCCGCGGCATCCCCGCCGAAGAAGTCGCCCGCGCAACCGAATCCAACGCCCGCCGGGTATTCCGCCTCTGATAGGCACTTCCGGCAGCGCGAACCCCTTGGCTCCCCTGGGAGGGGAGCCTGGAGGGGTTGAAAAAAGCAGCCCTTTCGGGCTGCTTTTGGGTTTATTAGCCGGGGATATCTCCGACGCCGTTCAGGATGTAGGTCGGGCGGTAGGGGTAGTCGTTTACGTCTGTGCGGCTCGTGCAGCCGGAGAGGACGAGGACGGTGGCGAGGCCGGATTCCATGCCGGCGATGACGTCGGTGTCCATCCGGTCGCCGACCATGGCGGCCTCTTCCGAGTGGACGCCCAGCAGCTGCAGGCCGGTGCGCATCATGAGCGGGTTGGGCTTGCCCATGAAGTAGGCCTTTTTGCCCGTCGCAAGCTCGATGGGGGCGACGAGCGAGCGGCAGGCGGGCGCGATGCCGAACTCCGTCGGCCCCGTGAGGTCGGAATTCGTGGCGATCAGCCGCGCGCCGTTCAGAACCAGCCGGACGGCCTTGGTGATGACCTCGTAATTATAGCTTGCCGTCTCGCCGACGATCACGTAATCCGGGTCGACGTCGTTCATCGTGACGCCTACGTCGTACAGCGCGTTCAGAAGCCCCGGCGCGCCGATCACGAACGCGGTGCAGCCCGGCGCCTGCTTTTTGAGAAATGCGGCGGTGGCCAGCGCGCTGGTATAGAAATGCTCCTCACCGATGTCCAGCCCCATGCGCTGCAGCTTCTGCTGCAGCTCCTTGGGTGACCGCTCCGACGAGTTGGTCAGGAACAAAAACCGCTTGTCGTTTTCGTTCAGCCAGTTGACGAACTCCGCCACACCCGGCAGCAGCTGGTTGCCGAGGTAGATGACGCCGTCCATATCGCAGATAAAGCCCTTGCGTGCGCGTAATTCTTCCAGATTCATCTCATGACGCCTCTCTTCCTGCTCCAATGGCAGGGTATCTTTTTTTATTCATTCACGGGTTCAGTATATGGGAGAAAACACGGAAAAGCAAGTGATTTTACACAAATTTAACCGTAAAAAGTTGTGAGGTCTGACGATCAGCGGAGGAAGCCCTCCAGGATCTTCTCCTCCGCCTCCTCCGGCGTCAGGCCGAGCGTCTCGAGCTTGAGCAGCTGCTCGCCCGCGATCTTGCCGATGGCGGCCTCGTGCATGAGCGCGGCGTCGACATGGTGGCAGGAGATCTCGGGGATGGAGCGGACCTTGGCCGCGCCCATGATGATCGAGTCGCACGACACGTGGCCGAAGCAGGGGGCGTTGCCCTGCACGCGGGGATAGAAGATCTGCGTGGATGCTTCCTTGGCGACCGACCGCGACACGACACGCGTGCGTGAGCCTTCGCCGTTCAAAATCACATCCATCTCGCTGACGGCGTGCTGGTCGCCTGCGGTCAGGAGCTTTTCGTTGATCTGCACCTCGGAGTTTGCGCCGTTGGCCTCGCACTTGGTATAGCGCTTGGTGTCGTCGACGCCGCCGATCTGGCTGGTGTCCATGACGATGGACGCGCCCTCCTCGAGATAGACGATGGTCTGCGGGTTCAGGATCCGCTTGCCGCTGCCTTCGCCCTCGCCGTAGTGCTTTTCGATATAGTGGACCTTCGCATTTTTGCCGATGTAGAAGGTGTGGATGCCGTCGTGCTCGGAGTCGCAGTCGCCGCAGTTGTGGATGCCGCAGCCCGCGACGATGGTCACGTCCGCGCCCTCGCCGACAAAGCAGTCGTTGTAGACCAGATCGTGGAAGCCGGACTTGCTCAGGATGACCGGAATGTGGACGTTTTCGCTCTTGGTGAAGGGCGCGATGCGGATGTCGATGCCGTCCTTGTCGGTCTTGGAGACGATCTGGATGTGCTCGGAGTTCTGGCGGAACTCCTTCTGCCCGTCGAGGCGGATGTTGACCGCGCCGTCGGGGATGGAGACCATGTCGGAGACGGTCTGCAGGATGCTTTTCTGGATGTCGTTCAGCATGTTCCGTTCACCTCCAGCAGATTGCAGCCTGCGACGGTCTGGGACAGCAGGCGGGGATAGAGCTCGTCCGCCGTGCCGCGTCCGGCGATCTCGCCGTTTGCCAGCAGGACGATCTCGTCGGCCAGGCGGATGATGCGCTCCTGATGGGAAATGATGATGATCGTGTGGCGGCCCTTCTCATGCAGGTCGCGGAAGGTCTCGGTCAGGCGGGCGAAGGACCACAGGTCGATGCCCGCCTCCGGCTCGTCGAATATCATGAGCTGGGAATTTTTGGCCAGCAGCGTGGCGATCTCGATGCGTTGACCTCGCCGCCGGACAGGCTCGTGTCCACGTCGCGGCCGAGATAATCCCGCGCGCACAGGCCGACCTGCGTCAGGTAGGAACAGGCCTCGTCGTGCGAGAGCGTCTTTCCGGCCGCGATGGTCAGCAGATCCGAGACCTTCATGCCCTTGAACCGCGGCGGCTGCTGGAAGGAGTAGGAGATGCCGCGGCGGGCGCGGTCGGTGATGGAGAGGGGCGTGATGTCTTCACCGTCAAGCAAGATCTGGCCGCCGGTCGGCGTAGCAAGGCCCATAATGAGCTTGGCGAGCGTCGTCTTGCCGCCGCCATTCGGGCCGGTGATCACGAGGAACTTTCCGTCCTCAACGTCCAGACTGACGTTTTTGACAATGTCTGTGCGGCCCTGCGCGTCGTTGGCCGTCAGACTGAGATTTTTGAGTGTCAGCATGTAGGATCCTCTTTTTCTGAAACATAGTTATCATATTTATACCATAGTTTGTTCACTTACGCAATGAATAGCCATTTTTTCCAAAAAACTTTCTCCGTTTTTTCGGGAAACACCGGCGGGCCGCCCCAGTGCAGGCGGAATTCTGCGGGGTAACTGGCGGCTTTTACGCAAAACCGCGAAACATGCCCGGTTTTGTCCGGTGAAAAAGCAGCTGTGCCCTTGCCAGCCGACGCAAGGTCTGCTATAATACAGGCAGAATGGCCTGAGAAAGGGGTGTGGTGCGTATGTCCGGTCTGTCCGCGGTGGTCTTTGTGCCCGATGATACTGGTAAAACCGGATATTCCCGCCCAATGATGCTGCAGGCGATCATGGGGACGCCGCTGCTTGCGTGGCTGACGCGTTCTCTGGCTGCCGGCGGGGTTGGGCGCTTCTTTTTGGTCTGCCACGAGCGGTTTTTATCGGAGGCACGGCAGTGCTTCCCCGGCGACTGCGACCTCAGCTGCGCCAAGCTCGAGGAGACGGCCGACCAGCTCCACGTCTTTTTGTCCACCGCCGACGAGCAGGAGGAGGACGTCATCGTCGTCACCGGCCCTGCCGTCATCGATCCGTTCGCCGTGGATGAGGATTCGTTCTCCGGCGCGCCGGTCGAGAGCGGCGTGAGTGCCGTCAGCCGTCAGGCGCTGATGGACGCGCTGGACGATACGTTCATCTTTACCGATTTCCTCAAGGATCACGGCGTGCCCTATACCGACCGAGATGGCGTGTACGCCGTCTGCTCCATGCAGCAGCTGGCCGAGTGGCAGCCGCTGCTGAGCCGCGGCGTTCTGTGCAATCTCGCCGCCGCAGGCGTGTCAATCTGGGATTATAACAACACGTATGTCGAGCCGACGGTCTTCGTCGGGGCCGGGACCGAGCTTCTGCCCGGGACCGTGCTGCGCGGCACGACCTCCATTGCCGACGGCTGCACCATCGGGCCGAACAGCTATCTGGAAAATGTCAAGGTCGGCGAGGGGACGAAGGTCAACGCCTCGCAGGTCTACGATTCCGAGATCGGCAGCGACACGACGGTCGGGCCCTTTGCCTATGTCCGTCCGGGCTCGCGGATCGGCAGCCACGTGCGCTGCGGCGATTTTGTGGAGGTCAAGAACTCCACCATCGGCGACGGCACGAAGATCTCGCACCTGACCTACGTCGGCGACAGCGACGTGGGCAAGAACATCAACTTCGGCTGCGGCACCGTGACCGTCAACTATGACCGGGTCCACAAATCCCGCACCGTCATTGACGACAATGCCTTCATCGGCTGCAATACGAACCTCATCGCGCCCGTCCATGTGGGCGAGGGCGCATATATCGCCGCCGGCTCCACCGTGACCGACGACGTGCCGCCCGCGGCGCTCGCCATCGCCCGCGCCCGCCAGCAGAACAAGCGCGACTGGGCGAACCGGCATAAGCTGAAAGAAAAGTGATTGCAGGACCTTTGTTTTCCCGGCGGCGCGTGCCGCCTCCAAATACATACAGAACAACACAGAACAGAGCGAATCACACAAGAGAGAGGGTAATTTCATATGATTTCTCATGGTAAGAACGTCAAGGTATTCTGCGCGAACGCCAACCGCCCGTTTGCTGAGGGCGTCTGCCGCAAGCTGTGGCTGCCGCTGGGCGATTGCACCGTGACCACCTTTGCTGACGGCGAGGTTTCCCTGACGATCAATGAATCTGTCCGCGGCAGCGACGTGTTCCTGGTCCAGTCGACCTGCAAGCCGGTCAACAACAACCTGATGGAGCTGCTCATCATGATCGACGCCTGCCGCCGCGCTTCTGCCGGCCGCATCACCGCCGTCATCCCGTATTTCGGCTATGCCCGCCAGGACCGCAAGGCCAAGGGCCGCGACCCCATCTCCGCGAAGCTCGTCGCCAATATGATCGAGGCCGCGGGCGCGGACCGCGTGCTGACCATGGATCTCCATGCTGCCCAGATCCAGGGCTTCTTCGACATCCCTGTCGATAACCTGCTCTCCAACCCCATCTTTGTGAAATATTACATGTCCAAGTTCGAGCATCCGGAAGAGATGGTCGTCGTCTCCCCGGATGTCGGCTCCGTCGCCCGCAGCCGGACCTTCGCCAACAAGATGGGCATGAACCTCGCCATCGTCGACAAGCGCCGCGAAAAGGCCAACCAGTGCGAGGTCATGAACGTCATCGGCGACGTGAAGGGCAAGAAGTGCATCCTCTTCGACGATATGGTCGATACCGCCGGTTCCCTGTGCAACGCGGCCAAGGCCATCGTGGAGATCGGCGGCGCAACTGAGGTCTACGCCTGCGCGACTCACGGCGTGCTCTCCGGCCCGGCCAATGAGCGCATCGCCGACAGCTGCATCAAGGAGCTGACCTTCCTCAACACCATCCCGCCGCTCGAGGGCGCATGCAGCAAGATCAAGTATCTGGACGTTTCCCCGATCTTTGCCGACGCCATCCAGAGAATTTACGAAGAAAACTCGATGTCTGTTCTGTTCTGATTTTTATGTTGTTTCAAAGACCCAATTATGACTGGCTGATCGCGGGGCTCGGTAATCCGGGCGCCGAATATGAGAAGACCAGACACAATACCGGTTTTATGACCCTTGACCTGCTGGCCGCGCGCCTGCAGGTCAAGGTTTCCAAAGAGCGCTTCAAGGCGCTCACCGCGCAGGCGGACTTTGATGGCCAGCGGCTGTTTCTCATGAAGCCGCTGACATATATGAACGCCTCCGGCATCGCCATCGAGGCCGCCGCGCATTTCTACAAGATCCCGCCGGAGCGGGTACTTGTCCTGTTTGACGATATCTCGCTCCCCGTCGGCAAGCTCCGCATCCGCAAAAACGGCTCGGCCGGCGGCCACAACGGCCTCAAGTCCATCATTTCCTGCCTGGGCTCCGACCAGTTCCCGCGGGTCAAGATCGGCGTCGGCGCCAAGCCGCACCCGGACTACGACCTGGCCGACTGGGTGCTCTCCACCGTGTCGAAGACCGAGTGGCCCGACTATCAGGACGCGATGGAGCACGCGGCGGAGGCGGCGCTGTGCATCGTGAAAAACGGCTGTGAAAAGGCGGCCGCGGAATATAACGGCAGGCGGTTTTAAGCGGTTTGCCGCATAAAATAAGAAAAACCAGGACGCATAGGAGAAACTCTCCTATGCGCGTTGCCTGTTTGTCTGAAATTTCTGAGGCAGCACCGCACAATTCGGCAAGCAGATTCGGCGAGAGATTTTTCGCCAAGTCAAGATTTGAAAA
>ENA-ORLF01000938-ORLF01000938.1-human-gut-metagenome-genome-assembly--contig:-NODE-938-length-9055-cov-2.84233_pt1 | contig 9055 bp, 9 predicted proteins | sample MGYA00243066_ERZ508822 | MGnify/ENA primary metagenome ERZ508822 (study PRJEB26277, sample SAMN04329791) | human gut metagenome | biome: human-associated habitat | host: Homo sapiens | place: USA... | reverse complement strand
TACGCAGGTGATAGGCGGTGTATTGATCGGCAATGTGCAGGCGGCGCTCCTTGATGAGCAGAGTCTTTGCAAGCTCGATAAGGCTTATCGAACGGTCGCAGAGAGTGACCTTGATAAGCTCCAAAATCAGCTTTCTGAATATAACTCCGCCATCACTGCCCATGAACGGCTCATTCATCACATCGAAGCCTATCACGGCGGGGTGCGAGCCTAGCTTGCCGACGACGTGAGCCCACATATCGCAGTACCAATCCTGCAAGCCTCTGCCGTTGACCTCGGCATTCGCCCAGAAGTTGTCGAAGCACTTGTGGACGGCCTTGTTGAAGAAATAGCCCTCCGCCCAGACGAAGCGATGCGCCTTGTATTTATGGCCGCCGTCGAGGCACGCCCAGGCAGGCGCTCCGTCGCCGAAGCCGTCCTTATCCTCAAAGCTCGAATAAAGATCCTGGTGCATATCGAGGTAGCAATAGAAGCCGTTCTCGGCGCATTTATCGAGGATCTTTGCGAGCGAATCGAGATAATCGTCGTTGTATTTGCCGGGTTGCGGCTCAACGGCGTCCCAGGTGATGCCGAAGCGGATTATATTGAAGCCGCAATTCCTGAATTGCTCAAAAAGTGCCTCATCCCACTCGCAGTCATATTCTCGCATGCCCGTGCCGCCGACCTTGCGCCCCTTGTCACAGACGTTGATGCCGTGGAATATGCGCTCTCTGCCGAATTCATCGACAAAGCGCATACCATCGGTAAAGATCGTGTTCATTTTAATTTCCTCCGCGGTTTATTTATTGATGCTCTTGAATTTCTTCGCAAACGGGGCTGTATCGGATGATTTGATTTGCAGCTCTCAAGTGGGGGTCGCTCCGGAGTGAATGCCTTGCCTTTTTAACCGGGGTCTCCGCTTGAGCAATAAACATATAATAATTAAGATATAAGACTAGAATAAAAGCAACTATTTTATATGAAAGCGATAAATTCCGGTTGTCATTGTGCCGGTTATATGTTAAAATATATAAAAACCGATAACGGAGGGCTAAAATGGGTAATAGAATAATCGTTGCCGGTCTCGGCCACGGCGGTATTGCCGCCGCAGCTTCGCTCGCAAGGGCAGGCTTCGACGTAACCGTTTATGAGAAGAGAAAAGAAGGCACCCTCGGCTAGGACTGGACCGATATATTTGCCCCCGGCGCGCTTAAAACAGCGGGCATAGATATGCCGCCCGAGGATAAATTCGAGTATAAGGAGGATATGACCTTCTTTGCCCCGACCTCAAAGAAGCCCCTGCAGCAGCATATCCCAAAGGATCAGCTTGAGATAAAGATGGAGCGCCGCGATATCTATGAGCACCTGATAAATCACGCCCTCAACTGCGGGGTCAACATAGTCTATGAATGCGAGGTGCTCGCGCCGATACTGCTCGGCAACAGAGTGGCGGGCATCAAGACCGACAAGGGCGACGAATACGCCGACCTCGTTATCGACGCCTGCGGCATGAATTCGCCCGTGCGCCGCCAGCCCCCCGAACCCTTCGGCATTGCCGCCGAGGTGCAGCGCAGCGACAAGATAACAATTTCCCGTGCGTTCTACAACGTCGCAAGCGACGAGGAAGCCAAGGCAAAATTCAAGGTAATGCTCTTCCACGACAACATCAGGGGCATCAGCTGGATAGCCTCGGAGGACGATCACACCGACCTGCTCATCGGCAGATTTGAGGATTTCGACATGGCGGAGGTCGAGAGATTCTCCGACGTGCTGCGCGAAACAAATCCTAGGCTCGGCAGGGAGAGAGTCAGAGGCGGTCAGTTCGTCGAGATTCCCGTGCGTCAGCCCCTCGCCATGATGGTTGCCGACGGCTACGCCGCGATAGGCGACAGCGCCTTTATGACCGTGCCGATGATAGGCTCGGGCATCGCAAACAGCCTCAAGGCCTCCCGCGCGCTGGCCGACGCCGTCACGGCCGACAGCGAATGCGCCTTCAGCGCCTAGACGCATTGGTCCTATCAGGTCGCATATTACAAGGCAGTAGGCTCGGGGCTTGCTCCGCTCGCCTGCGCCAAGAAGCTGTTGCTCTCACTCAAGCCCGAGGAGATAGATTACCTCGTCGAGAGCGAAATAATCACCTCTGACGACGTGAATATGGGCGCAAACTTCACCAGCCTCGGCAGCCTTGTCTCCGGCATGGACGTCAGAGGGCTCGGCAACAAAGCGAAGCAGGTCTGCCGCGACAAGGAGCTTGTAATGAAGCTGCTCAACTGCGGCACCAACATGGGCAAGGCGGCCGCTACCTGCGCCGTGATACCCAAGAAATGGAATAAAGAGCGGGTCTTTGCGTGGGCAAAGGTCTATAACTATATGTTTAAGTAAGGAGGCTTCAAAATGGAGCTTACAGGCAAAAATGTGCTCGTCGTCGGCCTCGCAAGGAGCGGCATGGCGGCGATAAAAGTGCTGCACCGCCTCGGTGCGGTCATAACTCTTTCCGAGAGCAAAAAGAAAGAGGATATCAAGGAGTTGCCCGAGCTTGAGAAGCTCGGCGTGACGGTCGTTGACCAGAGTATGCAGGTTTTTGAGGGCGATTACGCGCTCGTGGTCAAGAATCCCGGCGTGCCGTTCAGAAGCCCGATGATGCAGCGGCTCGCCGAGCGAAATATCCCCGTCATAACCGAGATTGAGCTTGCCTATAACGTGGCGAAGCCCCAGCATTATGTGGCGATAACCGGCACCAACGGCAAGACCACCACCTCAACGCTCGTCTATGAGCTGCTGGCAAAGACCTTCCCCGGCAAAACTCACCTTTGCGGCAATATCGGCATCCCTCTCTGCGAGACCGTGCTCGAGAATGGCCTTATGGAGGAGGGCGGCCACTATATAGCACTTGAAATCTCAAATTTCCAGCTCGTCAATATCGACAGATTCCGTCCCGAGGCGGCGGTGATACTCAACCTCACCCCCGACCATGTGGACTTCAGTGGCAGCCTTGACGCCTATTACAAATCAAAGACCGAGGTCTATCGCAACATGAGCGGCTCCGACCTCTTCCTGCTCAATGCTGACGACCCCGTACTCGCCGAATACACCGCCAAATATCCTGTGAACTGCACCGTGCGTACATTCAGCACCGACCGCAGCGACACGGATTCCTGCGTATCGGGCGGCTATGTCTGCGTAAACGGCGAAAAAGTGCTGCCGCTCGACCTGATAAAGATAATCGGCAAGCATAATTTGCAGAATATCATCGTAGCCGTCTCGATAGCCAAGGCTTTCGGCGTAACTAACGAAGATATTTGCAGCGTTATCGCCGATTTCAGGGGCGTTGAGCATCGAATAGAATTCGTCCGCGAGCTGAACGGCGTTAAATACTACAACGACTCCAAGGGCACCAACACCGACGCCACCGTCACGGCGCTAAAGGCCTTTGATAAGGGCGTTATCCTGCTCGTCGGCGGCTTTGAGAAAGGGCTTGCCATGGATGACGTGAGGGCGCACCTCGGCTGCGTTAAGAAAGTTATCGGCTACGGTGCCTGCGGCAGGCGGCTCGTAAGCGAGCTTGTCGGCGAGGGCGGCACGGTGGTCACAACTCTCGACGAAGCCGTCGCAGAGGCGGTCAAAGCTGCCGAGAGCGGCGACAGCGTCCTGCTCTCCCCCACCACCAGCTCATTCGATCAGTATTCCTGCTTTGAGGAGCGCGGCAGTCATTTTAAAGATATCGTGAACGCGCTTTGATAAATGCATATTCAAAAAATAAAGGAGGCCGATAACCATGAAAAAATTCTTATCAGCCTTCCTTTGCATTGCGCTGCTGCTTTCATTCCCGACCGCTTATGCGGCTGCGGGCAGCGCAGAGCAATATCCCTTCGTCTTTGTCCACGGAATGATGGGCTGAGGCGAGGCGCAGGGAATCGACAGCTTCATGCCGTATTGGGGCACCACCTCGGGCGACGTGCTTGCTTACCTTGAGCGCAGGGGCTATGCCTCGGTCGGCGGCATATATGATAACAGACTGCTCGTGAAGCCGACAAAATCCGCCGTCGCCTATATGCCTACAGCCGATCGCGAGCTGCCCTATGACGGCGCAAAAGAGATGCTGTTAGTCGAGGACGCCGACAATAGGGAATTCCTGAACGGTCTGTTTAACGCAATGTATGACGACCTGCCCGCGCCCAAAAAGAAAAAGTGACAGCTCCGCCCGTAACCGCAAGCCGACAATATAATTCGCGCAAAATCGCCGAGCCTGCGAGACGGATGAGGTGGCTGCGTAGGCGGATTTCGGCTTGATCTGCGGGATGCCGAGGACGCCGTCCCCTGCAATGTGTATAGCACAGATAGAAAAGGGTGATACAGTGGAAATTAAAAAGGTTGATCGCGGTACCGAATTAGCGGATAAACTGCTCCGCTTTGTTGAAGAGTTTTCATGGGAAGATGTAAAGGCTCATATGTTGGATGAGCTTCGGGCATGGACGTTTACAGACTGGGAAACTCCGTTTGCAGCGATAATAAACGGCCGGATGATAGGGATAGCTTATATCCGAAAGAGCGATTATGATCCGCTGCCCGAAATATAGCCGTGGGTATCGGGGATCTTTGTGACGGAAAGCTATCGCGGACATAGGATCAGCGAAAAACTGATTTCCTTTGCGAACGAATATGCAAAGGAAAAGGGCTTTGACAAGACGTACATCCCGTCCGTGCATACAGGGCTATATGAAAAATACGGATACCGTTATCTCGGTGATATTGTTAATTACGCCAATGAGACCGACCGACTGTATGTCAAAGAAATATAGCATGATGACTTGACCGCTTCGGCTTGTTAAACCTATGCAGCGGACGCCACCTGTGCCGATCCAAAATTTAAAAATCAAACGGCGTGACTTTTGCGGTCACGCCGTTTTTAATTATGCCCGCCCGGCGGCGGGGTTTTCACTGTTCTATTCTGCGCCGATGCCGAGGCTGACCGAGAGCGCTCTGTTCACCCTCGTCATATCCTGCTCGCCGAGATTCCCCATCTTCTCGCGCAGGCGCTTTTTATCGAGGGTACGCACCTGCTCGAGCAGCACTATTGAATCCTTGGCGAGGCCGCAGCCGTCGGCGTTGACCCTTATGTGGGTAGGTAGGCTCGTTTTAAATCGCTGGCTCGTTATCGCAGCCGCAATGACGGTGGGGCTGAATTTGTTGCCGACATCATTCTGAACTATCAGCACAGGCCTCGTGCCGCCCTGCTCCGAGCCGATCACGGGACTTAAATCGGCGTAATAGATCTCTCCCCGTTTAACGGTCACTGTAATCACTCCCGTAAGTTTGAATGGCAGTATTATTTTGGGCACACACACGGCGAAATAATCGCGTTTTGAAATCGGGGAGCAAAAAAATTTCAAAATCGCCTGTCCCTGCTACATTATATTCCCAAAGCAGGATAATGTTATCGGCACCGTCAAGCCCCGAATGTCCATCGTAACGGCAGCGAAAGTCGCACAGCAATTACAAGGAAAAATATGAGAACGGAATCAAAAAGCGCCTGCATTCCCTTCGCATAACCGCCGCACTTGCGTTAATCGACGTCATCTCGCTTCATTTGCCCCCATCCGCTCCGCAGGAGCAGAGGAGGAGCATCATTGCCGCTAAAATAAGAATAGTCAGTCTTTTCATACCGTTTCTCCGTTATTTTCCGTAATCCTGCAAGCGCTTCCACTTAATCTCTATGGGGTGAGCGCCGTCCTCGATCTCGGCTATACGGCGGTTAAATTCTTCTTGTGAGATATACTCGTCGCCGTTTTTGTCGCTATATACAAAAGTCCCGTCTCTATACATAATTAAAGCCGCCACGTAATCACCGACACCGTCTGTAAACTTGTAATAGCTGTAGAGCGGAAAATACGGTGTGTCCCTGCAGGATTTCATAATGCCGTTGCTCAAAATCTGCGTTTCATAAGCGCCGCCGCCGCTCAAATTTATCTTATCCTGCCTAAAAGGCTTCCCATCTATAATACTGTAAACATCAACAATCATCATGCCGTAAACCATCGGCAATTCATCCGTAGTATAGCGAACATCGTAAATATCGGTGCCTCCGAGAACGTCCAACTGCCCGAATATCAGCTCTTCCGAGCCGTCGCCGTCAATGTCATAGAGAAAATACCGCGCTCGTTCCACCGCGTCAAGCCCTTGAGTTTCCACCAAATTTTCATAATATTTTTTGACGACATATGAATACGGATCCTTTTTAGATGTGCGTATTTTAACCGTGGTTCTTTCTTTTTCCGGCAGCGGTGCAGGGAAAGTCATAGTAGGCACCGAATCATAGTCGTCGCGCATACGACCCGGGCGTTCATATATTGTTGTGACGCCGCTATATAGCTCCGTTGTGTGAGATTCGGTGGCAACGGCAGCCTCCGTCGTTGTGGTTTCGGCCTTGCTCTTGTCAGCCGAATTACCGCAGGCGGTCAAGAGCATAATAGATAAGCCTAAGAATAAAGCAAGCAGTTTTTTCATTTTAAATCTCCGTTATTTTCCGTAATTCTGCAAGCGCTTCCATTCGAGCTCGACGGGTTTTGCCCCGCCCTCGATCTCGGTAATTCGGCGGTCAAATTCGTCTTTTGAAATAGCTTGGTTAGCGACATTGCTGTCTACGTATGTGAAAGTGCCGTCTCTGTTCGCCTTCAGAGATCCGATATAGCTGCCCACGCTATCCGCAAAGCTATAATAGCTGTATGACGGCAGAGCCGGAGTATTGTATGATATCTTGACAATACCGTTACTTAGTATTTTCGTCTCGTATGCCGCTCCGCCGCCCAGAACCATCTGCTTTTGGCGAGAATCCTTGCCGTCAACGATGCTGTAAATATCAACAATCAGTATTCCCATAACGGGCGGAACCTCATCGGTGCTGAGCCGAACGTCATAAACATCCATGCCTCCGAGCACACGCACCTGCCCGAATATCAGCTCTTCGGAGCCATTGCCGTCGATATCATAGAGGAAGTACCGAGCTTCATTGGCGGCGTCGATACCGGCTGAATTCAGCAGGTATTCATAGTGATCTTTAACCACATATGAATATGGGTCATTTTTTGAAGTGTGAATTTTAACAATGGTTCGCTCATCTGCCGAAAGCGGTGCAGGCTGAGTAACAGTCGGCACGGAATCGTAATCGCCACGCATACGTATCGGGCGGTCGTAAACGCTTGTGGTTGAGCCGCCGGATAGCTGAGTAGTGTGCGGTGCAGACTCCGATTCGCTTACATTCTCGGTCGTATCAAACTTATCGCTTGAATTTAGGCTACAAGCTGCGAGTAAAAATACAATTGATACAAACAAAACGATTAGTTTCTTCATTAGCAAATCCTCCTTCATGTCACTTTTTCTTATGGTCGACGCATATTTCACTGTTAAGTAAGTCGCCTTCAAAGACATTGAACCATATTTGGTCGCTACCCGGCATAAATCCGACACTTTCAATTTCAAAAGTGTTGTCTCCGCTGACTCTGTCAATATTCCAATGATCTTTTCGACTTGGATTCGATGTGTTGGAAGCACTGTTGTAATTTAGCTTATATACATATACATCACTTTCTTTAGCATTGTTCGAAGAAGTGAGAGGACGATAGAGCTTATCAGTAACGGTGTCGTAGTGGATGCCTTGTGCAGTTAATTTTGACCTTGTTTCGTCATATTCAACTGGAACGATTCCTTGCGATTCAACAACGAGAGGTGTTGTAACGGACTGATTTTTAGAGACGTTAATATGATAATATGAATCATTTCCTACTATTAAAAACCTTACAAAATCTGTTTCGTTACTTTCCAAAACAGTTATAGCTGAGATAGACATATTTCCTTCTGACAAAGTGTATCTTGCAACCTCTTGATATGTATTACTTGAATCATTTATTTTCAACTTGACAATATGATTCTGCGACCTTGTTGAAAATGCGGCTACAAAAATATACTTGCCGTCGCTGAAATTGACTATGGCGGCATCATTTGCGTGCCACAGATGTCCGATAGTCCCTACCGGCTGCATTTGTACCAATTCTCCCGAACTCATGCTATATCTGAACAGCCTGTGATATATATCGTCATCATTCTTTTCACTTGCTATACGATTATCTTTTCCGTCAAGATCGTATTTGTTTGCCACCTCAAATGAATAGCAATAGCCGTTGTCGACTGCAAACCCCTGCGGATAGTATTTAATATCCTGCTCCATATTCAAAATATTATTTAATTCCTTTTTTCGTAGCCAAGTTCGTGGAACATCAATATTACTTTTCCACATATAGACATAGTTGCTCTCTCCATAAACTCTTGCATAATAGTAACCAGCGCTTTCGCCATAAAGGTAAACTCTATTTTCGGGTCTACAGTCTGAAACTTTCCTATTATATACGGTACAAGATGAGTGAGAACATCTATATTCGCTACACCAACTCGGTTTCACAACTCCGTCTAAGGTGCTTGAATATTTTGTAATCACCGTCAGGTGTATAACATCCTTTTTGCCGTTTTGGGTCGCGGTGATATATGTTGTGCCGGCTGCAAGCGGCGTAATTGTTCCGTTGCTCGAAATTGTCGCAATATTCGCATTGCTGCTTGCCCATGTTGCCGTGCCGCCCGTTCTAACTGCGAGCCGCAGGCTCTGCGTGGTATACATATCCCAATGTCTGCGGGTATCGCTGGTATTGACCTGGCATATCTCGATATAGCCGTTGCCGGCATGACGGTCAAAGAGATTCGCCGCCCACATATAGTAATTCGTCGTGCTGTCAAGGGTGTGAGCAACATAGAAATTGCCCTCCTTGCGAATGAGCTTCAGCATCGTCCCCGGCGATATCGTGCGCGCCGCCGTCTCCGATTCGGGCGACGTATACTGATTTACCCAGTCAATAGTGATCGCGGTGTGGGGCGTAGCATAATCGGTCGCCATAACGGAATTGCTGTTTTCGTTGCCGTTCGGCAATTCATTAACAACCATTACCTCGCACACCGCCGTGCAAGAACCGTCAACAGTAGAAGCCGTAACAACCGCCATGCCAAGGCTCACGGAGGTGACATCGCCGCATGA
>ENA-ORLF01000927-ORLF01000927.1-human-gut-metagenome-genome-assembly--contig:-NODE-927-length-9169-cov-3.46116_pt1 | contig 9169 bp, 8 predicted proteins | sample MGYA00243066_ERZ508822 | MGnify/ENA primary metagenome ERZ508822 (study PRJEB26277, sample SAMN04329791) | human gut metagenome | biome: human-associated habitat | host: Homo sapiens | place: USA... | reverse complement strand
CATTTTCGGCGCAGAACATCAGGTCCGCGATGTCACCGGCCCAGCTGCCCATATCGGCACGTGCCTGCACAACAGCCGCAGTCATCCCCTGCGCCTTGGCATAGTTGGCCACATCCATTGCGCCAAACACATGGCCAAGGTCAACTTTATTGCCATTGGGCAATGTGAAGTTGCCCAAGTTCTTCAGTGCAGAAGCCGAGGTATTGTTCGCGGTATCCTGCTCGGAAACATAGGCGGTAAAGGCAGTATTCTCCTTGCCGCAGACCATTTCCCAAGTGCCGGAGGTGTACCGCTCCACGCCTGTACGGATATAGTTGATGATCAGCGCATTGGCATCCTCACCGGCATTTTCTTCCGCATAGGTCTGGGCATAGCCTTCCAGAACCTTGAAACAGGAAAGGAATGTTGCATAGTCTGAAATCATCGTAGTTGCAGCTGCGTTCCCCCCGGAAGCAGCAGAGCCTTCATCGTTTGAGCCCGCCGCGAAGACGCTGACCGGCAGCATAGCTGTCAGCAGCATCACAAGAACAAGGCACAAAGACAAATGTCGTTTCACCAGTCTACTTGTCATAACAGTTCTCCTCCTATTGTAATTACATTCAGCTTAAATGATCGATCAGATAATTTAAGTCCTCTTGCATTGCGTAGAAGCGGGTCTGCTCTGTCTCTTCCAAGCCAGAATCGGCAGGCAGTTCCTCAACATGTAGATAAACATTTCGCTGGGTTCCCGTGTCGTCCGTCAGGCTGCCGACAACCTCACTGCTGTCATCACCAATTAAAACCTTGAACAATTCATAGGTTTCTTCTCCGCTCTTGGTTTCAAAGGTAACCGCAATCGTGTTGCCGTTCTGCTCCTGGCGAATGGTAACATACTCCTGCCAACGATCCGGATAATGCAGATCACCGTAGTCCGTATGAACGACTACATCTTCTGGAATCGTATTTGCAGAAACATTATCATTCTGTTCTTCTTGCACTTTGTCATTGCCGCACCCGGCCAACAGGCCACACACGAATATGACGCACAAAAATACTGATATCCATTTTCGATATGTCATCCCTGCATTCCTTTGGCGTATTCGGATTTTGTTTTGTTTGCTTGTCACTTTGTCGTCTTGCATTCCTTGACCTCCGCAGTTTTATAATTACTAATTGCTTCCACGAAAATATCTCTTAGACATTCTTCATTAACTTCAGCGCTATGAAACTGTTCGGCCAATGATTGTGCGCATAGTGTATAATGACTGTACTCATTGGCTTCTTCGCATAAATGCCGTATTGCATTAGGAAGTTCTTCTGCTTTTTCGAGTATGTATGCAGCACGATAACGTCTCAAATAATCAATTGCTGCAATTTCAGATGGCCCATACGCAAGAATGCATGCTCCGCTTCGTAGGCTTTCTGCAATTTTTGTAGAAAGGGAATACTTAGTACGACAAATTGATTTGTTATCAAAGGCTTCAGTAAAGATAATAAACTTACTTGTCCCTAAGAGCCGCTCAACCTCTCGCTCAGAAATACATCCGCAATAAGTCAATCCATTTCCCTTGTTGATTTGTTGAAGAATTGTGGAATTCCGCTCACCGGAGTATACATTGATTGTCTCAAATCCAGTTATTGCGGCTGCCCTGAGCGCACGCCCCAGTTCAGTCAGCGGTACAATGCGATTGATTCCCAAATTCCCAACATAAACAACACCCGACCGGAAATCAGCAGGCAGCGAGTAATGGTTAATTGCACTTGAGATTCGGATCGTTTTTGTTGGAACTTGAAACAAGCGTGCATAATCTCTTTGCATCATGTCACTGATCGTAACAATAGTCCCGCCCCGATGAATGACCTTTCGGGCCAGCTTCACCAGCTGTTGGCATTGTATTCGACGAAAAAAAGGTCCATGATTCAGCGGCTCAATATAGAAATCATCTGCGCACCACATCACAATCGGAATGTGCAGGAAATCCGACAGCCAGATGGCGATACGATAGGGAAACGCATAGTCTCCGGCCGCTAAAAATATGACATTAGGGGCAAATGCCTGCACCCACTCCAAAAGCGCCTTGGTTTTCCATTTGCCGAATCTCCACATTGTGTCCCGCAAAAAATAGATGAATGATGTACGCCGTCTGGAAAACTGATATACCTTCGCCAGCCAGCCTGTGTCGGTTCTGCTCTGCACCGCCGATTCATCAATGTCTGATGCATCAAAGACCCTGAACTCTGTTTTTCGTGTAAACAGCGAATGCAGAATATTGCTGTCCGTCATTCTGAAATAGTGCAGACAGCATCTTCGAGTCGGAATCTCCTGATGGAAGTACAATTGTGCGAGATTATCTGGGGGGATTCCAGCCAACATATGCATCATTGTTTTCCCCATGTTTCCAGAAGAACTGAAAACATTGTGACTAACAACAAGTACTCGCGGTTCTACCATATTATCTCCTCGAAAATATCCGGAATCGCATTTATCGAATGCTTCTTGTAAGAACGTCGAACTGCATATTATGAAGTTCCGACAGATGCGCTTCATACGGGTGCTCCAGATCCAGAATGGCGACATGCTCTTTGCACTTTCTGTCCTCCGGATTTGGGAGCGCGTGGTAATCGCCGTACAGCTTCGTCAGCAGCTCGTCATAATAGGCAGATACCGGAAATACTCCATCCTCGAACTGCATCTCAACGGACTGCTCAATCCATGCCCGCGGGAATATATTTTTCTCGTATTTGCTCCCTGCGCCAAAAAATGTATGGACTAACTGCGATTTCTGATCTTTTTTTCGTATACAAATTGCCTTGAGCCCTTTGAGCGGGAACATGCGGCATACCTGCATGAATAGCTTCTTAATCACGCTATTGGTTTCATACCCACGAGCATATAGGCTTTTTGCAATAATGATTTTTGATACACAAAACTGTATCTTCCGCATCAAAGTGCAATCAGAGAGGTTATCGCACGGGAAGATATCGACATACACGCCTTGGTGCGTCTTCAAATCCTTTGGATAATACTTCTCTATGCAGGTCGTATTGTTTCGCCGCAATTTGGAGTAGGGCATTGGCCAATGAGCGCTGTGTTCCTGCTGGGCAAAATATAAAGTCTCGTCAAAATCTTTGGCCGCTTCCTTGAAAAAACGCTCATACTCACTGCGAGACATTATAATATCCACATCATCATCCCATGGAATGAAGCCGTGATGTCTGACTGCTCCTAATGCCGTGCCTGCAAAAAGCTGATATGATATTCGGCGCCTTTTGCAGACGATATCAATATCTTTCAGCATTTCAAGCAGAAGTGTCTGATGAGCCGTCATTCCCGTATGTTGTTCCAGTACTCTCATATGTGCACCCTTAGCTACGCAGAAAAGTTATATACATATACTTGCGCAGCCAGTTCGGTGACAGCGCAGAACTACTTCGGATAATGCAACTCTCAGCATACTGCCAAGCATTTATGAATCCTTGCTTCCACATGAAACGGAACAATTCTATCTGCGTTTTTGCGTAACGCCGACCCGCCCTTCGTTTATACATACTTGTACCTGCTCTCATATAGAGCAGCGGCTCTTGAATATTGTATCCCTCATAACCAGCCATCAGCATTCGAATCCACAGATAATAGTCCTCCAGCAGATAAAAGTGCTGATACGAGCCTACTGCCTCTACTGCCGATTTTTTATACATTACACATGGATGGTTAAACGGATTCCGCTTTTTAGCGAACTCAATGATTTCTTTGTTTTTCTCCGGCAAGACCCTTTTGCAGTTTATAGTTTCCGGGTTCTTCGAGAATTCCATTACCGTGCCTGAACAAATACTTACAATCGGATACTTATTGAAGATTGCGACCTGCTTCTCGCATCTGTCTGGATATGCAATATCATCACTATCCATACGCGCAACCAGTTCATTCCTGCAATGTTTTATTCCTTCATTCAAGGCATTCCCCAAACCCACGTTTTTCTCAAGCCGCACGACCATTAAGATTTCGCCCATCTGACAATGCTTTTCAGCTATGACACCATCCAATTCCGGAGTCAACGGCCCATCACATACCAAAACAAAATCGCTAGTCGGTAGTGTTTGATCCTGTATGCTTTCAATTGCAAGTTTCAGCCATGCCGGGTTTTCCTTGCTATAGACTGACATAAGTACAGAATATGCTCCATATCTCTCTGCGCTCATAAAGCGCCCCTTTCTGCTCCAATTATTTGCCTAGAAGTCTTCGGCATTTAGTCCAATCTTCGTACTGATCTCCCAGCATATGGATATCACTTCCGAGGTATTTTACATATCCATTTTCAATCCATTCAAGATACCGTTTACGTTTCAGCGGCTTTGTCAGGCATTCTGCATTGAGCTGGAGCGGCACGCTCTCACAAATCAGTTTTTCAATATTCTCTGCAGGATACCGCTCTGCGTGAGCAAGGACAATTTGAATATCCGCCAGGTCACACAGAAGATACAGCGTGTCCCAGATCGACTCCGGCCACGCATAAAACGGCATTTCCAACAACAGCTCGTTTGTACCCTCACGGCACAGGCGGTTCAGGCCGTCCAGCCGTTCCATGCCATCGCAGATCAGCACCTCTGCGCCGAGCTGAATCAGCGGAGCGTTTTCAGGCAGCTCATGGAGCAGCAGCCCTGCAGTTTTCTCCCTACGGCGCAGGAAGGACTCGACGGATTCCTTATGCGGGTAAAAATGCGGCGTTGCACAGATCGTTTTCACGCCAGCAGAAGCTGCCATCTCCACCTGTTTCAACGAGGTCGCAAGGCCATCGCTCCCATGGTCACAGCCAGGAAGAATATGGGCATGGTAGTCAAGCGACAAGTCGAGCTTCATATTACCGCGCTTCATACGACTCAGAATAGGAATACTTATATCCGTATTTGCCCCCATATTTATATTTGTAAGCATACTTCACGGATTTCATATTCAGGTCGTTGAGCACCGTGCCGCATAGGTTTCCGCCCGCACGGCGTTCCGCATCGATGGCCTCGTTCAGCTCATCCTCAGTCGTATCGCCGGACTTGACTACGAGTACCACACCGTCCACATAGGTCGAAACAATTTGCGCGTCAGCGACCGTATTGATCGGCGGCGTGTCGATAATAATGTAGTCATAAACCTTTGCACTTTCTTCCACGAAGTGCTTCATACGCTCGGATGAAAGCAGTTCGGAGGGGTTCGGCGGGATGGTTCCAGTGCAAACGATCCAGAGCGGCAGATCTTTCACCTTGTCCAGTTCGAGCTTCGATATTTTTGCAAGAAAATCGCACAGTCCGGTAGGCTTCTCCACTCTCCAAAGGCGGCGCTGCGTTGGCTTGCGCATATCCGCATCGATCAAGAGCACCTTTTTACCCAACATTGCATAGCTAATGGCAATGTTGGCTGCTGTCAGGCTCTTGCCCTCAGAGGGCTTTGCGCTAGTGACGGCGAAGCTCGTACATGGGCGCTCCTTATCCGCCGTCATGCAGAACATCAAACTGGTGCGCAACTTTACATAGGCTTCCTTTATCGCAAATGGAGATTCATTGGTCAGCAGACGTTTCCTGTTTGTACGAACAGCTTCAATCGCTACCTTTCGGCTTTCTTTCTTTTTCGCCATAGAGCACTGCACCTCCCTCCGCCAGCTTCCAGCAGCCAGCATTCTCATTTGTCGCATGGATGTCCGGTATCTGACCAAGGACAGTCACACCGGCGGACTTTTCAATGTCCTCCGGCAGGTAGATGGTCGTATCGGCCATCATTCGCAGAATAATAGCAACTGAAGCCAGTATCATGCCAACCACAAATCCAATCGCGCTGTCAAATACGGTTCTGGGCGCAGATTTTTCCGTTGCCACCTCCGGTCGGTCCACGACCTCGACGCCGCCCGCCTTGGTAATACGAACGATTTCAGTAGGCGCAACTTTTGCAAAGGAATTGGCGATCTTGCAGGCAAGCTCCGAATTGGTCGAGGTCACTACCACCTCCAGCAACTGTGTATCCGACACAACGGAGACATTCACCATGCGGCTAAGTTCCTTTCTCGACAATGAAGTTTCTGCTCTCAAATCACTCAGGACGGAATCCAAAACAGAATTGCTCGCCAGGATCTTTGAATAGGTCGTAGCAAGGCTCTCCGCCGCCTGGAGGTCGCTGTTATTGATCGTTCCCTGTGAAGAATTGTCCGCACTGTTATATACATAAAAACTCACTCGAGATTCATAGGTCGGCGTAACAAAAATTGTTACTACTGCATAAACGCCCGCAGCAACAACGACCCCCGCAAGGAGCAGCCAATGAATCTTTGCCAACAGGATCTTTGTAATATCCCATAGTGACAGTTCTGTGCCCCCCACGGAAGCATACGGTTTCTTACTTTCGTTCATATTCTAGGATTGTCCTCCAAACGCATCTTTCTTTATCGGGCGCCCGCGCCGCACAAAACGACGCGGATCGTTTTTCCAATACACGCCAAATCCATCCAAATCGATCGTTTTTCTATATACTCCATATCGTAGATAATTTTTTCTTCCGGCTTCAGAGAATATCCGCCATTCACCTGAGCATGTCCAGTCAGGCCAGGAACAACCATTAACCGGTTGGAGAAACCGGGAATGTATTTTTCAAATTCTCCGTAGAAATAAGCACGCTCCGGCCGCGGGCCGACGAAACTCATGTCGCCGCGCAGGATGTTATAGAACTGAGGAAGCTCGTCCAGCCGGGTGCGTCTGAGAATTTGGCCGAAGTGTGTGCATCTTGGATCCTGTTCATCTGCCCACTGCGGGCCGTTTTCCTCTGCGTCAAGACGCATTGACCTAAATTTATAGATCATAAACGGCTTCCCATGGAGACCGAGCCGCTCCTGCTTAAAAATTGGGGGACCTGGCGAGTCCAAAGTGATGATCAATGCAATGATTATCATCGGGATTGCCAGAATCAGCAGGCCCAGGAAAGAACATACTATGTCAAAAGCACGCTTCGTTATCAGGTACAGCTTCTTTTGTTCCAATACAGGTTTTGCTATTTGAATGATCACATCGGCAGAGCGCTCCTCTGTCAAACAGCTGCTCGCTGTTGTTGTCACATATCTCACATCCCTACATTGATATCTGTATCTCTGCCCCCCATCGGTTCAGCACGAAGCCGTCCAGGGGCAAAGGCTCTATACAGATATTGAATTTGCAAATTGCTGTACAAAAATATCCATTCAAGGTGCGCAATTCAAGTAAGTACCGCCTCCGCCATAGCTGCACAAAAACGAACATCTTTTGTAAATGCAGATGTGTCTGCGGAGCTTTCGTGGAGTTTGCCACTCCACTACAAAAGCAAAGAAAAAGCCTTGCTATGCAAGGCTTTTCCCGTTTTTATGATATTCACTTACACTAGTTTTGACTGCGTAGATCATAGGCCCACTACCTTCAATTTCTGCATATTATCCCGTTTCAGTTCCAGCGAAGCGTGCACATACCGGTCCAACGTGATCGTCACAGAGGTATGTCCTAATATTTCTGACAATGATTTAACTTCAAATCCGACCTCAACAGCTCGCGTCGCAAATGTGTGGCGCAGCGTATGAAAATGCACGCCCTCCAGACCGCATGCCTGCGTGTACTTTTCCAATCGATACTGCAATGTCCGCGGCTCCATGAACGCTTCCATTCCGGTCAGAACATACGCAGCTGAACTTTGCGGTTTCATGCGCCTGCAAAGCCCGGTTGCGTATTCCGTCATAGGGATCGTTCGCACGGAGGTATCGCTTTTGGGCGGACCAATCACAATCCTTGTTCGAGCACCTTGCGATACGCTGGTATCATGCAGCCTTTGCAGGGCCTTTGCAATTCGGATAGCTTTATCGTTTGTAGAAACACTTTCCCACTGCAGTGCACAGAGTTCACCAATTCGTATGCCTGTACATAGCGCCAGCAAGATACCAAATCGGCACGAATCCAGATCCTCATGTAGATAGGCAACGAGGCGCGCCTGCTCTTCTCTGGACAAAACGCGCATCTCCTTCTTGCCAATCTTCGGATAGTTGATCTCCACCGCGGGAAATGAGCCTGCAAACTTCGAGGAAGCGAACTTCAAAATGCCATGCAGCACGACTAGAATATCATGCACCGTCTTTGGCGCCAGTTCATCTTCGAATTGCAGTTCTTTGATGAAATCGTCCATCAATTCCGTCGTGAAGCCCAGAGGGTGGCACACACCGAGCTTTGGAATGATGTGCTTATTGACCGCGGTGCTGTATTTAATATACGTCGATTCTTTCACCGTGCATTTCTTTGTATGTAGCCATTCCAAGCAATAGCTGGCGAACGGTTTTTGCGTTCTGTTTGTCGGTAAGGGAGCTCCATTTGCCAAAGCTGCTTTGCGCTTTGCGGCTTTCTCTTTGGCTTCCCGATATGTTTTTCCATAACAGTATCCATACTTGATTTTTCCGGATAGCTCACGACCCTTGATATACCGAGCCTCCCAGCGACCGTCCCGCCGTCTGAAGATATTCTCACCCTTTGCCATTTTGTAATTCCTCCTTGTGCAGTGATTATGTTGGGTGTGGATCTTATTTTAATTTCATCCAGACTGCTGGGATGACTGCGCTGAACTTTAAGTCAACGTAATTCTCCGCAAAAAATTAACGTAAGTTGACAAAAACATACTTTTTTCTTCCATTTCTTTGTTGATTCAATTGCATTTGAATATGTAATGTGCTATAATACGAAAGAATAACTATGTTTTGCGTTACACGTGGAGTGGCAAACTCCACGAAAATACAACTTCGGCTCAGTCCGTAAAATGGAGTACATTAGAAGCCCATTTGCTTTCTTCACCAAAAATCATCAGCGCATTTCGTTCTAATGATATGTTTTGCCTGCGTTATCCACGCATTTTCATTATAAAGAAATTAATTCCATATTTCAAGACTGAAATGAATTATTCATCCAGAAAGAGGCAACACGAATTCAACGAATATACGTAAATCTAACGATTACTGCTACACTTATGACAAAAATAGCCTACATAAAATGAAAATCCCGCTGCGAAATTTCTCCGCAGCGGGATTAATTTATATGCCAAAACGGCCAAAAGTCTTATTTCAAATAGTTCCCAGGCACAGAAAAAGCCCACCGTAATTCTATCGAAATTACGGTGGACTTATGGTCCGAGTGACAGGGTTCGAACCTGCGG
>ENA-ORLF01000923-ORLF01000923.1-human-gut-metagenome-genome-assembly--contig:-NODE-923-length-9206-cov-3.19288_pt1 | contig 9206 bp, 9 predicted proteins | sample MGYA00243066_ERZ508822 | MGnify/ENA primary metagenome ERZ508822 (study PRJEB26277, sample SAMN04329791) | human gut metagenome | biome: human-associated habitat | host: Homo sapiens | place: USA... | reverse complement strand
GCCGCAGCGAACCGCCCCGGACGGGCGCTCCTCGCGGACCCTTGCAGGCGGATACGCGACCGCAGGCGGCGCCAGTCGCGGTCGGTCGCGGCGTCCGATGCCGGCATCGCCTCCCATTCGAGCCGCCACGCAGCGAACTGCCTGCGGCACGCAGCGTCGGAGGTGACGAAGCGGAACAACTCGCGCTCCTCCTCGGCAGCGATCTCTCCCGCAAAATAACGTCCGGCCAGACGCCGCATCTCTTCCTGATCGAATTTCATCTCTTCCATTTCCGTTACATATTTTAAAACAACCGAATTTGCCTTTCCCCAACCCTCCCGATCACAAAAAAATCAAAAAAAGTCGCAAAAAGAAAAAAACGACAACAGCGGAGAGAGAAATCTCCGCTGCCGGGTCAATGATCGTCTATCCGATTTTACAGGTAATTCGCCAGCAGGCACGAAAGCACGGCCACCGAAAGTTCGAACGAACAGCTTCGCCGCAAATGCTCGCCCAGCCGGCCGACGGCACGGGCCAGGTGTTTCTCGACGGCCGTCTCGGAGATGCCCAGCCGCGCGGCGATTTCGCGGTTTTTCAGCCCTTCGAAGCGGCTCATCCGGAAAACCTCGCGGCAGCGGTCGGGCAGCGCGTCGACAGCCTTCTGCACCTCGCGCTGCAACTCCTCGTAAAGGCAGGGCTGCTCGGCGTCGCTCAAAAAATCGTAGCTGTAAATCCGCTCCTCACCCCGCATGCGGGCCGTGTACTCCAGTTCGTGACGCGCCACGACACCGTTGTGTTTCAGATAATTGAGACAGGCATTGCGCACCATCGTGAACAGCAGCGAGGCCAGATCCAGCTCGCGCAGTTCACACCGCCGCTCCCACAGGCGTGCAAAACTGTCCTGCACCAGATCGCGCGCCGTTTCATGCCCGGCGACGAACCGGGCGGCATAGTTCACCAATCGGGGATAGTAACGCCGGAAGAAGCATTCGAAATCGGCCTCGTTGCCGAATCGGATGCCTTCGAACAACCGCTGGTCTGACGGCGAGGGTGTGGGCATGGCGGAATCTGGACTTTTGCCACAAAAGTAACGTTTTTTTCCACGCCGCAAAATTTTCGGCCGTGACAAAAACGTGACACGACGCGCCGGGCGCAAAAAAAGGCGCTGCCGTGCAGCGCCGCCGGTTTTCAGGCCTGACCCATCTTGGGACCCGCGTCGGGCGTGGGCTGGGGCGAGGGAATCTCGATCTTGCCCACGTTGCTTTCGTAGCGCACGATGTTCTCCTGCAACGAGCGCAGCAACCGTTTGGCATGCTCGGGCGTAAGAATGATGCGGCTCTTGACGCGCGCCTTCTGCACACCGGGCAGGACCGTCGCGAAGTCGATGATGAACTCCGAAGTGGAGTGCGATATGATCGCCAGGTTCGAATAGTGGCCCTGGGCCACGGCGTCGTCCAGTTCGAGATCGATGCCGAATTGTTTCATCTCTGCCATTGTGGAGTACTGTTTCTGCAAATTTATTCATTTTCAACGAACGATATGCAAGCCCGGGGCCAAAGTTTTCGATATTTTATCAACATATCCGACCCGCGGGACAACCCGCCGCACCCTTTTTTTACCTTTTCATAGGCGGATGTCGGAGCTTTTTTGTATCTTTGCTTCGCAAATACGGAAAGCCGCCGCAGAGCCGAAGACAACGCCTTTTTCCGGGCCGTCTTCCGCGCAGGGGCGATAGTAAGTAACAGGTGCGTCGCTGACGCGCAGCAAACCGAAAAAATGGCATTTGAAATCGTCGAAACCCTGTTCCGCGGCATCTGCGTAGGCGTCGCCGCTTCGATCACGGTAGGTCCCGTGGCAGTGCTCTGCATCCAGCGCACGCTGTCGAAAAGCCGCCGCTCGGGCATCGTTTCAGGCATCGGCGTCGCCTGCGCCGATACGTTCATGGCCATGGCCGCACTGTTCTTCTACTCGATGCTCCAGACCCAGATCGAACAGTACAACACGCTGCTGCGGGTGATCGGCGGCATCTTCGTGTTGATCGTCGGCGTTTTCATCTTCGCACAGAATCCCGTGCCGCAAATCCGCCGCAACCGCGCGGGCAAAACCTCGCTGTGGCAGGATTTCGCCTCGATCTTCGGGCTTACGATCGCCAATTTCATCATGGTCATCCCCTACATCCTGGCCTTCTTCGCGGTGTTCAAGATTTCGGGCGGCGACATGGCCGACCACACCTTCGGGGGCTTCATGCGCTCGCTGTTCGTCATCGCCGGGTTCTTCGGCGGCGCGGTGGCGTGGTGGACCCTGCTGGCCTTCGTCATCAACCTCTTCCGCCGCCGCTTCCGTCCGCGGCACATGCTCACGATCAACCACGTCGCGGGACTCATCATCGGCATATTAGGCATTTACACCATATTATCGACCTTCTTTGATATATTCCCCAATGTCGGACACTAAACACAGGATCATCATTGCCGTCGACGGCTTTTCGTCGTGCGGAAAAAGCACCTTCGCCAAAGCCATCGCGGCCCGCCTGGGCTATATCTTCATCGACACGGGCGCCATGTACCGCGCCGTGACGCTCTACGCCCTCGAGCACGGGGCCATCCGTTCGGGCATCGTCGACGAAGAGGCCGTCGTGAAGCTGCTGGACCGCATTTCGATCACCTTCCGCTTCAACCCCGAGCGCGGGGCCAGCGACATCTACGTCAACGGCGATCTGGTCGAGGGCAAGATCCGCACCATCGAGGTCTCGAACTGCGTGAGCCGCGTGAGCGCCATCCCCGAGGTGCGCCGCAAACTGGTGGCCATGCAGCAGGAGATGGGCCGCCGCCGGGGCGTGGTGATGGACGGCCGGTACATCGGCACGGTGGTTTTCCCCGTCGCCGACCTGAAACTGTTTATGACGGCCGACACCGCCGTGCGCGCCTGCCGCCGCTACAAGGAGCTGACGGGCAAGGGCATGTCGGTGACGATGGAGGAGGTCGAACGCAACATCCGCGAGCGCGACAAGGCCGACATGAGCCGCGCCGTATCGCCGCTGCGCCAGGCCGACGACGCCATCGTGCTCGACAACAGCCACATGAGTGTCGACGAACAGATGGCGTGGTTTATGAACGAGTTCCAATTAAAAATGAAAAATTAAGAATTAAAAATCCGACGGCACAGGTCTCGGCCTGCAAGCCGGAATCGGTTCACAACCAATTTTTAATTTTTCATTCTCAATTTTTAACTACGCAGTTATGCGTGTTGAGATCGACGATAAATCGGGCTTCTGCTTCGGCGTTGTCCGCGCAATCACGGAGGCAGAACGCGCCCTCGGGGAGGGCGGCACGGTCTACTCGCTGGGCGACATCGTCCACAACCGCATCGAGGTCCAGCGCCTCGAACAGCTGGGGCTGCGGACCGTGACCCACGCCGACATGCCGCACCTGGCGGGCTGCCGCCTCTTCATCCGCGCCCACGGAGAACCTCCTACGACCTACGCCGCCGCCCGGGAAATGAACATCGGGATCATCGACGCCACCTGCCCGGTGGTCGCACGGCTGCAACGCCGCGTGAAGGAGGCCCACGAACGGATGCGCCCCACAGGCGGGCAGGTGGTGATCCTCGGCAAACGGGGCCACGCCGAAGTGGTGGGCCTCACGGGGCAGGTCGCGGACCCGACGATCGTGATCGAACGGGAGGAGGACCTGGAGCTGATCGACTTCTCGCGTCAGGTCTATTTCCTTTCGCAGACCACGCAGAGCATCGGGCTGTTCGAACGGCTGGGCGCCGAAATGCGCCGCCGGGCCGCCGATGCGGGGCAGGTGTACATCGACGACACGATCTGCCGGCAGGTATCGAACCGCGAACAGCACCTCACGGAGTTTTCCGGACGGTTCGACGCCGTGGTGTTCGTCTGCGGGCGCAAGTCGTCGAACGGCAAGGTCCTCTCCGAGGTGTGCCGCCGGGCCAACCCGCGCACGCACGTCGTCGAGGAGGCTTCGGAAATCGACCCCGCATGGTTCGAAGGGGCCGCGACGGTGGGCATCTGCGGCGCCACGTCGACGCCCAAATGGCTGATGCAGGATGTTGCCGACGCAATCAGCAACCTCAATTCAGAATTCAGAATCCAAAATTCATAATTATCGCCCGCCATGAAAAAGTATATCGTCCGCTCGTTAAAATATTTCTTCGCCCTGTGCGTTCTCTGTATAGCCCTGATGGGGCTGATGCTGATGACCGGGACCTCGGCGCTGTCGCTCGACGACACGCTCTACGTCATGCTGCACACCGACCGCTACCTGATGCTCTTTGCGGCGATCGTGGCGCTGGCGGCAGTCTACCCCAGATTCGGGTTCGTGGTGCGCCGGGTGGAGGGCGACATCGAGGAGAACCGGGAACAGATCCTGAACGCGTTCCGCTCGGCAGGCTTTTCGCTGCGCTCGGACGAGGACGGGGTGATGACCTTCCGCGCCGACAATTTCGGCCAGAAGCTGATGCTGCTGGGCGAAGACGAGATAAAGGTTTCACAGTACGGACAATGGATCGTGCTCGACGGCATCCGCCGCGGCGTCGCCCGGGTGCAGTACCGGTTCGATTCGTATATACACATGACACGCAATGATTAGAAAATACCGTTACCTGCTCACTGCGGCGGCCGCTGTCGGCGCCGCGGGACTTCTGACATTCGCCGCCCGCAACGACTTCGGGCTGGGCCGCAACATGGAGATCGCCGTCAACATGATGCGCGAACTGTCGCTCAACTACGTCGACCCCGTGGACCCCGACCGCCTGATGGAGGGGGCCGCCGCCGGCATGGTCAGCGACCTGGACCCCTACACGGAGTATATCCCCGAGGAGGGGATGCAGGATTTCGAACTGCTCACCACGGGCAAGTACGACGGCATCGGGGCGCTCATCCGCCAGAAGGACGACTACGTCCGCATCGCGCAGCCCTACCAGGGATCGCCCGCCGACAAGGCCGGGCTGAAGATCGGCGACAAAATCCTCTCGATCGACGGCAAGGACGCCAAAGGCTTCACGACCGAGCAGGTCTCCTCGCGTCTCAAGGGCGAGCCGGGCAGCAAGGTCAAAGTGACCGTCGAGCACCTCGACGGCACGCAGCAGACGGCGGCGATCCGCCGCGAACGGATCGCGATCCCGGGCGTGCCCTACGCCGGATGGGTCGCCGACGGCATCGGCTACATCCGCCACAGCGACTTCACCGAAGGATGCTACGAGGAGATGCGCGCAGCCATCGAACGGCTGCGCACCGAGAGGCCGCTGAAAGGGCTCTTGCTGGACTACCGCCTCAACGGCGGCGGCATCATGCAGGAGGCGGTCAAAATCCTGGGAATGTTCGTCCCCAAAGGGACCGAGGTGGTCAGCACCAAGGGGCGTTCGGAAGATTCGAAGCAGGTGTTCCGCACCGACACGGAGCCGATCCTTGCAGACCTGCCGCTGACGGTGCTGATCAACGGCAATTCGGCGTCGGCGGCGGAGATCGTCGCCGGGGCGTTGCAGGACCTCGACCGCGCGGTGCTGATCGGCCAGCGCAGTTTCGGCAAGGGACTCGTGCAGTCGCCTCGACCGCTGGGCTACAATGCCATGCTCAAACTCACCACGGCCAAATACTACATCCCCTCGGGCCGCTGCATCCAGGCCATCGACTACTCCCATTCGCAGGAAGGTTCGGTGCGCGCGGTGCCCGACTCGCTGATCTCGGAGTTCACGACCCGCGCGGGCCGCAAGGTCTACGACGGCGGCGGCGTGATGCCCGACATCGCGACCGACCCGGAGTACATTTCACGCTTCGCCCTGACGCTCTACGCGCTGGGATTCATCGAGGATTTCGGCGACGAATACACGCGCCGCAACCCCGGCCGGCAGATCGACATCCGCACCTTCTCGATCACGGACAAGGACTACGCCGACTTCGCGGAGTTCATGCAAGACAAGAAGGTCCCCTACGAATCGGACACCCGCCGGGCGCTCAAGGCGCTGAAAAAAGCCGCCGAGGACGACCGTTTCGCCGACTTGAAGAACAAGTTCGAGCAGGTGGAGGCCGAGTTGAAGGACGACACGCAGACCAACCTCGAAACCTACCGCACGCAGGTCGTCGAGACGATCAACAACGACATCGTCATGCGCCACGGCTACCAGGCCGACGTGATCGAGCACTCGCTGTCGGGCGACAAGGAGGTGAAAAAGGCCGTCGAGGTGCTCGGCGATCCCGCAGAGTACGCCCGAATCACCCGCGAGCAGGACACCAAGCGCAAGTAAAGACATGAAAATCAGGACTGAATTCTTCTCGTTCCGCAACCGGGTGGTGGTGATCGTCGTCGGGGTGACGCTCGGCGCCCTGTCGCTGCTCTACACCAACGACATGGCCCGGCGGCTCAAGGAGAAGGAGCAGCACGACGTGGCGCTGTGGGCCCACGCCATGGAGCGCGTGACGCGCGACGTGCTGGGCGGCTCGATCCAGGACCCGTTCGTGGCCGACATCATGTCCAACGGCAACAACATCCCGTTCATCATCACCAACGAGAACCTCGAAGTCATCAACTCGCACCTCATCCCCGAGAAGATCATCAACCATCCCGGACGGCTCCGGAAACAGATCGACAAATTTTCGGTCGACAACCCGCCGATCCCGGTGAAATTCTTCTGGTCGTCGCAGCATTACCACATCATCTTCTACGGCAAGTCGGCGCTGCTCAAGTCGCTCTACTACTTCCCCTACGTGCAGCTCCTCGTCATCACAGCCTTCATCGCGCTGGGATTCATCGCCTTCCGCTCGTCGAAGCACGACGAGCAGAACCGCGTCTGGATCGGACTGGCCAAGGAGACCGCCCACCAGCTGGGAACCCCGACCTCGTCGCTGCTGGGATGGATCGAATACCTGCGTTCGCAGGATGTGGACCAGACGGCCGTCGAGGAGATGAACAAGGACCTCACGCACCTGATGAAGATCGTGGACCGTTTTTCGAAAATCGGCTCCGAGACGCCCCTCACCCCGGCGAACATCAACGAAGTGGTGGGCGAATCGGTCATGTATTTCCGCAAGCGCATTCCCCGCAACGTGACGCTCGACTACAACGGACTGGCCATCGCCCCCGTGCAGGCCAACATCAACGCCGCACTGTTCGAATGGGTCGTGGAGAACCTGATGAAAAACTCGCTCGACGCCCTGCAAGGCCACGGAGCCATCGACGTGCGGATTTCGTCGGACGACAGGAGCGTTATGATCGACGTGAAGGACACAGGCAAGGGCATTCCCAAGAGCAACTGGAAACGCATCTTCGAACCGGGATTCACGACCAAGACCCGCGGCTGGGGCCTCGGGCTGTCGCTCTCGCGCCGCATCGTCGAGGAGTACCACCAGGGTAAGATCGCCGTCATCGACTCCGAAATCGGCAAGGGAACCACCATTCGCATCACACTCAAACGCCACTTCGCCTGATGAACTCCTCGCCGGCACATACGCAACCCGCAGTGCCTGCGGCGGATTCGGTGTCCGGAACTCCGGACGCACCGGCCCGGACGGGATATGTCCCCGGGCCGGATACGCTCCGGGCGGAAACGGCCTTTGCGGGAACGAACTTTGCAAACCCGGCCTTTGCGGAAACGGCCTTTGCGGACGGCGGTTCCGCGCCGTTCTCCGTTGCAGCGACCGGTGCGGTCCCTTCCGAATGGTGCGACACGACCTCCGCCGCAATTTTCGGAGCGCAATCGACCCTCGCGGAACCCGCACGCATTCCGCTCGCACCGCCTCCGCCGCTCGCGGAAAACGCCGTTTTCCAGAGTTTCGTGCTGCTGCTCGCCGCCACCTACGCCATGCTGCTCTACCGCAACCTGGGCGACGTGCGCACGCTGCTGGGCCGCATCTCGCGCGACGCGGCCACGGGAAAACGCTTCTCCGAGGACCCGGGCGGAAGCGGCTACTCGCGTTTCCTGAACATCGCCACCGCCATCGGCCTGCTCTTTCTGGGCGTCGCGGCGGTCAAATACGGCGACACGCTGATGCCCGGCCGCCTGGCAGCGTCCATTCCGCAGGGCGCAGCCCTGATTTTCAGCCTGCTGGTTTCGCTCGCCTCGCTGGGCATAGCCGCCTATCAGACAATCGCCGTGCGGCTGGCCGGAGCGCTGACCCTCTCGCAGCCCTTCATCGCACAGCTCATGCTGCTCAAACGCACCTGTTTCGCCCTCGGGATGATCCTCATTTCACCCCCGCTGCTGCTCTTCGCACTCTGCCCGCAGGGCACGGGCGGCGTCTGGTTCTGCATCATCGCCGTCGAATTGGCCGCAGCGGCCGCCTTATACCTCAAGGAGACATTAAACCTGTTTCTTTCCAAAAAAGTTTCGATTTTGCATTGGTTTTTGTACCTTTGCACCGTGGAAGTCTTCCCTGTCAGCCTATTATGGCTGCTTGCAGTAAGATGAAACGGCAAAGACAAACCTAAATCAATTCGCAACATTGAAAGTAAAGAGTGTATTAGTTTCGCAGCCGAGGCCCGCTGTCATCGAAAAGTCCCCGTTCTACGAATTGTCCCAGAAACACCACGTGGAAATCGCCTACCGGCCCTTCATCCGCGTAGAAGGCGTCTCCCTGAAGGAGTTCCGCGCCCAAAGGGTCGAAATACTCACGCACACGGCCGTCATATTCACATCGCGTACGACAGTCGACAGTTTTTTCCATATCTGCGAAGAGGCGCGCATCACCGTGCCCGAAACCATGAAATACATCTGCCAGACGGAGGCCGTAGCGCTCTACCTGCAGAAATACATCGTCTACCGCAAACGCAAGATCTCGTTTGCCGACGGCTCGTTCACGTCGCTCATCGAACTGATCATCAAACACAAGGAGGAGAAATTCCTGCTGGCGTTGAGCGAACCCCACAAACCCGAACTGCCGGAAACGCTCGCCAAGCTCAAACTCTCGTTCGATCCCGTCATCCTGGCCCGCACGGTCGCCGGGGATCTGGACGACGTTAAAATGGCCGACTACGACCTGCTGGCGCTCTATTCGCCCTCGGACGTGAAAACCCTCATCGAGAAGTTCGGAACCGACGGCCTGCCCGCCGTGGCGGTATTCGGCGAAGGCACGCTGCGCGCCGCCCTCGGGGCCGGAATCACCGTGCTGGCCAACGCCCCGACGCCCGAAGCCCCCTCGATGGTCAAGGCCATCGACATCTACCTGCAAAAGGTGCAGAAAGGCGAAGAACCGGCCCCCGTCGAACTGGTGA
>ENA-ORLF01000919-ORLF01000919.1-human-gut-metagenome-genome-assembly--contig:-NODE-919-length-9229-cov-4.74068_pt1 | contig 9229 bp, 5 predicted proteins | sample MGYA00243066_ERZ508822 | MGnify/ENA primary metagenome ERZ508822 (study PRJEB26277, sample SAMN04329791) | human gut metagenome | biome: human-associated habitat | host: Homo sapiens | place: USA... | reverse complement strand
GGCATACACTCTGTGCAGGGGGTGGCGACCAGTTCGGCGGCGGAACGAAACATTTCCCCTGGAACGGTGATGCCGATAAACTGCAGGCTGCCAAGAACAAAATGGATGCTGGTTTCGAGTTCATGCAGAAAATGGGCATCGAATATTACTGCTTCCACGATGTTGACCTTTGCGACGAGGCCGATACAATCGAAGAGTACGAAGCAAACCTGAAAGCCATCGTTGCATACGCCAAGCAAAAGCAGGAGGAAACAGGTATCAAACTGTTGTGGGGTACTGCTAACGTGTTCGGTCATGCACGTTACATGAATGGTGCCGCCACCAATCCCGACTTTGACGTTGTGGCCCGCGCTGCCGTTCAAATCAAGAATGCCATTGACGCAACAATCGAACTGGGCGGTTCGAACTACGTGTTCTGGGGTGGACGCGAAGGCTATATGTCTTTGCTGAATACCGACCAGAAGCGCGAAAAGGAACACCTTGCACAGATGCTGACCATTGCACGCGACTATGCCCGTGCACGCGGCTTCAAGGGTACGTTCCTGATTGAGCCGAAACCGATGGAACCGACCAAGCATCAATATGACGCAGACACGGAAACGGTTGTCGGCTTCCTGAAGGCCCACGGTCTGGATAAAGATTTCAAAGTGAACATCGAAGTGAACCACGCCACACTGGCAGGCCATACTTTCGAACACGAACTTGCCGTGGCAGTAGACAACGGTATGCTGGGTTCTATCGATGCCAACCGCGGTGACTACCAGAACGGCTGGGATACAGACCAGTTCCCTATCGACAACTACGAGCTGACACAAGCCATGATGCAAATTATCCGCAACGGCGGCTTCGGTGACGGCGGTACAAACTTCGATGCCAAGACACGCCGTAACTCCACCGACCTTGAGGACATCTTCATTGCTCACATCGCAGGTATGGACGTAATGGCACGTGCATTGGAAAGCGCAGCCAAACTGCTCGAAGAGTCTCCTTACAAGAAGATGCTTGCCGACCGCTACGCTTCTTTCGACAGCGGCAAGGGTAAGGAATTCGAGGAAGGCAAGCTGACACTGGAAGATGTCGTAGCCTACGCAAAAGCTAACGGCGAACCGAAACAGACCAGCGGCAAACAAGAATTGTACGAAGCAATCGTAAATATGTATTGCTGATAAATAGCGGTTAGTGGTTAGCGATGAGTGATTAGTGATTAGTGGTTAGTGATAAAGGATGGGAAATAAGCAATTATCACTAAATTACTGACCATTAATCACTAATCGCTCATCACTTATCACTAATCACTAACCGCTAATCACTAACTCCTAACCACTATTATCATGAATTATACAGAAAAAGGCAGCAAGCTCTATCTCTTTTCGATTGTGCTCGTGGCTGTCATTGGCGGTCTGCTTTTCGGCTACGATACGGCAGTTATCTCCGGCGCAGAAAAGGGACTTCAAGCTTTCTTCATGGGAGCCGATTTTGAATACACAGACGCGATACACGGCATCACATCATCCAGCGCATTGATAGGCTGTATCATAGGTAGCGCCGTTTCCGGCTTTTTCGCTTCCGGATTGGGCCGCAAAAACTCTCTCTTTTTGGCAGGTATCCTGTTCTTCTTGTCGGCGCTGGGTTCCTATTATCCCGAATTCCTGTTCTTTGAACATGGCGTTCCTTCCTATTCTCTTTTGGTGGCTTTCAATTTCTACCGTGTCTTGGGCGGTATAGGTGTGGGGCTGGCTTCCGCCATTTGTCCGATGTACATTGCCGAAATCGCTCCGAGCAACATTCGCGGAACACTGGTGTCGTGGAATCAGTTTGCCATTATCTTCGGTCAGTTGGTGGTTTACTTTGTCAACTTCCTTATTCTGGGCAGTCATGCCAATCCGGTGATAGACCTCGTTAACGGAGTAAATCAGATAATGAATCCCGAAGCTGCCGCATGGACCACGGAGACGGGGTGGCGGCTGATGTTCGTCAGCGAAGCCGTTCCTGCCGGACTGTTTGCTCTGTTGGTGTTGCTGGTGCCGGAAACACCGCGTTATCTTGCCATGTGCGGTAAGGACGAAAGGGCGCTGAATGTGTTGAGCCGTATCAACGGCGCTTCTCAGGCAAAGGTAATCCTTGCGGAAATCAAGGCAACTACCGAAGAAAAAACAGAAAGACTCTTTACCTACGGTTGGATGGTTATCTTTATCGGTATCATGCTGAGCGTATTCCAGCAGGCTGTCGGCATCAATGCCGTGCTTTATTTCGCTCCGCGCATATTCGAGACGATGGGCATGGCCAATCCGATGGTACAAACCGTGCTCATGGGCGTTGTCAATATCCTCTTTACCTTGCTGGCCGTGTTCACGGTTGAAAAATGGGGACGCAAGCCGCTGCTTATTTCCGGCTCTGTCGGTATGGCGATAGGAGCTTTCGGTGTGGCTATGTGCAACGTTGTAACCGGACTGCCGGCAATAATATCCGTTATCAGCATCATGGTTTACAGCGCTTCGTTCATGTTCAGTTGGGGACCTATCTGCTGGGTACTGATTGCCGAAATCTTCCCGAACACCATCCGTGGCGCTGCGGTAGCCATTGCGGTGGCATTCCAATGGATTTTCAACTTTATTGTTTCGTCTACTTTCCTGCCGATGTACAATATGCGTCTCGGGGAGATGGGTGATAAGTTCGGCCATATGTTTGCATATGCCCTTTACGGGATTATCTGTGTGGCAGCCGCCCTCTTCGTGTGGAAGCTCGTACCCGAAACGAAAGGCAAGACGCTGGAAGATATGACCAAACTTTGGAAGAAAAAGAAATAAGTCCGCAGGAATTTCAATCCGGCAGAATATAAAAGGCTGTGCAATTCATCTGAAAGGAATTGCACAGCCTTTTGTGTCTGAAGTCCCGGACTTTTGGTGCCTACCACCCGGTGGTACGGCTCATACCATTAGGTGGTACGACGACTTTCACCTAATGGTACGGCGTGTACCTTACTAAGGTACGGCTCGTACCAAAGCGTGGAATAAACTGGTATACGTATCTGTCTGATTATAAGCAAACTGTTTGTCACCGTAATATGTCCTTTATCCGTTCGAACCGTCCGTCCGTCTTTTCCGGAACAATTTGCAGAAGATGTGACAATAGCGGGTAGATGTCCACATTCACAAATCCTCCGGATATGTAACCTCTCTTGAAATCAGGTCCGATGGCCCGAAACATAACCTGCATGTCGGGGCTTTGGGGAAAATATCCGTGAGCGCCTTTGGTGTCGCGTGCCACGTCCGTAAACTGCCAGCCCAGTTCCGGAGCCACTACGATATCGCCTATACGGTCGCTGCTGCCATAATGCAGTTCGGCGGGAATCTCTTCTTTTTTCCACACACGGATGTGAGCCGCTTTTTTCAGAGCATTGCAGATAGAGTCGCGGTATTCCGGTTTCGAGAATATGGAAGTTGGTGTACGTCCGTCTATCACTTCGCACCATTCCGGTTTTACATAATCATTTATGTTGACAACCCGTTCGGGACTGATGTCGGTCATGCCGTGGTCCGACGTGACGATAAGATTGATGTCCCCGCCGAAAGGAAGAGCTTCTATCTTTTTTCTTAATACCCCCACAAGGCTGTCCATGTGTTGGACCACCGCACCGGTAGGCAAACTGCACGGGCCGTTGTGATGCCCGCTTCCGTCGGGCTCTTCAAAATATAGCATGATGAGTCTGGGACGCTCCGGTTCGGGCTTTTGCAACCAGGTGAGTACCGTGTCTATCCGTTGTTCAAAAGTCAGAAAAGGCTTGGCGTTCCAAGGTCTGTAATAAGTGGGATGAGACTTTTTAATCGCAATATCCGAGCCTACCCAATACATATTGCCGGTTTTCACACCTTGTTTCTGAGCCGTTATCCATATCGGTTCCCCCAAATAGTATTCCGGGTTGTTGCGGGTGGCGGAGTCTCCCATGGAATACTGGCGTCTGTTCTTTACATCCCAAAAAGTATTGTTGATTATGCCGTGATGGTCGGGAACCAATCCCGTGGCCAGCGTATAGTGATTGGGAAACGTAGAGGCAGGATAGGAGGGAAGCATCACGGCCTTTACCCCGTCTGCCGCCATGCGGTCCAGGTTGGGAGTCTTATACATGTCGGGATAGTCCCAGCGAAAACCGTCGAGTGAAACAATAACGGTGTAATGTGTTTCGGGAGTTGCCGCATTCAGCGACAGCAAAAGCAAGGCACTGAATGCCAGTGTAATAAATCTTTGCATGTCTCAATCTATGTTTAACGTTTACAGAGATAAATGTTGTTTTGGCAGCAAAGGTAGGAAAAAATCATATCCCATAGGGATTAATGTATAAGTAAAACTGTAACTTTGCACCGTTTTAAACTCAGGTATAACACGAAAATTATGGACGAAATTAAAATTAATAAGGTACAGATACGTAACCTGCAGATAGAAGATTACGACCAGTTGGCACAATCATTCACACGCGTTTATTCGGATGGAAGCGATGTTTTCTGGACGCACAAGCAGATAGAGAAACTTATCCGCATCTTTCCGGAAGGGCAGATTGTAACGGTGGTCGATGAAAAGATAGTGGGGTGTGCACTCTCCATTATCGTGAATTACGACGATGTGAAGAACGACCACACCTATGCTCAGGTTACGGGCAAGGAAACTTTCAATACGCACAATCCCAAAGGAAATATCCTTTACGGCATCGAGGTGTTTATCCATCCGCAATACCGCGGACTGCGTCTGGCACGCCGTATGTACGAATACCGCAAGGAAATCTGCGAAACACTGAATTTGAAAGCCATCATGTTTGGCGGGCGCATCCCCAACTATCATAAGTATGCCGACCAGCTGCGCCCTAAGGAATATATAGATAAGGTAAAGCAGAAGGAGATATACGACCCGGTGCTGACGTTCCAGTTGAGCAACGACTTCCATGTACGTAAGGTGATGCGCAACTATCTTCCCAACGATGAGGAATCCAAGCATTATGCCTGCCTGCTGCAATGGGACAATATCTATTACCAGGCGCCTACACAGGAGTATGTAAGTCCGAAAACGACGGTGCGCGTCGGTCTGGTGCAGTGGCAGATGCGTACTTACAAGACGCTGGACGATTTGTTCGAGCAGGTGGAGTTCTTCGTAGATGCCGTTTCCGACTACAAGAGCGACTTCGTTCTCTTCCCCGAATACTTCAATGCGCCGCTGATGGCCAAATTCAATGACGAGGGAGAGTCGGAAGCCATCCGCGGACTGGCGGCTTACACCAACGAAATCAGAGAGCGGTTTGTGAAGCTGGCCATCAGCTACAATATCAATATCATTACGGGTAGTATGCCGCTTATCAAGGAAGAGGACGGACGTTTGTACAACGTAGGTTTCCTTTGCCGCCGCGACGGAACGTACGAAATGTACGAAAAGATACACGTGACCCCCGACGAAATCAAGAGCTGGGGATTGAGTGGCGGCAAATCCTTGCAGACGTTCGATACGGACTGCGCCAAAATCGGTGTGCTGATATGTTATGACGTGGAGTTCCCGGAACTTTCGCGCATCATGGCAGACCAGGGCATGCAGATACTGTTCGTTCCTTTCCTTACCGACACACAGAACGCCTATTCGCGCGTTAAGGTATGTGCCCATGCCCGCGCCATCGAGAACGAGTGTTTTGTAGTCATAGCAGGCAGTGTGGGCAACCTTCCCCGTGTACACAACATGGACATACAGTATGCCCAGTCGGGTGTGTTCACCCCCTGCGACTTCGCTTTCCCTACCGACGGAAAGCGTGCCGAGGCAACTCCGAACACCGAAATGATTCTGGTGTCCGATGTGGATCTGGACTTGCTCAACGAACTGCACACTTATGGCAGTGTCCGCAACCTGAAAGACCGCAGAAACGACTTGTATGAAGTGAAAATGAAGAAGTAAAGCGAGAGACGCAGGCGGCTCATCTTAAAATTATCCGCTCAAAAATCTCTTTTCTCTAACTTTTTTGTAAATTTGCACCCTTAAAATAAAGAGGATAGCATCGGAAAGCACCGGAAAAGCCTTTCCGGGCTATCCTCAGGAAAAATAGTAAATCGTAAATAGTCAAATCGTAAATATCAAGATGGGTAAGAAGTTTGCCGAATATTCAAAGTTTGACCTTTCGGAAATAAACAAGGAAGTGTTGAAGAAATGGGACGAAAACCAGGTTTTCGCCAAGAGTATGACAGAACGTGAAGGTTGTCCTTCTTTCGTGTTTTTCGAAGGACCGCCCTCGGCCAATGGCATGCCGGGTATTCACCATGTAATGGCGCGCTCCATTAAGGATATTTTCTGCCGCTACAAAACCATGAAGGGCTTCCAGGTGAAGCGCAAAGCCGGATGGGACACGCACGGGCTTCCTGTGGAACTGGGTGTGGAAAAGGCGCTCGGCATCACCAAAGAAGATATCGGCAAGACTATTTCCGTTGCCGAATACAATGCCGCCTGCCGCAAGGATGTGATGAAATTTACCAAGGAGTGGGAAGACCTTACCCACAAAATGGGTTATTGGGTGGATATGCAGAATCCCTACATCACCTATGACAACCGTTACAGCGAAACGCTGTGGTGGCTGTTGAAGCAACTTCACAAGAAAGGACTGCTTTATAAAGGATATACCATACAGCCGTATTCACCGGCTGCGGGAACAGGCTTGAGCTCGCACGAGCTGAACCAGCCCGGTTGCTACCGCGATGTAAAGGATACAACCGTAGTGGGACAGTTCAAGATGAAGAACCCGAAACCCGAAATGGCGGAGTGGGGTACTCCTTATTTTCTGGCATGGACTACGACTCCGTGGACATTGCCCTCGAACACCGCTCTCTGCGTAGGCCCGAAAATAGACTATGTGGCCGTACAGACCTACAACGGCTATACGGGCGAGAAGATGACCGTGGTACTTGCCAAAGCATTGCTCTATACTCACTTCAATAAAAAAGCGGAAGAGCTTGCATTAGAGGATTATAAGCCGGGAGACAAACTTATCCCGTTCAAGATTGTAGGCGAGTACAAAGGTCCGGACCTGGCAGGAATGGAATACGAACAACTCATTCCGTGGGTGAAACCGGTAGAGGTGGACAACGACGGCAATTGGAGCGTCAGCGACAAAGGCTTCCGTGTAATCCTCGGCGATTATGTAACCACGGAAGACGGTACGGGTATCGTACACATCGCTCCCACATTCGGTGCGGACGATGCTTTCGTAGCCTGTGCGGCAGGGGGGGGGGGGGGGGGGGGGGGGGGGTGGGGGGGGGGGGGGGGGGAAGTTCTATCTGCTGGACGAACTGGACGAAAGATTCGTAAAAGAGTGTGTCGATGTAGACGCCTACAAAGAATACCAGGGACGCTGGGTGAAGAATGCCTACGACCCGCAATTCACCGTCGACGGCAAGTATGACGAAAAAGCCGCTCAGGCCGCCGAGACTCTCGACATATATATATGTATGATGATGAAGGCTGCCAACCAGGCATTCAAGATAGAGAAGCACGTGCACAACTATCCGCATTGCTGGCGTACGGACAAACCGGTGTTGTACTACCCGTTGGATAGCTGGTTTATCCGCAGTACCGCCTGCAAGGAGCGTATGATAGAGTTGAACAAGACCATCAACTGGAAACCGGAAAGTACCGGTACGGGACGCTTCGGCAAGTGGCTGGAGAACTTGAACGACTGGAACCTGAGCCGTTCGCGCTATTGGGGTACTCCGTTGCCTATCTGGCGCACGGAAGACGGTGACGAGGAAAAATGTATCGAATCCGTAGAGGAACTTTACAACGAGATAGAGAAATCCGTTGCCGCCGGACTGATGTCATCCAATCCTTATAAGGACAAAGGTTTCCAGCCGGGCGTGTACACGCAGGAAAACTACGACAAGATAGACCTTCACCGTCCTTATGTAGATGATATTGTCCTTGTTTCCAAAGCCGGCAAACCCATGAAGCGCGAATCGGATTTGATTGACGTATGGTTCGACTCCGGCTCCATGCCGTATGCGCAGATACACTATCCGTTCGAGAACAAGGAACTGTTGGACAGCCACCAGGTATATCCCGCCGATTTCATCGCAGAAGGTGTGGATCAGACACGCGGCTGGTTCTTTACCCTGCATGCCATCGCCACAATGGTGTTCGACAGCATATCCTATAAAGCCGTCATATCGAATGGTCTGGTACTCGACAAGAACGGCAACAAGATGTCCAAGCGTTTGGGCAATGCCGTAGACCCGTTCTCTACCATCGAGAAATACGGTTCCGACCCCTTGCGCTGGTACATGATTACCAATTCTTCTCCGTGGGACAACCTGAAGTTCGACGTAGACGGAGTGGAAGAGGTGCGCCGCAAATTCTTCGGAACCCTGTATAATACGTATTCTTTCTTCGCCCTCTATGCCAACGTGGACGGATTTGAATACAAGGAAGCCGATGTGCCCATGGCGGAACGTCCGGAAATAGACCGCTGGATTATCTCCGTACTGAACACATTGGTGAAGGATGTGGATAACTGCTACAACGAATACGAGCCTACCAAAGCCGGACGACTGATTTCGGACTTCGTGAACGACAATCTCTCCAACTGGTACGTCCGCCTGAACCGCAAACGTTTCTGGGGCGGCGGCATGACGCAGGATAAGCTGTCCGCGTTCCAAACGCTCTATACGTGTCTGGAAACCGTAGCCAAACTGATGGCGCCTATTGCTCCGTTCTATGCCGATATGCTCTATTCGGACCTGACGGCAGCTACCGGACGCGACAACGTTGTCTCCGTTCATCTGGCAAAATTCCCCGAATGCAAGGAAGAGATGATAGGCAAGGAGCTGGAAGCACGCATGCAAATGGCACAGGACGTTACTTCTATGGTATTGGCGCTGCGCCGTAAGGTGAACATCAAAGTCCGCCAACCGCTACAGTGCATCATGGTTCCGGTAGTGGACGAAGAGCAACGCGCCCACATCGAAGCCGTAAAAACACTTATCATGAACGAGGTGAACGTAAAGGAAATCAAGTTTGTGGACGGTGCAGCCGGTGTGCTTGTGAAGAAAGTGAAGTGCGACTTCAAGAAGCTGGGCCCGAAATTCGGCAAGCAGATGAAAGCCGTTGCCGCAGCCGTTGCCGGAATGCCGCAGGAAGCCATTGCCGAGCTGGAGAAGAACGGTTCCTATACACAGAACCTGGACCGTGCGGAAGCCGTACTCGAGACATAGGACGT
>ENA-ORLF01000902-ORLF01000902.1-human-gut-metagenome-genome-assembly--contig:-NODE-902-length-9386-cov-3.19033_pt1 | contig 9386 bp, 6 predicted proteins | sample MGYA00243066_ERZ508822 | MGnify/ENA primary metagenome ERZ508822 (study PRJEB26277, sample SAMN04329791) | human gut metagenome | biome: human-associated habitat | host: Homo sapiens | place: USA... | reverse complement strand
AGGTTCATAAGTTTTTTGTATTTTTGCACCCTGTTGTTATTCTGAAGGTTAGTAAAGAATGACAGGCAATCATAATTCGTAATTTATAATTAAAGATATATGTTCGATAATTTAAGTGAGAGACTGGAACGGTCTTTTAAGATTCTGAAAGGTGAGGGAAAAATCACCGAGATTAATGTAGCGGAAACGTTGAAGGATGTGCGTAAAGCTTTGTTGGATGCTGACGTGAACTATAAGGTCGCCAAAGGCTTTACTGATACAGTGAAAGAAAAAGCTTTAGGGCAGAATGTGCTTACGGCTGTGAAGCCCAGCCAGTTGATGGTAAAGATTGTACATGATGAACTGACCGCATTGATGGGTGGTGAAACTGCCGAATTGGTGTTGGAAGGTCGTCCGGCAGTTATCCTGATGTCAGGTCTGCAAGGTTCCGGTAAGACTACTTTCTCCGGTAAGCTGGCCCGTATGCTGAAAACCAAGAAGAACCGTAAGCCGCTGTTGGTGGCTTGTGACGTCTATCGTCCCGCTGCTATCGAACAGTTAAGAGTATTGGGAGAACAAATCGAGGTTCCTGTATATAGTGAGTTGGACAGCAAGAATCCGGTGCAGATTGCATTGAACGCTATTCATGAAGCAAAAGCGAAAGGGTATGATTTGGTCATTGTCGATACAGCCGGCCGTCTGGCTATCGATGAGCAGATGATGAACGAGATTGAGGCTATCAAGAAAGCGATAAATCCGGATGAAACTTTGTTTGTGGTCGATTCAATGACCGGTCAGGATGCGGTGAATACAGCTCGTGAGCTTAATGAACGTCTGGACTTTAACGGCGTCGTGCTGACCAAGTTGGATGGTGACACCCGTGGCGGTGCTGCTCTTTCTATCCGTACCGTGGTAAACAAGCCTATCAAGTTTGTGGGTACCGGCGAAAAGTTGGATGCTATCGACCAGTTCCATCCTGCACGTATGGCAGACCGTATTCTCGGCATGGGTGATATCGTGTCTTTGGTAGAGCGTGCGCAGGAGCAATATGACGAGGAAGAGGCAAAGCGTCTTCAGAAGAAGATTGCCAAGAATCAGTTCGACTTTAATGATTTCTTGAGCCAGATTCATCAGATTAAGAAGATGGGTAATTTGAAAGAACTTGCATCCATGATTCCGGGTGTGGGGAAAGCTATCAAAGATATTGATATCGATGATAATGCGTTCAAGAGTATTGAAGCGATTATTTATTCCATGACTCCGCAGGAACGTACAAATCCTGAAATTCTGAACGGAACGCGCCGTACACGTATAGCCAAAGGTAGTGGAACCAGCATTCAGGAGGTAAACCGTCTGTTGAAACAGTTTGACCAGACTCGCAAGATGATGAAGATGGTGACCGGCAGTAAGATGGGTAAGATGATGCCGAAACTTAAAAAGTGATGCTTAAATAAACAGATAAGGGAGAAAGTGTGAAACTTTCTCCTTTTTTTATTATGCTGCATGGCTGATTTATACTACATTTGTTGCTCAATGAATAATTTATAAGTAAATAGATAGTATGCAACTAATTGATGGAAAAGCTATTTCGGAACTGGTGAAGCAGGAAATTGCTGCGGAAGTTGCCGAAATCGTGGCTAAAGGTGGCAAGCGTCCCCATTTAGCTGCAATTCTCGTCGGACACGACGGAGGAAGTGAAACATACGTAGCGGCCAAGGTAAAGGCTTGTGAGGTATGTGGTTTCAAATCCAGTCTGATTCGCTATGAAGCGGATGTGACGGAAGAAGAATTATTGGCAAAGGTCAGAGAACTGAATGAGGATGCTGACGTGGATGGTTTCATTGTACAGCTCCCTTTGCCGAAACATATTTCCGAGCAGAAAGTGATTGAAACCATTGACTATCGGAAAGATGTGGATGGTTTTCACCCTATCAATGTAGGCCGTATGTCCATTGGTCTTCCTTGCTATGTATCTGCTACTCCTAACGGTATTCTTGAATTGCTGAAGCGTTACAACATTGAAACCCAAGGAAAAAAATGTGTGGTATTGGGCCGCAGTAACATTGTAGGTAAGCCTATGGCAAGTCTGATGATGCAGAAGGCTTATCCGGGTGATGCCACTGTAACTGTTTGTCACAGCCGCAGCAAGGATTTGGTAAAAGAATGTCAGGAAGCTGACATTATCATTGCTGCACTGGGTCAGCCTAATTTTGTAAAGGCTGAGATGGTGAAAGAAGGTGCGGTCATTATTGATGTAGGTACTACCCGTGTGCTGGATGCTACAAAGAAATCCGGATTGAAATTTGATGAAGTGGCTCCCAAATGTTCTTATATCACTCCGGTGCCGGGCGGTGTGGGACCTATGACGATTGTATCTTTAATGAAGAATACGTTGCTGGCTGGAAAAAAGGCCATTTACAAATAAGTGCCACATGCTTTGCGAAGCTTGCTGGATAAAAAAGAATGTGTCAAAAGTTTGGTAATGCTTACAGGATAAGCTGACCTGCTTTTGACACACTTGTTTTCATGAACAAAAGTTATGCCTGTTTTTCGGACTTACCTGTAAAATTATAAGGAAGGATTTTCGCTCTTAAAAGATTATTTTGTTCTTCGGAATGACTATATTTTCGGGAGTGTCCTTGATGTATAGGTCTTTCTCGCTGGGAAGTTCGGGACATTTATGCCCTCATGCTCTCACTGCATGTATAATAGGTTTATTATAAAAGATTTAGATGGTGAGGGTAAAAAATATTGCTCTCACTTATGCTCTTATGCCCTCATTATATTTTGAAGCTGAATTTTGCATAAGAGGCTTGAAAACAGTTATATATATTCTTTTTATAGGCTATTCCGTTTTGATGTAAAGTAGGCTATTTTTAGGCTTTTTTTCTTGTAAGAAGTGCGCATAGAGGATTTGTACCTTTATGGAATATGGCGGATTCCGGCTGTGGTAAAAAAGATCAGGTCATTTTTAAAAAAGGTGACGAGCTTTTTTTAAAAGGCCGCCGTCTTTTTTAAAAACGTCTTGGTCTTTTTTTTAAATGTCCTTGTCTTTTGGACTGGTGGTTGGCATGCTTGCTGACGTGGTTTCTGTTGGGGTCATTGTCATCAATAAGGCATGTGTGTGATATATAAAGATTTGTTGCAAATGCTTGTAGACCCTCTTTCTAATTTTTATTTGTATTATTCGCTTGAAAAAAACGATGGTACTGCTGTTTCAGAACGGGTACAGGTTAGTGAAGCCTGTTGGCACAGTTCGGGGTTGCTCCTACGGAATTCAAGCGTATGAAAACTGTAAATTAGTGTAGAACTTTGTTCTTTACGAATTTTTTCCTATCTTGTACCCTTTAATATTAGAATAGATGAAACAGATCTTCATTCTTTTTTTGCTATGGTTTGGTTTGTCGCTATCGGCGCAAGATCAGATCTCTTTGTTGTTTGTCGGTGATTTGATGCAACATCAGGCTCAAATTGATGCAGCCAGGCAAGGAGACGGGTATAATTATAATGATTGTTTCCGTCATGTGAAGAAAGAAATAAGTGAGGCGGATATGGCTATAGGGAACTTGGAGGTGACATTGGGAGGAAAGCCTTATAGAGGGTATCCGGTGTTCAGTGCTCCGGACGAATATCTTTATGCCATAAAGGAAGCCGGATTTGATGTATTGCTGACCGCTAACAATCATTGTCTGGATAAGGGGAAACTGGGGCTGGAACGTACTATCCTGATGCTGGATTCTTTGAAAATACATCATGCTGGGACCTATAGGAACCCGGAAGAACGCCATAGGAACTACCCGTTATTGATTGAGAAAAATGGTTTTAGAATTGTATTGTTGAACTATACTTATGGAACGAATGGCTTGAAGACTGATGCTCCGAATATGGTTAATTATATTAATCGGGAACAGATAAAAAAAGATATTCTTGATGCGCGCAGGAAACTTCCTGATGTTATTATAGCCTGTATGCATTGGGGAGTGGAATATTGTTCGTTCCCTGAACGATCGGAGCGTGAACTGGCTGGCTGGTTGATTGGACAAGGAGTTGATCATGTAATAGGTTCGCATCCGCATGTACTCCAGCCTATGGAAATTGTAAAAGACTCCCGGACTCCTGCCCGGCATGTCATTGTTTATTCATTAGGTAATTTTATCTCAAATATGTCGAAAGAAAAAACGGATGGAGGAGCTATGGTGAGATTGAAGTTGCAACGGATTTTTCGAATAACTCGTTTAGTGAATTGTGAATATGCGTTGGTTTGGACTTCGAGACCAGTTTTAAGTAAAAAAAAGAACTTTGAATTATATCCTGTTACTTTTATAAATAAATCCATTCATAATGAGGAACTTAATGTGATGAAACGTTTCTTGAAAGGAACTGAGAATTTATTAGGGAAATCGAATGGAGGCATAAAAGAGTATTTTTTTGAATAATTTTTCCTCAAAAAGTTTGCGGATATAAAAAAAAACAGTACCTTTGCATCGCTTTCGAAAGGAAAGCCTAACATGGTGACTATAGTTCAGTCGGTTAGAGCGTCAGATTGTGGTTCTGAATGTCGTGGGTTCGAATCCCACTAGTCACCCTTTAACATATGAAAGGTTCTGTAAATCTAATGATTTATAGAACCTTTTTTCAGTTTTTATATCTATTAGTGTATTATCATGGTGATAAATTTAAAAGATAATAGCGAAAAGGATAAGTATATCTTGGAGTTGTTCCGGACATCTCCCAAGGAGGCTTTTCGTTTATTATTTGATGCTTATCACATGAAATTATGTATATATGCAGTGCAACTGACCGATTCTTTTGAGATGGCTGAAGATATTGTGCAGGATTTCTTTATCTATTTTTGGGAGAAGAAATATTACTTGAAAATAAATCAAAATCTTCGTTACTATCTTTATTTGTCTGTGCGGAATGCGGCAATCAATACTTTACAGAAAAATAACATGTTATCTATGGAGGAACTCTCAGGTCTTGATATGAGTATTCCTGAAGAGTCTATAGATGAAGAGGAGCAAGAGGAACGAAATAAGTTATTATTGGAAAAATTACAAAAATTACCTCGTCAGGAATTACAAGTAGTGAGAGCTGTCATTATGGAAAATAAGAAATATAAAGAAGCGGCTGAAGAACTCCATATTTCTGTGAATACCCTAAAAACTCATCTGACAAGAGCCTTGAGACAATTAAGAAAAGAATACAATCTACACTCACTGTTTTACTAAAATTAAATTTTTCTTCTTTTCCTGTCACCCATTTATTAATTTGGGCTCTCTTTTATTAAAAGAAAGTAATCGATGAACAAAGAGAATCCAAAAAAGAACAAAAAGTCTTTTGAGTATTATATAGCGCAGCGAAAAGAAGAATTTCGTTGTCAATATGATCATGAACGTTCATGGGAAAACCTGCAATACAAGCTTGAAAAAAGAAGGAAACGCCGTATCAGTTTATATTGTGTAGCGGCATCAGCGGCTCTTCTTTTTCTTATTTTAGGAATTAGTCATATATTCTCTCTCCACAATAACACGCAAAACAAGGAGGCTGTAGTGGCTGCTGTGATTTCATTTCCGGAAACAGGCAGCCGCAAGGCTATCCTTACTTTAGAGAATGGAGAAAAAGTGGACTTGTCTGTTAAAAAAGGTACTATTTCTAATGTAAATTCTACTGTAATCAATAATAATGCCAATCAATTATTGACTTATAAAAAAGTGGAAGAGGTTTCTTCAACTCCTCAGATTAATACACTGGCTATTCCAAGAGGAGGGGAATATCAGTTGATTTTATCGGATGGAACAAGGATATGGATGAATGCTGAAAGTCTTTTACGTTATCCAACTTCTTTCGTTGGAGAAAAAAGAGAAGTATTTCTAGAAGGGGAAGCTTTTTTTGAAGTGGCGAAAGATGCTAAACATCCTTTTATAGTTCATACAAACAGACATTCGGTGGAGGTACTTGGTACAAGTTTTAATATATCTGCTTATCCTGATTATAAGGTATATACAACTCTTGCAGAAGGGCGTATTAAAGTAAGTACAGCTAAAGTTTCGGTTGTGTTAAATCCTGACCAACAAGCGGTTATTGAACTGGATAATGATGATATAGTGACACGTGATGTGCCTGCTTATCTATTTACTTCTTGGGCGAAGGGAAATTATGAGTTTCGTAATACGTCTTTGTCTGAAATTGTTGCCCAACTGTCACGGTGGTATAATGTAGATATCTATTTTAAAAATGAATCTTTGAAAGATAAAAGATTTGCAGGTATCATCTTCAGGGATGAAGAGTTAAATTTTGCTATTGAAGTAATTGAGAGAGTGTCTAATGTACATTTTACCCGCGAAGGAGAAACGATTTACATTGAAGATAAGCACGAATGAGAAAGTAAAATGATAGGAGAGAATTGACTTTTTTTAATAATAAATCAACAAACAATTATGAGTACAAAACTTTTGAGCGAAACTATCTGTCGCAAAGGCCTCATGGTGAAATGCTTTGTTGCATTGATAGTATTTTGTTGTTCGGTGGGTGAAGCATTTGCCCAAACGGATACTAAAGTGACTATCAATGTGAACAATGTTTTAATCAGAACAGCCTTGGATCAACTGCAAAGGGAAGCAAAGATCCATTTTGTTTACGATGAAGAAAATATTGATTCAGGAAAACGGGTAAGTTTATTTTACACCAAAACTTCTTTGAATGCGGTTTTGGACGATTTTTGTAAACAGACTTCATTACGATATGAAGTAAAAAGAAATTTGATTCTTATTTTACCTTCAAAGGCTGAGAAAACAACCGGAAAACATGAACCCTTTTATATGACAGGTGTGGTTATGGATGAAACCGGAGAAAGTATTATTGGAGCTACCATTATGATTGGAGGTACAAGTCAGGGTACTGTAACCGATATAGATGGTCGGTATAGTTTGCGGGTTACTCCTGGTGATTTAGTGTCATTTACTTTTGTTGGAATGGCAGATAAAGTAGTCAAGGTACAAGCTGGTAAGAAAGTGGTGAATGTGAAAATGGAAACTAATGCCACTGCACTGGCGGATGTTGTAGTAACTGGCTATCAGACTTTGTCCAAAGAACGAGCAACAGGATCTTATTCTGTGATTTCAGAGAAAAGTACGAAGGGTAAACTGGAAACGGATGTGTTGTCACGTATTGAAGGATTGGTAGCAGGTATAAATAAAACTTCAAGCAACAGTAATGATGTTGTTATTCGTGGTATTACTACTTATATGGGAAATACAAAGCCATTGTATGTGGTTGATGGTATGCCTTATGAAGGTGATTTAGCATCAATAAATCCTACAGATGTACAAAATATAACAGTATTGAAGGATGCTGCTGCAAGTTCTATTTATGGTGCCCGTGCGGCTAATGGTGTAATTGTTATTACAACTAAACGTGGACAGGAAGGTAAAACTAAAGTAAGTTATAATGGTAGTATTAAGTTGTCTCCAAAACCGGATTTTGATTATTTGAATTTGATGAGTAGTTCCGAGCTGGTAGATATGCAGATTGAGGGGTTTGATTATTATCATACGGCTTATGAGAATTTGAATAAGCGTCAAGCTGTAAATCCGGTAGTTAGCTTATTGTATCAGCATGAACGAGGTCAACTGACAGATGGTCAATTGGCAGATGCTCTGTTACCTTATCGTACAAATGATAATCGTAAACAAATAGAAGATGAATTTGCGCGTGTAGGTATTGTTCATCAGCATAATTTAGCTATTTCTGGTGGATCTAATAAAAATCGATACATGGCTACTGTTAATTATATGGGTGATTATGGTAATCAAAAGTATCAAAGTAAAGATCGTATTGGATTTAGCCTAAAAGATGATGTGGATTTTTTTGATTGGTTATCGGCTGATTTTGGAGTTACAGGAAGCTTTTATCGTTCAAAGGGTGATAATGGAGCAGGTAGTTATAGCAGCTTGATGAGTAGTTATCCTAGTTATTATATGTTAAGGGATTTACAGGGAAATCCACTAGATTTTCAACGTACTAAATCAGATTATGAATTGCAACGTTTGCAAAGTATAGGTTTGATGGATGAAACATATAGTCCGATAAAGAATCGTGCAGAAGAAAGCTATCATAATAATTCCAATTATTATCGTTTGCATGCAGGATTGAAATTTAAAATTCTAGAAGGTCTTAATATTGATTTAAAATATCAGACAGAAGGGACTTATGATAAAAATCGTACTTTATATAGTAATATGTCATATAAAGTGCGTAATATGATAAATGATGCAGCTCAATATGATGCGGCAACAGGAAGCCTTACACTGAATGTCCCTAAAGGTGGCCAATTGGATGAAAGTCGTTATGAATCTTATTCGTATACAATGCGTGCTCAGGTGAACTTTAATCGTATATTGGGAAAACATGCTATATCTGCGTTGGGCGGTGCTGAACGTCGGTTGGTGCGTCGTACTGGTGCGCAGAATTATTATATGGGATATGATGATAATAGCTTGGGAGTAAAACCTATAAATCCGTTAGTTATGTCTCCTATTAATGGTACTGAAGCTTTGTTGGGGTCGTTTAATTGGGTCTATGGTGAATATAATGCATTGACTCATACAGAAGACCGATATGTTTCTTTTTATGCTAATGGTTCATATACATTTGACGAACGTTATTCATTAACTGGAAGTATTCGTATCGATCAATCTAATTTATTTGGTACTGATCCTAAATATCAGTATCGTCCGTTGTGGTCCGTTGGTGGTAGTTGGCAGATAGCTAATGAGCCTTTTATGGAAGATTGCACGTGGTTGAATCGTTTGAACTTGCGTATGACTTATGGTGTGGGTGGTAATGTTCCTAAAAATGCAGGACCGTATATGACTGTGGTTGATAGCGGATATAATGATTGGGTTGGAGATTTTGGTTCGTATATAAAGAATCCACCCAATTCTCAACTTCGTTGGGAGAAAACGGCTTCTACCAATGTGGGGCTTGATTTTTCTGTATTCAATTCTCGTTTAAGCGGTAGTATTGATTATTATTATAAGAAAACGACGGACTTGTTAGGAAATCGTAATGCGGATCCGACTTTAGGTTGGGCAAGTTTATTGCAAAATTATGGCTCGATGTTTAATAGAGGTGTAGAATTGTCATTACAGAGTGTAAATATTCAAAATAAGAATTTTACTTGGGGGACAAATTTAATGTTTAGTTATAATAAAAATGAATTGACTAATTTAGAAGGTACGAAAGAAACGGTTTTTTATTATAGTGCATATAATGTAGCAGCTGTTGGTTACCCTATTAATAGTGTCTTTAGTTATCGTTATGCAGGACTTAATCCGACAAATGGGAATGTGTTGGTGTATAATAAAGAAGGAGAAAAAGTTTCAAAAGTAAGTTCTATTGATGAT
>ENA-ORLF01000894-ORLF01000894.1-human-gut-metagenome-genome-assembly--contig:-NODE-894-length-9436-cov-6.59631_pt1 | contig 9436 bp, 3 predicted proteins | sample MGYA00243066_ERZ508822 | MGnify/ENA primary metagenome ERZ508822 (study PRJEB26277, sample SAMN04329791) | human gut metagenome | biome: human-associated habitat | host: Homo sapiens | place: USA... | reverse complement strand
GGATAAAGCACCAGAGCGTATCGAGCATTTTAACTCATTGCTCGACATTTATTACAATGCTTTGCAGACAGGAACGCTGAATGAGTCCATCGTTTCCGATCTTATATCTGCTATTGATGATATGAGAGCAGCGGTTTCAAATGGCACTGTCAAAATGGAGTTTAGCGCAGAGCAGGTAAACAACATGCTCGGCATTCTTTCGTATTTTACGAGAGAATTTGCAGGAGCGAATCATTACGAATATGCCGAGCCTGAGAAGCCGCAGCATAATGATACTTGCAGTAACCTTCTGTACTTTGCAGATTACCTGAAGATTCAGCGTGATATCTATCGTGCGGCTTGATTATTAAATACTATTCTCTGGAGGCATCCTCATGGACGCAGACAAAATCATGCAAGACCTGAACCGCAAGTTTGCGGCTCCCTTGCCGGAATTCTATAAGCGCAGGATCGTCATCTGGTATGACGAGGATCGGGAGTTCGAGGAGCAAATCGACGGGCTCACCCTCTACAATGCCAAAGTGCTGAAGCTGACTGGCTGCAATAACTTCTATGCCAAGAAACTGCTGGCGGCGGACGACCCAACCAGCAACTACCTGGTCTATTGCCCGCTGTCCTATGATACGGAGGAAGACGACTGGCTGCTGGATGTGGCGCTTTACGGCGAGGAATTCCGGGCGGATCAGGTCTCCATGTGGATGGACGAGATGCAGATTCCGGAGACGCCCGCTCTGCGGAAAGCCTTCAAGCAGTACCGGAAGTTCTTCAAGGCACAGGGGCGCAGGAATAAGATTGCCGCGCAGGGCGCCACGCCTGCCAAACCGGCGCAGCTGCAAATGGCGATTATGGCCGCGCTGGCTGGCGTCAAAGAAGCAAAGCCCAATCAGATTATGAAGGCTGTGCTGCAGGCCGGGCTGGACATGGAGAACAACGCCGTCTGGCAGGAGTTTGACAGCTATGATATCACCGACGCCTTCTGGAGCATGGTCGGGCAAGGAACGGGCTACAGGGATGCGGATGCCGATCTGCGCCACCTGTCTGCGCACCTGCTCCTCACCGCCGCAACCCGCACGATGCGGCAGGACGCCTTCTTCGGCTTGGAGTCGCTGATTTCCACGCCCCATCAGGCGTATTGCTTTGACTTTGTTTCCGACTGGATTCACAGCGAGGATTCCAAGGGAATCTATGCCATCGCCGAATATGTGGAATCCGAACTGAAGCTGCCGCAGCGGTTCATGAAGCTGCAAGTGGTCGATCTGCTGGAAACCGAGATGTTCCCCTGTGTCAATGAGGTGATTCTGGTCAAGCTGATGAGCGACATCGGCAATCACAGCATTGACGTGGATTTAATCACCAGAACCGTGGAAAAACGCCGCACCTGCGTGTGGTACGACGATGTGATGAACTACTACGAGGGCATCCTGCAGGTTGCCCTGATGCAGGCGTTCTTTAAGGCGCACGCCTCCGGCTTCCATACAGTGGAGCCGCACAAGGTCTGGAAGGAATACACCAAGGAATACTACCGCATGGACACCTATTATCGCCAGTTCCATATGCGCTACGCGGACAGCCTCAAGAGCTATCACATGGAGCTGACCGACCGCTTCAGCCTGGTCAAGGATCAGGTGGAAGGGCTGTACATCAACTGGTTTCTGGGGCAGCTGGGCACCAACTGGTCGGATGCCTGTGCGGATAATCTGCGGGAGTATGGCAGGATTCTGGAAGTGCCGCAGCAGACGGAATTCTATCGGTCGAAGGTCGCGCCTTCCGATGCCAAGGTCTACGTCATCATCTCCGACGCCATGCGCTATGAGGTGGCGGCGTCCCTGACCGAGCAGCTGCGGCGGGAAACGCAGGCAAATGTCAGCCTGACGGGCGTGCAGGGCATCTTCCCCACGATTACCAAATTCGGCATGGCTGCGCTGCTTCCGCACAAAAAGCTGTCTGTCGAGCTGAAAACCGGCAAGGTGGATCGCCTCGCCGTATTGGCGGATGGGCAGTCCACAGAAGCCGGAAACCGCGATAAGCTGCTGAAAGGCGCGGATGCGCACAGTGTTGCCCTCAAATACAAGGACATCATCGGCATGAAGCGCGCGGAGCGGCAGGGGCTCATCAAGGGCATGAACGTCGTGTACATCTACCACGACACCATTGACGCTGCCGGTCATGACGAGAAGGACGTCTTCGGCGCCTGCGCGGAAACCATCGAAGAGCTGAAGAACATGGTGCGCATCATCGCCAACGAGTGGGGCGGCGCGTATATCCTGATTACTTCCGACCACAGCTTCCTGTACACCTACAGCCCCCTGACCGAGGACGACAAGGTGGACAAGACCACCGAATCCGATCAGGATGTGGAAATCGACCGGCGCTATGCCATCATGCAGCGTGGCGCACAGCCGCAGTATCTGCTGCCCGTCCGGTTTCTGGGCGGCGGGACGCCGTATGATGCTTTCGCGCCGCGTGAGAACATCCGCATCAAGAAAAAGGGCGGCGGGCTCAACTTTGTGCATGGCGGCATCAGCCTGCAGGAGATGGTCGTGCCCGTCATCGAGTATCACTTCCTGCGGAACCAGTCCAGCGAATACCGGAAGAACCGCAGCAAGTATGATACCAAGCCGGTGGAGATTGCCCTGCTCTCCGCCAGCCGGAAGATTACCAACATGATTTTCTCCCTGAGCTTCTATCAGAAGGAGCCTGTCAGCTACAACCGGGAGAAGGCAACCTACCAGCTGTACTTTACGGACAGCACCGGAAAACCGGTCAGCGATACCGTGATGCTCATTGCCGACAAGGCCAGCGGCAACGGTCAGGAGCGCACGTTCCGCTGCAGCTTCAATCTGAAGCAGCTGAAGTACAGCAACACGGAGCAATACTTCCTCGTCATCGCCGATGAAAACGGGATGATCGTGTCCCGCGAGGAATTCCAGATTGACATCGCGTTTGCGGTGGATGAATTCGACTTCTTCAGCTAAGAGGTGCATCATGGACAAAAATGCAATCAAGAAATACGCGATATGGGCGCGGCGGGAGTTGATCGACCGCGTGACCAAGCGCGCCGCCGTGTTCGGCGTGAGCAAGGAGGATGTTGGCGACCCGAACGCCGACAGCGTGAACGGGCATCTGCTTTCCGATGCCGAGAAGCGGCAGCGGCAGGCGCTGATTCGCCGCATCGAGGAAAAGGGCTACGAGCAGGTGATGGAAGAAGTTGCCTACACATGGTTCAACCGCTTTGCCGCCCTGCGTTTCATGGAAGTCAATGGATATCTGCCCACGCACATCCGCGTTTTTACGGATGACGAAGGGCGCTTCCGCCCGCAGATTCTCTCCGAGGCGATTCACCTGGATTTGGACGGGCTCAACAAGCCCAAAGTCTACCAGCTGAAGGACAGCAATCAGGAGGAGGAGCTGTTCAAGTACCTGCTGATTGTGCAGTGCAACGCGCTGAACGGCATCCTGCCCGGTATGTTCCAGAAGATTGAGGACTATACCGAGCTTTTGCTGCCGGATTACCTGCTGCGTGAGGGCAGCGTGATTGAGCAGATGGTCACGCTGATTCCGGAGGACGACTGGAAGGATCAGGTGCAGATAATTGGCTGGTTGTACCAGTATTACAACACCGAGCCGAAAGACAAGGTGTTCGCTGACCTGAAAAAGAACATCAAAATCAGCAAAGAGCACATTCCCGCCGCCACGCAGCTGTTCACGCCGGACTGGATTGTCCATTATATGGTAGAAAACAGCCTTGGTCGCCTGTGGCTGGAGGGACATCCCAACAACGAGTTAAAATCCGAATGGAAATATTATCTTGATGAGGCGGAGCAAGAGCCGGACGTTCAAACGCAGCTGGCGGAAATTCGCAAGCAGTACGCCGCGCTGAAGCCGGAAGAAATCCTGACCATCGACCCCTGTGCCGGGTCGGGTCATATCCTCTGCGTGCTTTTTGATGTGCTTGTGCGGATTTACGAGGATTACGGCTATACCGCCCGTGAAGCTGCTGCCAGCATTGTGCAGAACAACCTTTGGGGCTTGGACATCGACGACCGCGCCGCGCAGCTGGCATATTTTGCCGTGATGATGAAAGCCCGGCAGTACGACCGCCGCTTCTTCACCCGCGAGGTGCAGCCGCATGTTTATGCCATCCAGGAAAGCAACGGCATTCACCGCGACCACCTGCATTATCTGGGGCGCGGCATGAGCGACATTGAGCGGAACAACGCGCGCAATCAAATGAACACGCTGCTGGACGAATTCATTGACGCGAAGGAGTACGGCTCCATTTTGCAGCCCGGCGCATACGACTGGGCGCTGTTGTCGCGCTTTGTGGCGGACACCACGCCGGAACAGCAGGTGACGTTTGACGAATCCGGCGTTGAGGCGACGCAGGCGCAGCTGCGGCTGATGATTGCGCAGGGGCAGGCGCTGGCGCAGAAGTACCATGCGGTGGTGACGAATCCGCCGTATATGGGCAGTTCTGGCATGAGCGCAAAGCTGTCGGATTTTGTTAAAAGCAATTATTCTGATAGTAAAAGTGACCTGTTTGCGGTGTTTATGGAACGTTGCCGCCAGATGGCTGTGAACAACGGTTTTCAGGCAATGATTACCCAGCATAGTTGGATGTTCCTGTCCAGCTTTGAGAAGCTGCGTACAAAGCTGCTAACCGTTGATATTGTTAATATGGCGCATCTGGGTGCGAGAGCGTTTGAAGAGATTGGCGGTGAGGTGGTGCAGACCACCTCGTTTGTCATGCGCAAAAGCCATGTTGCGGACTATAAGGGCGAGTATTGCCGCCTGATTGAGCCGACCACGCAGCAGGGGAAAGAGGATATGTTCCTTGCGGGTGAGAATCGGTATGCGGCAGACCAGTCTAACTTCTCCAAAATCCCCGGCGCGCCGGTGGCGTATTGGGTGAGTGAGAAAGTATTTGCTTTGTACAGTGATTTGAAAAAGATGGACGATTTTGGTGACCTCAAGCACGGAATGACAACTGGAGATAACAATACCTGCTTAAAAATGTGGTACGAGATTAATCGTACTCTTTTGATTGTTTCTGCGCGAAACTATGAGGATTTTTTAGCAAGCAGATGCAAATATGTCCCATATAACAAAGGCGGCTCATTTAAAAAATGGTATGGCAATCTTGATTACGTTTTAGGATACGATAAATCATATAACGAGTATATGGATTCTCTTGGAGGACATCGACACGATAATCAATCATATTACTTCAGAAAAGCAATTACATGGTCGCTAACTAATAGTAGCTATTTTGGAGCAAGAATGAGACCATGTGGCTCGATATTTGACGTCAATGGAATGTCGTTGTTTGTGTACGATGACAGGCAGTATTTTTACCTACTGGGTCTTATGTGTTCAAAAATTTCAAGCGAGTTTATGAGAATTAACAATCCAACCCTCGCAAGTCAAGTTGGTGATGTTTCGCGCATTCCTGTGAGCTTTGAAAGCCAATATGTTGAAGATGTTAATATATACGTCGAACAAAGCATTCGCATAACTAAACTTGATTGGGACTCCTTCGAAACCTCCTGGGACTTCCAGCGCCACCCCCTCGTCACCCCTGCCATCGACCAGCACTACATGCTTCTTTCCGACTGCTGGCGTGACTGGGAACGCGCTTGCGCCGACCGCTTTGCCCAGCTGAAAGCCAACGAGGAAGAACTGAACCGCATTTTCATCGACATCTACGGCTTGCAGGACGAACTGACCCCCGACGTGGACGACAAGGACGTGACCGTGCGCAAGGCAGACCTCGGCCGCGATATCCGCAGCCTGATTTCCTACGCCGTGGGCTGCATGGTGGGGCGCTATTCGCTGGACAAGCCCGGCTTGGCGTTCGCCGGCGGCGCGTGGGACGCCAGCCAGTACGTCACCTACCCAGCGGACAAGGACGGCATTCTGCCCATCACCGATGACGAGTATTTCGCCGACGACATCGTGACCATGTTCGTCAACTGGCTCAAGACCGTCTACGGCGCGGACACGCTGGAAGAAAACCTGCGGTTCATTTCCGACGCGCTGGGCGGCAAAGGCTCCCCCCGCGAGGTCATCCGGAATTACTTCCTGAACGACTTCTACAAAGACCATCTGAAGATTTACCAAAAGCGCCCCATCTACTGGCTGTTCGACAGCGGCAAGAAGAACGGCTTCAAGGCGCTGGTTTACATGCACCGCTACCAGCCGGACACCATCGCCCGCGTCCGCACGGACTATGTTCACGAGATGCAAAGCCGCTACCGCACCGCCATCGCCGACGTGGAACAGCGTCTGAATGACGCCTCCACCTCCGAGCGCGTGAAGCTGACCAAGCGCCTGAACGCCCTGCAAGCCCAGGCGGACGAGCTGCGGCAATACGAGGAAAAAATCCACCACCTCGCTGACCAGATGATTGCCATTGATCTGGATGATGGGGTGAAGGTGAATTACGCTAAGTTCGCGGATGTGCTGGCAACGATAAAATAACCTGGAGGATAAGCCATGTCTGGACTTGAGATAACATCAGATGCCCGTGAAACCATCAAGGCAAAACTTCGTGCGCATTTTGATGGGAAAATTGTCCGCAAAGACCTGACCAAGAAAATCAAGGAAGGCGCAAATGTTCCCATCTACGTCCTTGAGTTTCTGCTGGGGCAATACTGCTCCTCTGACGATGACGCCATCATCGAAACCGGCGTGCAGCAGGTCAAACGCATTCTGGCTGACAACTTCGTGCGCCCAGATGAAAACCAGAAGGTTTTGTCGCAACTGCGGAAGCGTGGAAGCCACACGGTCATCGACATGATCAACGTACAGCTGGATATCCAGAAGAACAGGTACTTTGCGCAGTTCTCCAATCTGGGTCTGACGAAGATTCCTATTGAAGACGAATATCCGGAAAAATATGATCGGCTGCTCTGCGGCGGCATTTGGTGCATCGTGCAGCTGGATTACGAATACGTCGAAGAAGACAAGAAGAACGGTTGCCCCATCCAAATTAGGAAGCTGACACCTATCCAAATGCCGCATATCGACATCGACGACCTCAAAGCAGGCAGAAGAGCGTTCACGAAGGAAGAGTGGATGGACGTGCTTCTTCGCTCTATCGGCATGGAGCCGGATACGCTGACCGTGCGTGAGAAGTGGCTGCTGATTCTGCGCATGGTGCCGCTGGTGGAGAATAATTTCAATCTGTGTGAACTTGGTCCTCGTTCCACTGGCAAGAGCCATCTGTTCAAGGAAATCTCTCCGAACAGCATCCTGGTGTCAGGTGGTCAAACCACGGTGGCTAATCTGTTCTACAACATGGCGCGGAAAACGGTTGGTCTCGTTGGTCTCTGGGATTGCGTGGCCTTTGACGAAGTGGCCGGAATCAATTTCAAGGACAAAGACGGAATCCAGATCATGAAGGACTACATGGCATCCGGTTCCTTTGCCCGTGGCAAGGAGGAAAAGGCCGCCTCCGCCTCCATGGTATTCGTTGGCAACATCAATCAGAGTGTAGACGTGCTGCTCAAAACCAGTAGCCTCTTTGACCCGTTTCCTCCGGAAATGGGCACAGATACCGCCTTTCTGGATCGCATCCACTGCTACCTGCCCGGCTGGGAGATTCCGAAGTTCCGTCCGGAACACTTCACGGACGATTACGGATTCATCACGGATTACCTTGCTGAATTCATCCGTGACCTGCGGAAAGAGCAGTATGGCGACGCGCTGGATCGCTGGTTCCGGCTGGGGAAGAATCTCAACCAGCGCGATACCATCGCCGTGCGCCGTACTGTTGATGGTCTGCTGAAGCTGGTCTACCCGAACGGCGAGTTCACAAAAGAAGAATTGGCGGAGATTCTGGAAATCGCCCTGGAGATGCGCCGCCGCGTAAAAGAGCAGCTGAAGAAGCTGGGCGGCATGGAATTCTACGATGTGAATTTCAGCTACATCGACAATGAAACCTTTGAGGAGCATTACGTTTCCGTGCCTGAGCAAGGCGGCGGCAAGCTGATTCCGGAAGGGCTGTGCAATCCCGGTCAGGTGTATACTGTGAGCCGCGGCAAGTCCGGCATGATTGGTGTGTTCCGCCTGGAAAGCCAGATGCTGCCCGGCAACGGCAAGTTTGACCGTACCGGCATCGGCACTGATCGCGATGCCCGCGAGAGCAGCAGCACAGCGTTTAATTTCCTGAAAGCCAATGGAAACAGAATCAGCGGTTCTATCAGCACAACGACGAAGGACTACATCATCAACTATCAGGATTTGCAGGGCATCGGCATGACCGGCAAGCTGGCTCTGCCCAGCCTGATTGCGCTGTGCTCCATCGCCCTGGGCAGACCGACGCTGGGCAGCCTCGCCGTGTTGGGCGAAATCAGCATCAGCGGCACAATGATGAAGGTGGACGAGCTGGCCAACACGCTGCAATGCTGTCTGGACAGCGGCGCGAAAAAGGTGTTGATTCCTTCCGTATCAATGATAGATTTTGCAATGGTTCCTGCGGATTTGATGGGTGCATTCCAGTTGATTCCATATAGCAGCGCTGAGGATGCAGTGTTCAAAGCCCTTGGTGTGGAATGACAGGAGAACGGGAAGATGGCGCAGTAGTACATCGGGCGAAAACATCATCAGTTGGATCAAATCCAGTGACCGTTTGTTTGGATGCCGCGAAAGTGCATAATCACATGAGTTCGCTTTTAACACCGAATAGCAAACTACAATATTTAGACAGTAGCGGGTATCCAGCCTCGCTTCGATATGTAAAAGGGACAGGCCCTTCGCTGCCTCTTTTACATATGTTGCACCATTTATGATGTTATGCAGGAATGGTTATTTTTAGCATCTGTGTTTTTATGCAAAAAATCAAAGCGATATAAGTACGACGAAAGCGTTGCAGCGGGACTGCGCCGCTTTTCTGTTATCAAAAATGCAAAGTGAGTCGAAAAAGATGTTCTATGTAAAAAGTTTTTCTGAATTTTCAGCAAAAACCATTGACCGAAACAGCGCTTTAGGCTATACTAATAGCAAGGAGGCGATACCATGATTGTTAGACCCTACTATTTGGATATGCTGAAAACCTATCGGGATGTTCCGCTGGTAAAGATTCTTGCCGGAATCCGCCGCTGCGGAAAATCCACCATTTTGGATATGCTGAAAGACGACCTGCTCGGCAGCGGCATTGTAGCAGAACATGTGATCCATCTGCGCTATACCTCGGAGGAACTGGACGAGGGTATGACCGCCAAGCAGATGTACCAGAACATCAAGGAGAAAATGACCGACAGCGAACGCTACTATCTTCTGCTGGACGAGGTGCAGGAGGTGGACGGCTGGGAAAAGGCAGTCAACAGTCTGCTGGAGGATTCCAATACCGACATTTATGTGACAGGCTCTAATTCCAAGCTGATGACCAGAGAGAACTCTACCTATATGAAAGAGCGCAATATCACCATCCATG
>ENA-ORLF01000884-ORLF01000884.1-human-gut-metagenome-genome-assembly--contig:-NODE-884-length-9541-cov-2.76724_pt1 | contig 9541 bp, 5 predicted proteins | sample MGYA00243066_ERZ508822 | MGnify/ENA primary metagenome ERZ508822 (study PRJEB26277, sample SAMN04329791) | human gut metagenome | biome: human-associated habitat | host: Homo sapiens | place: USA... | reverse complement strand
TGTTCCAACTGGATTTGCATATTGCGGGTCTTTTCAATGCTCGGTTCAATACCATTTGCCAAATTGGAAAGGCGTGTCAGATTGCCTAGCACATCAGCTCCCAGCTGAGTGCTATATGTACCAGAGCCAGCCAATCTTGCATGGTACTCGTTGCCAAAAGGCAGATGTTGGATTTGCAGTTCCATACCCTTGAAATACCCGATAGGTACGGGCTTTTCGCTATTCAGTGCCAAGCCCAGCAGACCTAACAGGGCTTTCCCCGCAGGTTCTTTTTCGTAGTAAACTTTCTTTTCCAACTGGATACAGAAAACATCTTTGCCGTCCGCATCCACCGCCGAATGTTCTTTTACGGTGGCGGCGTCTACCGTGGCATTTTCAATCTGTTCTTTGCATTTTCGGATTTCAGCCGGGAAGCCGATGGCAATTTTGTTCTCCAGCTCATACCGCTGGCTGTCATGGGCAGCTTTCAGTGTTTTAAGACGGGTCAACTGCACGTCCAAGTCCATCTTTTCCTTGATAAGCGGATTGCCTGCCGCCAATGCCTTGACCTCGGCATAGGACAGCGCGGCCTCGTCCATATCATCGCAGCTGCGAGCCGGAGATTTTGAGGTCATAATCTGTCCGATGAATTTTTGCTTATTTTCGATAAGCTGCCATGAGTAGGCATCAAATGTTCCCTCCGTTACATAACGGAAAACATAGACCTCCTTATTTTCATTGCCCTGTCGTAATATTCTGCCCTCACGCTGCTCAATATCAGATGGCCGCCACGGTACATCAAGGTGGTGCAGCGCAATCAAGCGCTTTTGGACATTGGTGCCAGCACCCATTTTGGCCGTGCTGCCCATTAGCACACGCACCGCGCCGCTGCGGACTTTTCCGAAAAGTTCAGTTTTGCGGGCATCGGTGTTCGCTTCGTGGATATAGGCAATCTCCGCTTCGGGGATACCACGCTCAATCAGCTTTGCTTTCATATCGTCGTAGACATTGAAAACGCCCGCCTTGGGCGTGGACAGGTCGCAGAAAACAAGCTGCGCACTGCGCTGGGCCTTGGTCTGCTCCCATATCTCAAAGACTTTTCCCACGCAGATATTCACTTTGCTGTCGGGGTCATCCGGCAAGTCGGGGTCAATCAAGCGCTGATCCAGCGCCAATTTGCGCCCGTCATTGGTGATTTTCAGCATATTATCCACATAAGGTTTTACTTCTCGATTGCGGATTTTGTCGGCGCGTTCGCCCAGTTCGGCTACCATCTGTTTTTGTGTTTCAGACGGCTTTAGCCGGATATTGGTCGGTTTGCCGCCTACAAGGGCAGGAACAGGCAGTTTCAGCATATCTGCCGTCTGAATGTCGGCGCATTGCTTGAACATTGCCATAAGTTCCGGCAGATTGAAAAAGCGGGCAAAGCGCGTTTTTGTACGGTAGCCTGTTCCTTCCGGGGCAAGTTCGATAGCTGTGACTGTTTCACCGAAAGTGGCCGCCCAAGAATCAAAGCTGGCAAGGCCGTTGCGCTCTAAAGTATGCTGCTGTAAATAGCGCTGCATGGTATAAAGTTCGGTCATGCTGTTGGAAATCGGTGTGCCAGTGGCAAAGGTCACGCCCCGCGCACCTGTAATTTCATCGAGGTACTGGCACTTCATCAGCAGGTCACTGGCCTTTTGGCTTTCGGTGGTGCTGACACCCGCGACATTGTGCATTTTTGTGACTGTCATAAGATTTTTGAAGTTGTGGGCTTCGTCCACCATAAGGGAGTCAGCACCCAGTTCCTCAAATGTCACCACATTGTCGCGCTTTGGGGAATCCAACAGATTTTTCAGCTTCGCTTCCAAGTTCTTTTTCTTGGCTTCCAGTTGCTTCACCGTCAGACGACTATCGTTGTCATCCAGACTATCCATTTGCATTTCCAGCGCTTCAATCTGATTACGGATAAAATCGGCTTTCCTTGTGTCTGAAAGAGGAATTTTCTCAAACTGGCTATGGCCGATTACCACAATGTCATAATTGCCGGTGGCGATTTTGGCGCAAAACCGTTTGCGGTTCGTCTTTTCAAAATCTCGCTGCGTTGTCACCAAAATGTTTGCATTGGGGTATAGCTTCAGCGCTTCACTGGCAAATTGGCCGGTCAGATGATTTGGCACGGCAACAAGCGTTTTACTGCACAGGCCCAGCCGCTTTTTTTCCATTGCGGCGGCAACCATTTCGTAAGTTTTACCCGCGCCAACCACATGGGCCAGCAAGGTGTTGTGGCCGTACAGGATGTGGGCAATGGCATTGCGCTGGTGGGGCCGCAGTGCGATTTCCGGGTTCATACCGAAAAACTGGATGTGGCTGCCGTCGTACTCACGGGGGCGGATGCAGTTGAACTTTTCATTGTACAGCGCCACCAAACTTTCCCGGCGCTCACGGTCCTTGAAAATCCAGTCTTTAAAAGCATCTTCTATCATCCGCTGCTTGGCCTGTGCTTCTTCGGTGGCAGTACCATGGAGCTTATGCTGCTCCTTGCCGTTTTCGTCATAGATTGTATCGTAAATTTTGGTGGCCCGCAGGTTGAGTGCGTTCTCCAACAAATGATAGCCGTTGATACGTTTTGTGCCGTAAGTGTTCGTGACGCGGATATTATCGTTGCCCTGGCTCTTGTTGGAAATATACCAGTTATTCAGGTATTCATTGTAACGGACAGCTATTTTCTGTTCGCGGTAGGTTGACTGAAAAAGTTCATCGGCAAACTGCTTGATGATTTCCGGCCCGATCCATGTAACACCCAACCGAACCGTTATCTCGCCCGCCGTCAAGTCCTTGGGCTGCACCTGTTCCAACGCTTCTACATTGATGCGAAACGCCGGGTCTTGGTCGGCGGCAACATGAGCAATACGCAGCTTTTCGCGTACATTGCCGGATAAATACTCGTCTGCCATAAGGTAAACAGGGCTGCCGTCCTCCTGCTTGCGGAAAGGCTCTACAAAAATAACGCCCGCCAATTCCTTGGCAAGCGTTGCTTCGTCTTTTCCAGTAAGGTGCATCATGTAGGGCATATCGACCTTGGCACGTTCCCCGATGCTTAGTGCCAGTGCATCCGATGCCGTGTCGGCGTGGTCGGGTATCTGCGCAGAGCGGATAGTCCTTTTGGTGAACATATCCGACTTGCTGATAAAATTGCCTTTTTCATCGACATTTTCCAGTGAACACAGCAAATAGTAGCTGCTGTCATCCCGGAAAGACAACTCCGCGCTGCGGCTGTTGATTAGGCCGTGCTTGGCGCGGAAGGCATCATACTGGCGGTTAAGCTGGGCTTGCAGACGGTGGATTTCTTCGTCCGGCAAGTCCTGCAACTGCGCATCGATCAGAGCGCGGGTGGTATCGCGCAGTTCCACCAGTTTGCGGATGCGCTCGGCGGATGCTGCGTTGGGATTACATTCCCGCATGACTGCGCCTTCGCGGTAATAGATTTTATCGTCCTTTACCGTGTAGCTGAAATTACGCACAAAGGGATCGGCATCAATGTACTTGGTGTCCTCGCCGCTTTCTTCCTGCACAGAGATTTCGGCTTTTGTCAGCGTGGCGGTTAAGTGCTGCATAGCGGTGTCGATTTGCGTTTCCAGCAACGGCTTTCCGAAACGATCCACCGCATCGGGGTCTATCGGCTGGCAGGTGTGAGTCGGGCCATACGGCCCGGAGACTATCTCCATCCTGCCGCAAATCATTTCAGGGTGCTCCACAAAGTAGCGGTTCATGGTAATGCCGTTGGCATCTTCTGCAAGGTGCAGCCACGGCTCGTCCTGCTGGCGCAGTGTGTCACGCTTTTGCAGGAAAATTACATCCGTCATAATTTTAGTGCCGCTGCCCTTGAACGCATTGTTGGGCAAGCGCACCGCACCGATGAGGTCGCAGCGCTCGGCAATGTACTTGCGGGCGCGGTCATCCTTTTTGTCCAATGTGCCGCTGGAGGTGATGAATGCTATGATGCCGCCGGTGCGCAGCTTGTCGATGCTCTTGGCAAAGAAATAGTCGTGAATGGGAAAATGCAGCCGGTTATACTGCGGGTCATTGACTTGGAAATTGCCGAAAGGGACATTGCCAATAACGCAGTCAAAATAGTTGTCTGGGAGAAGCGCATTTTCATAGCCGGTCACTTGGATATTTGCCTTTTGATATAGCTGCTTGGAGATGCGGCCTGTGATGCTGTCCAATTCTACGCCGTAGAATTTGGCATCACTGCTGCCAAAATGTCCGTGTGCGAGAAATGCGCCTGTGCCCATGCTGGGTTCTAGGATTTTGCCGCCCTTTACACCGAAACGCTCCAGCGCTCGGTAGATGGGGTGGATAACGGTGGCGGGCGTGTAAAAGGCCGTCAGTGTGCTGCTGCGGGCAGCTTCGTATTCGGATTCGGACAATATTGCTTTCAGTCGGCTGTACTCATCTGCCCACGCGCTTTTGTTCGGGTCAAACGCATCGGGCAGACCGCCCCAGCCGGTATACTGCGCCAAAATTTGTTGTTCTTCCTCGTTGGCGGGTACGCCGCCATTGGCTACGCGCTGTTCAATTTCTTTCAGCTTTTGGATGGCGGCAATGTTGGCGTTAAACTTTTCGCGCGGCGCTGTCGGCAGATTATCCAGATAGGGGGCTTCATAGGTAATAGGTTCGCGGTGGTAAGGTTCATCTTCTGCCGAAAGGCGTTCCACATCTGCCATAACCTGCGCGACAAAGGGGCTGGGTTCTTCGATGATCTCGCCATCGATGGGTTCAACAGCTTCCTCCGGCTGCGCTTGTTGACTTGGCTTTTCCGGGGCAGACCGCGCTGCATTTTTGGGGTTGGCCGCAAGTAGCCGCGCAAATTCTTCATGGCTGACGGCACGGCCTACCAGCGGGAAACTTTCATCCCGCAGATGAATGTTTTCTCTGCCGATTTCCTCCACGGTAAAAGGTCTGGCATCTTCCAGATAAACCGTGCTGCCGATAGTTACAGGTGATTTTTCGACTTTTCTTGTAGTCGGATGATGCTTTTCAAACTCTGCTTCGGCGGTATTGATAAAATCCGAGAAAGCGCTGTTTTCAATACCCTGCGCGGCAAGCTCGTGGTTATCGTGAAAGTAGTCGATATGGACAATGTTACCGTCAACCTCATAGCGGATTTCGTTCCGCAGAAGATTGGCATAAACTTGGATTTCGTGCTCATCGTCCTCGGTGGTAGAGCAAGCAACCTAAACGCGAGTGAAGTCGGAGAAATTCGGCTCGTTTAGCCCCTCATTCTCGCAGAAATCCGTGATGGCGTGTTTTGCATGGTCAAGGGCGGCATCGTTCGCTGCGCGGGCGGCTTGCTGTTCTGCTGCCCATGCCTGATAGGTAGCTTTTTCGGCATCGGTCAGATACTGGTCGTTGTAAACCAAAAGCCGCAGGCGTTGGGCAACCTCTTTCCACTTCAAAACGCGGCGATACTCGCCGTCCTCTGTACGTCGGGTGATTTCAAGATTTTTGCCCATGTGGTCAAGAAAGCCGTGCCCACCATCACGGAAGAACCATGTGCCGCCGCCGATGCCGTATTCTTTTTTCAGCCAGCGGGCTTGATCTTCCTCGATAGGAAGTACCTGTGCAGAGAAATATTGCTGAATGCGAAATTTGCTATCTTCAAACCCGCCGCCTTTGCACAGTGCATCGGTAATGTCCTGCTCCGTAATGTACTTGCCGGATGCGTCAATGACGGGCGTGTTCCCCTTTTTGGCTTCTGCCGCAAGGTCGATATTTTTTGCTTGCTGCTCATGGCTCGGCAGCCCTGCCTTTTCAGAATCTTCGGGAGTAAGAGTAAGCTGCTCCATCTGCTGCTGCACGGGTGTAGCCTTGATGGGAACCATCAGCCGCCCTTGCTCGATAAGGTCAGCAATCTTTGCGGCAACAGCATCCCATGTCAGATTGACCTGCGCTGTTTTGGTAAGATAGTTGCCCTCCCAAAGTTCAAGGTACATATCATGCCGGATAAAACCCACGGTATGGTCATCCACGAACAAATATGTATAAATTTGCTTGTAACAGTGCTTGCAAAAGGCGCTGCGCTCGGCAAGGTCGGGATGCTCATTGAAATATTCCAGAATAGCCGCATTGTCGGCACGGCTGGAGGATTCTTTCGCCAGCAAGCCTAGAATCAGTTCATCGCTCAGCGGCGGCAAATCAGAAATGGGTACAGAAAAAGCGGAGGGCGTGGTATCGCTCTCCGCTTGGGGTTCTTGTATTACAGGCTGTAAATCTGCTGCATCGCCAGTTCCTCGGCTTGGCTCTGCAAGGCGTTCATCCACTGCGTCCAGCCCATAGGGTCGGTCTGCCGGTTCGGGGCGGTGCTCTGCTGCATCAGCGTCTGCATCGTCTGTTCGATTTGCCGGTGTACCGCGTTGTCCATCTCCGCCAGATGCGGGTACAGCGTTCCCTCCAGCAGCATCTCGTCGAACACCACCGGCGCGTTCTCTCGCAAGAATTTCCGCCGCAGGCTGCCGTACTTGCCGATTTCCGGCATCGGCGGCTCGTTCAGCGTCAGCGCCGGGATTTGGTAGCCGTTCACCATCATGTACTCCATTGTTGACCTCCTTGGTGTTATTGGTTTCTTCCTGTTTGTCACCATAATAGCGGACTTTTTCGGCGCGTGCAACACTGTCGATTTCTCTCGTGATGCTGCCGATCTGCTGCATGAGAGGCCGTGCCGCCTGTTGGCAAGCGCTGCCCAAACACAGAGCAATGCGGTTTGTATCAAACTGGTTCACAGACTCAAGGGCAGACAGGTCCAGCCGCGCAGTATCCACGCCGCACCGCAGCGCGGCCATATACAGACAGCTTTGGGTGATAAGCTGTATAAATAGCTGCCGCTGTTCGTCCGGCTTGGCCCACTGTAAGCTGCTGCCGTCTATGGCTTTTCCCAGTGCGGTTGTGAACATGGCGCTGCGCTGGGCAACGCAGGATGTAGAGAGCATGAGTAGGGCGCTCTGGATGCTGTCAGCGTGATTATCCGCTACGATTTTATCCCAAACAGGCCGCCAGTTCTGGTCTGTAATGACCCACGGCAGCGCGTCGGGGACCTCCGCACGGGGGATGGTATCGGAAATGTCAAACAGATACCGCAGCCGGGAAGAATTGGCGCGAGTATCAAATACCGCGATACCGTGTGCGCCGCGCTTGACCCAGCGACCCGCATTATTATTCCAGTAGGCTATGTCGGCCACGGCTGTGGCGGTGGGGCTTTGCTCGTGAATCAAAAGCTGGTTCGGGAAACTATAATTATAAGCAATGGCCGCTGTCTGCAAAAATGCTTTCCAGCGGTCGCTGCTCTCCGTGACAGCTTGCAGTTGCTTTTTGGCAAGCGCACGGATATTTTCCTATTTTGCCATAGGCTGCTCTTTATCGCTCGTGCTGTTCTGCTTTTGTCGGTGCGGCATTTTCAAGTTCCGGCAACAAGTTATCTACCTGCTTATACCCAATCGGCTGAACATAAAAAGCGTGTGTCTCGTTATCTTTGTGTGTCACAATAATATCGCTGACAGAGACGGAACGCATAGTTTTGGCGTTTGGACGGTCATCCCGATTATGCCGTGAATAAATGCTGTCCAGCGTTTCCCAACGCTCCATCTGCCCCTTGTACACGAGTTCGTAGTCCTTTGCTCCGGCAGCGAGCCTCGCAGGAGAATACTCCATAAAAACAAGGTCTCGCCTGTTAGTCTGATAGATTTCATAAGGGATTTGCACTCGCATTTCGCTGCGAAATCCCCACGGAAAATAGGTGTCTGAATCAAATTGGAGTGGCTCATCCAGTTCATCTGAGAATACAACCGGTGTCACTGGCCGCCCACAATCCAAGGAATCCAGAATTTCATCCTTGAATTTTTCCACGCTTGTGTAAGGAACGATTTCACCGATCATCCCGCCTGCACCGAGATATTCGATGTAGCCGACTACTTTATCTGTCTTTTCTTCCATTATCTTTCCAACCTTTCCCAAAAAGATAGTTTGTTCCCGTAGCGTTCATCCTGCGGGCGTACCTTTGCGGCGGGCAGTTCACCGCTTGCCATATCTTCGACTTGCGGTAGAAAAAGTAGACGGCTGTATCGGTCTGCCTGGTCTTTGGATAGGCCCACGACTTTATCACCATTTAGCCCGCAGATGAGAAATCGCCCGCGCACGGTAATTCCCTCGTCATTGACCTGCCTGTTATATTTCAGCCGGCTTTGGGCTTTGCTGCATATCAGCCCGATGCGATGTGTGCCAAACGGTTTTAGAATTTGGCTTTCACCCTCGATTACCTCGGAAACCGCAGTCGCCGCACTGGAAAAACCCGCTTGATAAGGGCAGTAGCCGGGTTCAACAACTAATAATCTCGTCATCGGTGTCACCCCTCATCTGCTGCCATGCTGGTGGGCGCGGGCATAGTTTTCCAGCAGTTTTACGATAACCTGCTGCATCTGGTCGCTTGTAAAGCCTTTCGGAAAGTATCGTTCAACTTTTGCAACGGGAATCATAAGCTGCGGGTCGCGCGGCTTTACACTGGGCGGCTTGGCGGCCATAATATGCTGGATTTTTTCTAGTGTCAGTACGCTTTCCTTGCTGGCCTCCTTGAGTTTTTGTGCTTGTGACAGTGAGGGAGTACAGCCCTCGGATTCCATGTAAGAGAGGAAGTCCTCTTGTTCTTCTGGGGTAAGGTAGCTAAGTTCTACGGCGGGTGTCGTTTTCAGACGGCCCGCATCTACCATCTGCATTAAAGCTGGCGTGAGGTTGTTCAATGCAATAAATCTTTTTACCTGTGACCTACTTTCTCCTGCATCAGCTGCAACTTTTTCAGAAGCCCATAAATTCGGCCCAACTTGGGCCGAATTATTTTTTGACGGTCTACCGGCCTTTCTCTTTACAGCTTCCAGCTTCATCTGATACGCTTTCGCCTTTTCACTCGGTAGAATATGCTCCCGCTGACAGTTGCTATCCACCATCAGAATAATAGCAGTATCATCGTCCATATCCCGCACGATGCAGGGCATAGTCTCCACGCCAGCCCGCTGACTGGCATGGCAGCGGCGGTGGCCCGCTACAATTTCATACCCACCATCTTTCCGGGGGCGGACAATGGCCGGGGTCATGACACCGTATTCCTTGACACTGTCCACCATTTTGTCCATCTCGTCATCGTCACGGACTTGAAAAGGGTGATTTCGAAAGGGATGTAGTTCCGTCAGCGGCAAAATTTGGATCTTCTCTAATTTTGCATCCTGCCGCTCCTGCTCACTCGAAAAGAGATTATCGAGTGAGGGCAGATTGATGTTGCTGCCGTACTCTCTCATTTTCCGTCACCTCCTTGGCAAGCGCTTTATATGCCATACTGGCTGGCCCGTTGGCATCGTAGGTCAGCACGCTATGTGTACTGGCAGCGCTTTCTGCTGTGCGCGTACTGACCGGGATTTCTGCACGGTAAATTTTCAGCGCGTGACCGTAGGCACTGCGCAGGGCAGCACACACATCTTTGGATAGGTTGGTGCGCTTGTCCACCATCGTCAGCACAATGCCGTCAATATCCAACCGG
>ENA-ORLF01000853-ORLF01000853.1-human-gut-metagenome-genome-assembly--contig:-NODE-853-length-9798-cov-3.79031_pt1 | contig 9798 bp, 6 predicted proteins | sample MGYA00243066_ERZ508822 | MGnify/ENA primary metagenome ERZ508822 (study PRJEB26277, sample SAMN04329791) | human gut metagenome | biome: human-associated habitat | host: Homo sapiens | place: USA... | reverse complement strand
ACCGAGAAAATATTTTATGTTGTGCTTTCGGCAAATTCTGTCGGTTTCAAGCAGAAATGCAAGCTGAATTTCGTGAATTGAATCAAGTCTGCGCTCGTGTGAGTGGGGGATACGCAGAACCTTTTCGGACTTCATCTTGTCCATTATGCAGATTTTCAGCATGGTTTCAAGGTCAATGTCGGGAGTGCATTCGTTTACGGAAATCTTGTTTGAATTAATTGCACAGCCGTCAAGCTCCGTAAAATCGCCCGACTCAATTGTACAGCGACTGCCGTAAATATCGTTGAGAACAGCCGCAATCATAATCAGCGATGCGTTGCAGTTTTTGCCGCCGACATTATAAACTGCGTTTTCTTCAAGATTTGTCATTGCGAAAACAATCGCCTTTAAAACATCGTTGATATAAACAAAGGTGCAGCGATCCCTTGTTGCCGGAACAACTGTGTCACGGCGGTTGGCTATATCGTCAAAAACAGGATCAAGCACGCTTGTAAAGTTGCTTGACGCTCCCAAAATTATGCCCGTTCTGAGCGTTGTAACGGTTGATTCGCTGTTCTTCAAAACCGAGTGCAAGGCGGTTTCTCTCGTTCTCATAAGCTGACCTGCAAGCGATGAGGGAGAGGTTGCGTCAAGTTCTGCGTACTCGTTTTCGGAATAAACTCTGTGCGGTTTGGCTTTGCCGTAAATTCTGCTGTCGTTCACAACGACAACTCTTGCGCCTGTGGCTTTTGCAATTTTGGCACAGGCATTTATCTCTGCAATGCCGTCAATCATAATCTGTGGGTTGTTGTCTGTATGTTCACCGCAGATTCCTGTTGTAATTACATAGTCGGCACTTGAAATTTCTGATGCAGAATTATAATCTACAAAATCAAAATCATCTCTTAACAAGAGTTCGCTGTGGTATGATGCCATTGCGTTGCGTGATTTGCCGAGAAGGATAACTTTTATTCCGAGCCTTTTAGCCTCGTTATTGTACAGAAAGGCATAGCAAAGACACCTTGCAAGTTCACCGCCTGAGATGACAATTGTTTTGTTCCTGAGCTTTGCAAGAGTTTCTTTTTCAACTCCGGGCAATGCCGCCCTGTCGGCCTCAAATTCGTTTAAAAAATCTTTAATACGCATTACTTTATCCTTCGCAATTCTGCTCGCAGTTCTGTTGCTCTTATACTGCGTTTTATTCCGTCTTTAAGCGTGGTTTTCGGACTAAAGCCGAGTGATTTTATTTTATCATTGCACAAAACATACGGTGTGGGGGATGACGGAGAAAATTCGGGTTCTTCTTCGTCTTTTCTGTGAACGAACACTACAGAGAGATTCTTTTCGGGATTTGCCGATTTTACAAGCTGTGCAAATTCCCGCATTGTCACATTTGCGTTACCGTTTGAAATGTTGTATGCCTCGCCGCTTTTTCCGTTAAGCAAAATATCAATCAATGCAGAAACCGTGTCCGTCACATAGCAAAAGCTGAACTTTTCGCCACCGTTATCTGTAAGCATAATGCTCTGATTTTTTGCCGCACTGACAATCAGCTTTGCCCATTTTCTTTCATCGCTCATTCTGACACCTCCGAGTGTGGGGCAGGGACGGGCGATTTTTACATTCATACCGAACTTTTCAGCATAGCAAACAGCAAGTGTTTCGGCTGAACGCATACTTTGTGCGTATGCACTGTCGGCATCGGTCGGATCAAGATAGCCGAGGTCGTTTTCGCAAATGTTATTTTTACCGCTGAAAACTTCCCCGTAAACCATATATGAAGATACGAGCAGAACCGATTCGGCATTTGACTCTTTTGCATATTCAAGCACATTTGCAAAGCCCGAAGTGATTGTATCCGCAATTTCGGGATTACTGCAATCTTCCTCTGCAACCTCACACGGGCAGTTGCAGTATATTACAAAGTCGGCTCTTTCAATCTCCGGAAAGTTCTTTGACTCTCCGATTTCAACAACAAAATCTTTGCGGAGAGTAAGGCTGCCGAACTGCTTTTCGGCATCTTCACGGCTTTTTGCAAGGGCAATTACCCTTGTGTTGTTTTCGAAAAAATCATTGCCCTCAAGCAATGTGCATATAATGTAATATGCAATAAGTCCGTGACAGTCCGACACGAAAACAGTCTTGTTTTTTAACTGTTGAAAATTTATCCTGTTGTCTGCAATTTTTTTAATGTCCTCAAAAATTTCGGAGGGCAGATTGCATTTTACGGTACAGTCCATATGGGTTTACCTCTCAGATAAATCAGAAAAGCTCCGCAATTGTGGAGCTTTTGCTTTATTCCGAAACGGAATTATTTTTTCTTTTTTGATTCCTCATACACTCTGAGGGTTTCATCTGTCGGGCCGTCAAACATAACAGTTCCTTTTTTCAGGAAGATTGAACGCGCGCAGATTTCTTTAACCGAAGCGGCATTGTGACTTACATAAAGTACGGTTACACCGCTTTCGATAATCTCTTTAATTTTATTTTTACACTTCTTTTTGAAGGTTGCGTCACCGACCGAGAGCGCCTCATCAACAACAAGAACATCGGGTTCAATGTTGACATTGATAGCAAAACCAAGACGCATTTTCATACCGCTTGAGTATGTTCTTACAGGCTGGTCAATGTAATCTCCAAGCTCTGCAAAGTCGATGATTTTCTCCTCAATCTGCTTAATGTAGCTGTCTTCAAGACCGAGAACATAACCCTTCAGATAAATGTTTTCCCTGCCTGTCATTTCCATGGAAAAGCCTGCAGTGAGCTCAAGCAATGCGGCAACCTTGCCGTCAACGGTGATTTCGCCTTCGTCGGGAAATGCAACGCCCGTAATCATCTTGAGCAGAGTTGACTTGCCTGCACCGTTATCGCCGACAATACCAACCGATTCGCCACGATTGATTACCATTGAAACATTGTTAAGTGCCTTGTTCGTTTTTGCATTTCTCGGCTTAAAGAAAAGAGCCTTGAATCTTGCCTTGTCATCTTTGTAGAGAGTATAGGTTTTGCTGACATTTTTAAAGGTAATAATCGGATCGGATACTTTTGTTTCAGCCATAATATTACCTCCTTAAAGTACATCAGGAAGTTTTTTCCTGAGTCTGTTGTAGTTGAAAATACCAAGGACGAAAATTACAACAAATTCAATTGCAAACACAAGACATTCCGTTTTGTTTGCATAGAACGGTCTGTTGTAGAGGAAACAGTTGCGGTAGCCGTTTACGAAAAAGTTAATCGGATTGATAAGCATAAGCTTGTTGAGAAACGGCGAATCAAAGCCGTAGGAGTTGTACATAATGTCCGATAACCAGAAGATACCTGACATAACGGAAACAATCAGGCTTTCAAAGTCCTTACTGAACGCAGACATCGGGGCTGTTGACCATGTGAGTGCAAGGAAGAAGATAAACATCAACGGACAGTACAGGAAAAATTGCAGATTGTACCAGCTCGGTCCGATTGTGAAAAGTACATATGCGTACATAAATGCCATAAGAATCAGGTGAACAAAAAGCCTTGAAACCTCTGTATAAGTAAGGATTGTTGAAACGGGGAACTTAACCTTTGTAATAAATTGACGGTTGATTCTCAGTTCCTTTGCACCCTGCGTTATGCTGTCCTGAATAAAGAACCACGGAATGATACCGATGAACATAAAAGTAAAGAAGTCAATGGAAAAAGGCTGTGCTCCGCCGATGTCAAGGTGAAGTGTTTTAAGCTGTTTGATACCGCAGGAAAAAGCGAACCAGTAAACAAAAATTGTAAACGCAGGCTTAACAACAGCCCAAAGAGGACCGATTACGGCGCCTTTGTAAGTTTTAATAAGTTCGTTTTTGGCAAGGAGCAAAATCTGCTTTCCGAAGCCACGATGTTCTTTTAAAATTGTAAACAATTATTATACCATCCTATCTCTTTTGTGATGCACAGGCGCCCGCCTGCAAGTGAATAAAATCGAAAAATGTATTATGCACTCTTTAACAGTATATATTATATTACTTTTTCCTAATTTGTCAATCAAAACAAGGCAATTGAAATCTATTTGTAAGATTGAGCGAATCCCCGTTAATTCTGTGTATTTTGAGTGTTCGCAGAGCTAATATGACAACCTGTCACGGAAACCCTTAAAAATAAGGAATAATACTTTTCAGATAACATAAAATTTAAAGGCTGTATAAATGGGGGATGATTGATTTTAAAAATTCACCAAAATTAAAATCCCGAACAGAGCCTTTAAAAGCTTTGCTCGGGATTAATTTTATTGCTTATCAGTCTGCCTGGATTTTTACAAACTGTTCCTGCATATAGGAATAAACCTCATCGGAAACATTTGCAAATACATAGCATTTGTCAAGATACTCGTCACTCGGGAAGATGAATTCGTTTTTCTTTGCGTCTTCATCAATGTAATCGTCATATGCCACCTGTTGCATAGTTGAGATATTCAAAGTTTGCGGCGGCAATTTCAGGATCCTGCATAAAGTTGATGAACTTCTCTGCATTTTCCTTGTTTTTACTGCATTTCGGAATACACATTGCGTCATAGAAAAGGTTTGAGCCGTCCTTTGGCATTGCGTAGTCAAGATCCTCGTTGTTATCAATCATTGTCATAATGTCGCCTGCGTAGTACGGAGCAATTGCCGACTGGCTGTTTTCCATTTCAGTAAATACCTGATCCATTACATATTTTTTAAGGAGAGGCTTCTGCTCTTTAAGTTTAGCGGCGGCTTTGTCAACATCTGCCTTGGTGCAGTTAGCAGGATTAATGCCCTCAAGCTGCATTGCAATTGCCATTGCGTCACGGCTGTTGTTAAACATAAGAATCTGACCCGAAAGGTCTTTGTTCCAAAGTGCGTCCCATGAATCGGGCTTTGTTTTAACTTTTGTTTTGTCATAAACCATACCTGTTACGCCCCAGCTGTAGCATACGGTATATTTACCTTCGGGATCGCAGGCAAGCTTTTTGAAACGATCCATAAGATTGTCGTAGTTAGGAATATTGTCAAAGTTAAGCTCCAACAGCATATCCTCATTAATCAATCTGCTGATCATATATTCGGACGGAATGACAACATCATAGCTTACATTACTGTTTTTCAGCATATTGTAAAGCTCTTCGTTGGTTTCATAGGTTGTGTAGTTTACCTTGATGTTGGTGCGTTTTTCAAACTCCTCGATAATGTCGAGTGAGTCATCTTCGCCGTTTGAAATGTACTCGCCCCAGTTGTAAACATTAACTTCTCCTGCGTCAGCTGAGTCAGCCGAAGCACCTCCGCCGCAGCCTGAAAGGCAAGCCGCACATGTTGCCGTCATTGCAGATGCAAGGACAATGCTGATGATTCTTTTCATTTCTCAATCTCCCTTTAATAAAATTTTTAAAATCAAGTTCTCTTTTTCTGCACCTTTTCTTCGTGTCTGTCACGCAGATTAATAATAACCATAACAATGAGTACAGCAAGGAAAAGCAGTGCGGAAAGAGCGTTGATTTTCGGTGAAATTCTCCTGTGAGTCATCGAGTAAATTTCAATAGAGAGGTTCTGGAATTTTGCACCTCTTGTGAAATATGTTATGATGAAATCGTCAAGAGAATATGTAAAACTCATGAGCAGACCCGAGAAAATACCCGGCATAAGCTCGTGAATAATTACCTTGTAAAATGCCTGCCATTGGTTACAGCCAAGGTCAAGGGCGGCGTCGTAAATGCTCTGATCCATTCGTTTGATTCTCGGCATAACATTAAGCACAACAAACGGAACACAAAAGCATATGTGCGAAATTAAAACCGTGAAAAATCCCATTTCAAAGTTAAAGATAACTCCGAGAGTCGTAAACAAAAGCATGAGAGAAACACCCATTACAATGTCAGGACTGATGATCGGAATGTTTGACGCATTCTGAATAAGCATTCTTTTTTTGCCCTTAAAATTGCTGATGCCGATTGCGGCGGCAGTTCCGAGGATTGTTGCAAAAACAGATGCAAGAACGGCAATAATAACAGTGTTCCACAATGCGTTCATAATATTGTCGTCACGAAAAAGCTGTACATACCATTTGAATGTAAATCCTTTCCAGACGGTAGTTTTGCCGTTGTTGAAGGAATAGAAGATAAGTACTGCAATGGGCGAATAAAGGAAAATAAGCAGGATTGCAATGTAAATTTTTGAAAGAATACCTGTTTTCTTTTTCATTATGCAATCGCCTCCTCATCACCGAACAAGTTCATGATTATCAGGAACACGAAAATAAAAATCATTAATATCAATGAAATTGCCGAACCCGTGTTTTGGTCTGTCCAAAATATTTTTTCAATGACATCACCAATCATAATGTCGTCCGGACCGCCGAGATACTGTGCAACCAGGAATGTGCTTGCACTCGGAACAAATACCATTGTCACACCCGAAATAATTCCGGGAACGCTGAGCGGTGCGACAACCTTTTTGAATACGGTAAAGTTGTTTGAACCGAGATCCTGCGCCGCCTCAATAAGACCGTTGTCGATTTTACTCATAACGGTGTAAATCGGCAGAACCATAAATGGAAGATATTCATACACCATTCCGAGAATTACCGCACCCGTGTTGCCGATGTAGGTTGAATGAATACCCAAAAGCGAGAGCATCATATCAATCGGACCGTTGTCCTGCAAAAGCGTTACCCATGCGTAGATTCTTAGCAGAAAGTTCATCCACATAGGAATCATAAGCAACATAATGAGCGTGTTCTGGGTTGATTCCTTCATTCTCGTGAGAAGGTATGCAAGCGGATATGCAAGTACAAGACAGATTGCCGTTGAAATAAGCGCAATCCAAAGTGATTTTACAAAAATGTTTGTGTAGTAAAACGCATTTGTAAATGCCTGAAGCGAAAAATTACCGTTCTTGTCGGTAAAGGCGGTAAAGCCAATCATAATAATCGGAATCATTGTGAAAACAACCATCCAGATTATGTAGGGAATAGAGGGCTTGCGTGATTTCATTTATCAGCCCTCCTTTTCCGAAAACTCTGAGATTACCTCAAACCGAGCCTTTGAAAAGTTGAATGAAAGCGGAACATAGGTTGCGACCTGCTCGTCCGTATCGCTGAGCATAAGCCACTTTCTTTCGTCCGATTCAAGAATGATTTCGTTGTGTTCACCCTTGTAAACTACGGATTCAATGTACAAATCCTTTAAATCGCCCACGCCGTCGCCTGCAAGCGAAAGAGCGTCGGGCGGCAGAGTGATTTTTAGCTTTGTACCTTCTTCATAGTATTTATCGGGAACGGTAACGGTTTCGCCCTCAAGCTCAAATTCAAATGAATTGTCGTTCTGATTTGCGTATGTAACGGTTGTCTCAATAACATTATCGTAAAACGGAAGAAGCTTGTTCATAATCTGAATGTTGAACGGGATAACCCTCATACCGATTTTGCTTCCGATTTCAGCCGATTCGGTGGAGTGGATAAGAATTTCACACTTTCCGCATCTTACGCTCATCTCATAGTGAACACCCTTGAAGGTTGTGTTCTCAACAGTTCCGACAAGCTGACCGTCCTCGGGAGAGGTAACTTCAATATCCTCGGGACGGATGACAACATCAACAGGAGTATTCCTGCCGAATCCCTTGTCAACACATTCAAGCTCTTTGCCGAGAATTTGAATTCTGCAGTCATCAAGCATAATTCCGTTGAGAATATTTGCCTCACCGATAAAGTCTGCAACAAATGCGTTCACAGGCTCGTTGTATATATCCTCGGGAGAACCAATCTGCTCGATTACACCGTTGTTCATAACAACAACACGGTCGCTCATGGTCAGAGCCTCTTCCTGATCGTGAGTAACATATATAAATGTTTTCTGAGTTTTCTGCTGGATTTCCTTAAGCTCAAGCTGCATACTCTTACGCAGTTTAAGGTCAAGAGCACCGAGAGGCTCGTCAAGCAGAATGATTTCGGGATCGCACACAAGCGCTCTTGCAATTGCAACACGCTGCTGCTGACCGCCCGAAAGCTTTGCAACGGAACGCTTTTCATAACCCTTGAGGTCAACGGTTGCAAGCATATCGGTTACACGCTTTTTTATTTCATCTTTCGGCATCTTTTTAAGCTTGAGTCCGAAAGCCACATTATCAAAAACATTGAGGTGGGGAAACAAAGAATATTTCTGGAATACCGTGTTTACATTTCTTTTATTCGGAGGAGTTCCGTTAATTCTTTTGCCGCCGAAAATGACATCGCCGCTGTCGGGTTCAACAAAACCGCCGATGATGCGCAGGGTTGTGGTTTTACCGCAGCCTGACGGACCGAGAATAGTTACAAATTCCTTTTCATTTATATCAAGGTTGATGTGGTTAAGAATTACCTCACCGTCAAATTTGATGAAAATATCCTTGAGTGAAACTATTGTTTTCTTTGATGTCTGTTCCATTTATGCACCCCTGTTCCGTTGTGATAACAGTAAAATCCGTAAAAAATAAAGCGGATTGTGTCAGCCTGAAAAATGCAGGCGAACACAGTCCGCTCTGCCGTTTCTGCAAAGACATAACCATGATGCTCAGAATTTTTGAACAGAAAAATAAGACGGCTGTGTCGCCCCGTCCTTTTTCTTTACACAAAATCCTTATTAACCGCTTAAAAGCGATTGCACGCAATACAATTTAAATTTTCCGAAATGTCACCCGTCACATAAGCATCAGGGGACAACTGCTCTTTGATTATATTCTAAATGCACAAAAATGTCAATCAATATCGTGTAAAAAGAAAATCAAATTTGCATTACTAATATTCTTTTAAAGAAGTAAAGTTCATACAGAGTCAGAAAAGGTTAAATATAATGCTTTTTGGTGCAAAATTATTGTTAAAAAAATTTTACAACCGTGTAATCTGCACAAAAAACAGCCCTCGAATTTGTAACATAAAGTATGTACTTTTTTGGTGAAATTTGTTATAATGAAATCGAGAATTTTATGAAAGGATGTTTTCCCTATGAAGAAAGCAAAAAAGATTGCAAGTCTTGTTGTTGCGTCTGCGCTTCTGACATCTTCTTTTGCGGCAATTACCTCCGTAAATGCTGCCGAGGTTGATTCCGCACAGACTGCATCTGCCGACAGTACCCTTCGTGATAAGGTCGGCGACGGTGTTATGCTCCACGCATTCAACTGGTCTTACAATACAATCAAAGAAAACCTTCCCGCAATTGCAGCGGCAGGATACACAACAGTTCAGACTTCTCCCGTTCAGCAGCCAAAGGACTACTCAACCTCAGGCGATGTAACAGGTCAGTGGTGGAAGCTTTATCAGCCGATCAGCTTCCATATTGCAGAGGAGTCATGGCTCGGCACAAAGGACGATCTTAAATCACTTTGTGATGAGGCTGACAAATACGGCATCAAAATCATCTGCGATATCGTTTCAAACCATATTGCAAATGCCGATGAAGCTAGGCCGGAGACTGTGAGCAATCAGGTTAAAAAATATGAGCCTGAGTTCTATAAGAAAAGAAAAACCTACACCCGTACGTACAAAGGCGATGCAAACGACAGTTCGGTTCAGGCAGTTGTTCAGGGTCATGTTTCAAAGTGTCCTGACCTTGTAACAAACGATACTGCTGTTCAGGGATACATTATCAATCTCCTCAAGGAATGCATCGACTGCGGTGTTGACGGTTTCCGTTTTGATGCCGCAAAGCATATTGAAACAGAGGATGACGGCGAGTATGCGTCTGATTACTGGAAAAATATAACAACCTCGGCTTCTTCTTACTACACACAGAAAACAGGCGATGACCTCTACATCTACGGTGAAATTCTTAACAACTGCGGTGCAGACAGAAGCTACTCCTCA
>ENA-ORLF01000847-ORLF01000847.1-human-gut-metagenome-genome-assembly--contig:-NODE-847-length-9827-cov-3.2586_pt1 | contig 9827 bp, 10 predicted proteins | sample MGYA00243066_ERZ508822 | MGnify/ENA primary metagenome ERZ508822 (study PRJEB26277, sample SAMN04329791) | human gut metagenome | biome: human-associated habitat | host: Homo sapiens | place: USA... | reverse complement strand
CCTGGCGGTTGTAAATCTCCAGCAAGTTGTATAGCGGGTCCAGCTTATCCGAGAAACGTACCGCCATATTTTCCAACAAGGCAGCGGCTTTCTCCGTTTCGTTTTGCTGCATATACAGATTGGCAAGCCCCTGGGCATACCAGTAATTATCGGGAGCATTCTCCACCGCCTTTTCCAAGGCGGCTTGTCCCAACGGTACCTGCTTGAGGTACATATAATACTGGGCCATCTCATACAAAGCCGATGATGCGTTCGGGTTTATCGTCAGGCAATGTTGCAGGACATCGAAAGCCGCATCATAGTCTTTCTGGACTTTCAGACGGGCGGCTTCAAGAAAGAAGTAGTCGTAACGGCGCTGCTGTTCGGGGGTAAGCTCCTTTACGGGCGAAACGTCGGCTTTCTTCGACTTCTTCCGTTTCTTCAATTCCTTCCGTGCCTTTTCAGACCGACCATACCCGCTCATTTTCTCCTTAGAAGCTTGAACGTTGGCAGCCTGCACTCCGTACGTAGTAAAGCAGAAGGTACCTATCAACAACGCAAGTATTATTTTTACTCTGATTCTCATCTATTTAATTATAAATTCTTAACCCGTAAAACGGAACAATATCCATTCATTTTTTACCCGTATGCCCGAAGCCACCGGCACCGCGCTCCGTCTCATCCAGCACTTCCACTTCCTGCCAAAGAGCTTGTTCGTGACGCGCTATCACCATTTGTGCAATCCTCTCCCCATCTTCGATGACGAAGGTTTCTGCAGAAAGGTTGACGAGAATAATACAAACTTCACCACGGTAATCGGCATCAATCGTTCCAGGGGAGTTCAGCACGGTAATCCCCTTCTTAATGGCCAATCCGCTACGCGGACGCACTTGCGCCTCAAATCCTTCCGGAAGAGCGATATAAAGGCCAGTAGGCACCAGACACCGCTGCATCGGAGCCAGCGAAATAGGTTCATTAAGGTTTGCACGGATATCCATTCCTGCAGACAGCTCAGTGGCATAAGCCGGAAGCGGATGCTTTGATTTATTGATGATTTGTACGTTCAACATGATGTTATTTACGATTTGACGATTTACAATTAGGGCTACTTCTATTCTTACAATTCGAGTAATTCAAGTTTCGCAATTCATCTCCGTTTCACTATAAACTTGGGCGAAAATACGGCTTTTTATACAAAATAGTGATACATTTGCAGTTAAATAATAGTAACTTCAATCGTAAATAACATCATGATGAATTGGAATACGCTCATATCTGCCAAACGTTTCGGACTGGAAGAGTTTCATCAGGAACGCCATGAAAACCGCTCGGAATTCCAACGTGACTATGACCGCCTTATCTTCTCTGCCCCCTTCCGCCGTCTGCAGAACAAAACCCAGGTATTCCCTCTTCCCGGTAGTGTATTCGTCCACAACCGATTGACACACAGCTTGGAAGTATCATGCGTAGGCCGCTCATTAGGCAACGATGTATCGAAAGTTCTCATTGCCCGCCACCCGGAACTGCAAGGCAGCTACCTCACCGAAATAGGCTCCATAGTTTCGGCCGCCTGCCTGGCACACGACTTGGGAAATCCTCCTTTCGGACATTCGGGAGAACGAGCTATTTCCACCTTTTTTTCTGAAGGAAAAGGAATGTCCCTGAAGGGCCAACTGACACCTTCCCAATGGGAGGACCTTACCCACTTTGAAGGGAATGCAAATGCGTTCCGCCTGCTTACCCACCAGTTTGAGGGAAGGCGACAGGGAGGATTTGTACTCACCTACTCCACCTTGGCAAGCATCGTGAAATATCCCTTTTCATCGAGTCTTGCTGGCAAAAAGTCAAAATTCGGTTTCTTCATCACAGAGGAAGAAAGTTTTCGCCGCATAGCAGAAGAGTTGGGTATGGCGAAGCAGAACGATGCCCCGTTGAAATATGCCCGCCACCCGCTGGTCTATCTGGTGGAAGCCGCCGATGACATCTGCTACCAGATGATGGATATTGAGGATGCTCACAAACTGAAAATTCTGACTACACAAGAAACCAAAGAGTTGCTTCTTTCTTATTTCTCGAAAGAGCGCCAAGCACACCGGCTCAAAACGATGGAGATAGTAAGTGACACCAATGAGCAAATAGCCTATCTGCGTTCCAGCGTTATCGGGCTGCTTATCGGCGAATGCGTGCAAGCCTTTGTAGACAATGAAGAAAAGATTCTGAAAGGAGAATTTGAAGGAAGCCTCATCAACCATATATCCGAGGTACCAGCCAATGCCTACAAGCACTGTGCAGACATCTCCCTGAAGAGGATTTACCGTTCACGCGATGTACTGGACATTGAACTTGCCGGTTTCCGCATCATCAGTACCCTGCTCGAACTGATGATTGACGCCGTGCGTTCTCCGGAAAAGGCATATTCGCAACTGCTCATCAATCGCGTATCGGGCCAGTACAACATAAAAGCGCCTGCACTCTATGAAAGAATACAGGCGGTATTGGATTACATCTCCGGAATGACAGATGTATTTGCACTCGATTTATACAGGAAAATAAACGGGAATAGCTTGCCAGCGGTATAACAGACGACAAACATTCTTCCGGATAGTCCTATGATACAACCTTATTTGCTCCCGACGTAAGCTTGCATGCCTCCGGTGCGCTCGCTATGAATGACTCGATGTGACGAATGCGCTTTTCTGCCAAAATCTCGTCCACGGCAATCAGGATACCCGTTTCCTCCACATCTCCGAAACCGTAATTGATGGCTGTACCAAACATACGCATGGTAGGGCTGAGACTCATATAGGCATTCACCAGAGGGGGAATATTATACCCCGCCTTACGGATTTCACAATTCAAAATCTTATAGTCTTCTTTAAAAGAGTCTTTACAGAAGAGAGCTGCCAATTCACTCTCGTCCGATTCCAGAAGTAACGGCTTCATCGGAGTAATCAGGTTGTCCTTATCCGCAAAGTGTTTCCGAAGAAAATAAAGAATCTTATCACGACTCTGACGATGATAGCTGGGATACATAGTCACCTTTCCGAAGAAATACTTCACATTGGGCATGACTACGGTCAGTGCGCCCAAACCATCCCACAGATTATCCAACGCAAACAGACCTTTACTGTCTGCACGCGTAGACTGATACTCCAACGTAACGAACGAACGTCCCAACTCAATGGTCGTAGGAAGATAGTCCTTCAAAAATTTATCCGAAAAGTTAAACATATGGGCAGTTGCCAGAATAGGGGCACCATGTTCATCAAAACGCACATCCGTACCTAAGATATAACGGTATCCACCCAAAATTTCTTCAGCTTCCGGATTCCAGACAATCAACTGCTTGTACGGATTGTCCATGATGTCATATTCGTCAATATCCATAGACTTGCCCGTTCCTCCTCCCGCAGCGCGGAACGCAATCTCGCGCAAACGGCCGATCTCCTTCATGGTATTCGGAGAGTCTTGGGCAGTAATGATATATATCTGATTATGACTTCTATTGGTCATGCGCAGACGCTTTTCCTCAGTCAACTCCGCTTTCAACAGCTCCTTGCTTATCGGTGCAATAACATCTTCCATATTTTTCTGTTAGTAGTTCTTCTTTAATATAAATACGGTCTCTCTACAATTTATATACAATATCCTTCACATATTGCGCCCATCCAGCCGGGCTTTTCGATTTATCGAAAGTTTGCCAGGGGATAGGCTTCCCTATGGTGATAGTAAATGTTTTATGGCGATTCTTCAGCATTTCATCTGCCAGGTAAAGCATGGCGATATTGAACTTGACACCCAATATCTTACAAAGATTGGCAAGATTATAAAAGAAATTGGAGTTCCGCCCTTCGAAGTGGATGGGAACTACATCACGGTGGGCTTCGACACTCTTCACGATAAAGGTCTTTTTCCAATCCAAGTCACGGATGACCCCATTCTGCCTACGCGAACAAAGCCCTGCGGGAAACATGATGAGCTGATTGTCCGAAGCAAATCCCGCCTCCACCATTCTCGGGAAGTCTTTGGCCTGCTTTCCCGTCTTGTTGATGGGGATGCAGAGCGGTGCCAGTCCGTGCAGGTTCATCAGCAGGTCGTTGACCATATATTTCACCTTGCCGCCATAAAAGGAGCCCAAGACATAACCCAACGCCACTCCGTCCTGCCCACCCAGGGGATGGTTGGATACAAAAGTATAAAGCCCTTCTTTAGGCAGATTCTCCTCCCCCTTTACCACAATATTGGCATCAAGGAACTCCAGACAAGCTTTCAGAAAATCCACACCGACTTTATCTTTCGACTCCCGCAAAAAGACATTCAATTCCTCTTGATGAACGATATGCTTCAAATAAGAAACTACGAACTTGGGGATATACTTAGACTGCTTCGGAGCCTTTTCCCGAAGTATCTTGTCTATGTCAATCAAAAATAAAGAGTCGTCAGCCATTCTTCTTTTGATGAAATGAATGTGCAAAATTAACTCATCTTTTTAATTAATCGCAAAAAAAGGACAGAAAACTACACCCGAAATCTATCAAATAACACCTAAAAACTATCAATTGACAGTTTTCCCCCTAAAGTGTGTTTGAAATCCGTCTGCCTGAAAAAGAAAACTTCCGTAAACTTGCAATATCATGATTAACGAAAAAACATAGCACATATGAACAATATAACATTTAAAAAAGACCTGCTCGGAGTTCAAGACGATTTATTGCGTTTTGCATACAAACTTACTTCCGACCGTGAAGAAGCCAACGACCTCCTGCAGGAAACATCCCTGAAAGCTCTGGATAACGAAGAGAAGTATACTCCCGATACCAATTTCAAAGGATGGATATATACCATCATGCGTAATATCTTCATCAACAATTACCGCAAAGTGGTGCGTGACCAGACTTTTGCGGACACCACGGATAATCTCTATCACCTGAACCTGCCGCATGACACCGCTTTTGAGAGCACAGAAAGAGCATATGATTTGAAAGAGATGCACCGCATTGTCAACGCCCTTCCACGGGAGTACAAGATTCCCTTCTCCATGCATGTCTCCGGCTTCAAATACCGCGAAATTGCAGAGAAGCTAGGGTTGCCCTTAGGCACGGTAAAGAGCCGCATTTACTTCACCCGCCAAAAACTACAACAAGACTTGAAGGATTTTGTTTAAGCACTCAGCATATAAAACCAGTGATTTCCATAAATTAAGAAGAGTACAGATTTTAGTTGTATAAAAAGAGAGAAAGGCAGGCCGGGACAATCCCGCGTCTGCCTTTCATGGTCTCGCCCCTTGTATTTCGTACACAAACTCATTCAAGCCGTTACGCTTTGCGATAATATTATTTACAAAAATCAGGATAGCAATCTCTGGCTACATCCCACTTTTCCACCTATCCGAGGCACTGAAAGCTAACCAAAGCCACCCGAAAACTGCCAATTGTTAGATTTTACCCCAAAGAGAGTTTGATTTCCGTCTATCAAAAAGAGAAATCATCCGTAGCTTTGCATCATCAATAAAACGAACAATAATTTAAAAAACATCCATTATGAATAATAGAACATTTACCCAAGACCTACTCGGAGTTCAAAACGACTTATTACGCTTTGCATATAAATTAACCTCCGACCGCGAAGAGGCCAACGACCTGCTTCAAGAGACATCCCTGAAAGCTCTGGACAATGAAGAGAAGTACACACCTGATACCAACTTTAAAGGATGGATATATACCATCATGCGTAATATTTTCATCAACAATTACCGTAAAGTGGTACGTGACCAGACGTTTGCAGATACCACAGACAATCTCTATCATCTGAATACACCGCATGACCTCACACTCGACAGCACAGAAAGTGCTACGACCTGAAGGAAATGCACCGCATTGTCAATGCCCTGCCACGTGAGTACAAGATACCTTTCTCCATGCACATTTCCGGTTTCAAGTACCGTGAAATCGCAGAAAAGCTGAACCTCCCACTTGGAACAGTAAAGAGCCGTATCTTTTTTACCCGCCAGAAGCTGCAGCATGACTTGAAGGATTTCAGATAAGAGAATACGGCAAGCAAAGAATTGTTTATTTATTGGCCGGATAAAAACGAAATATACTTATTTTCAGACAATCATAGAATACAAACCAAGATACCTAAAGAAAAACCGAGTGATTAATAAACAACATGAAGAAACAGACAACCATTACAGCCTGCACATTTGTAACAATGGCAATGGAAGCTCCTGCTGTTTTTGTCGTACAGCCGGCCATGAGCAAGCACGTCAAGTACGCAGGTATGGCACTACGTACAGCTGGTCAATGAAGACAAACTTGACTCGCTGAACAGCATACAGTAAAAAAAAGATTTATCCACCGGATTCTGTGGATGAATATAATAATCAACCACCCTAGGGAAATATTATCACTCCTCCCCATCATCTCCCGGCAAACGGTAACGTTCACAAAAAAAGATGGTAAATTAACAAAAAAGAGTTAAGAAGTTAATACTAAAACAAGGAAGAGTTAAGAAAGAGCTTTATCCCAAACTTTGGTTTTTCCAAACCAAGCCTTGAGATAGAAAAACCAAGGCTTGGTTTAGATATCCGCAAGGCTGGGAAAGAAGTTTCCCGCCCAAGACACCATTCCACCAACAAGCGACTTTCAAACCAAAGACCCGCCATCTCTAACTGAATCTTTTCAAAAGAGACTACACAAATTCCCCACCAGCAAAGTGCTTCAAAAGTAGCTTCATTATCAAATGAATAAGCTATCAACAAGGTGTTGAAAACTTCTTCCTAAGATTTTAGTTAAAAGATTGTGGGGAATTGTGGGGAAATGTGTATTTTTACCGTCGCTTATTATAATAAGGTGAGAAATGATACAATTCTTAGGTAATATCGAGGCGAAGGCAGATGCAAAAGGAAGAGTTTTCATCCCGGCCACCTTCCGGAAACAGCTGCAGGCCGCTTCCGAAGAAAAGCTCGTGTTGCGCAAGGACGTATATCAGGATTGCCTGGTGCTCTACCCGGAAAGTGTATGGTTTGCCACCCAAAACCAACTTCGCTGCCGGCTGAATAAATGGAACGCTAAACAGCAAATGATTTTCCGCCAGTTCGTAAGTGACGCGGAAATCATGATCCCTGACGGGAACGGACGCATCCTGCTCCCAAAGCGTTACCTGCAAATGGTGGGTATACAAAGTGATGTCCGCTTCATTGGCGTGGACAACACAATAGAAATCTGGGCCAAGGAACGTGCCGAACAACCATTCATGAACCCTGACGAGTTCAGTGAGGCTCTTGAAGAGCTGCTGGGAGACGAAAATATTTGCTGTGACGAAAATAAGCTATAAACAACAGATGATGAAAGAAGAAACAACATATCATATCCCCGTATTGCTGATGCCGAGCGTAGATGCAATGAACATCCGTCCGGACGGCACGTATGTAGACGTAACGTTTGGTGGAGGAGGACATTCGCGCGAGATACTGTCCCGCCTGGAAGACGGCGGCCGGCTGCTGAGCTTCGACCAGGACGAGGATGCGGAACGCAACATTGTGAACAACCCGCATTTTACATTCGTACGCAGCAACTTCCGCTACCTGCACAACTTCCTACGCTATCACGGCATCGAAAAAGTGGATGCCATACTTGCCGACCTCGGCGTATCTTCCCATCACTTTGATGACAGCGAACGGGGATTCTCCTTCCGCTTCGACGGGGCACTGGATATGCGTATGAACAAGCGTGCCGGCCTAACCGCTGCCGACATCGTGAATACCTACGAAGAAGAAAAGCTGGCCGATATTTTTTATCTGTACGGCGAGCTGAAGAACAGCCGGAAACTGGCATCTGTCATTGTTAAAGCACGGGCTACGCAGAGAATTGCCACCATCGGCGAATTTTTGGAAATCGTCAAGCCACTCTTCGGCCGCGAACGTGAGAAGAAAGAACTAGCAAAGGTATTCCAGGCATTGCGCATTGAGGTAAACCAGGAAATGGAGGCACTGAAAGAAATGCTGTATGCAGCAACAGAAGCGCTAAAGCCGGGAGGCCGTCTGGTGGTGATAACCTATCACTCCCTGGAAGACCGTATGGTGAAGAATATCATGAAAACCGGCAACGTGGAAGGCAAGGCCGAAAAAGATTTCTTCGGGAACGTATTGACCCCGTTCCGGCTGGTCAACAACAAAGTAATTGTACCGGACGAGGAAGAGATAGAGCGCAATCCGCGTTCGCGCAGCGCCAAGCTGAGAATTGCAGAAAGAGTAACGAATGATTAGTGACTAGCAATGGAAAAGAAACAAGAAGAAAAGAATACGGAGAAGGTGAAAAAACGCACCTCACTGAAAAACATCATAGGAGGCGACATTCTGGCCACAGACTTCTTCCGCCGTCAAGCCGGATTGTTGTTCCTTATCATGGTGCTTATCATTATTTACATCAACAACCGTTACGAATGCCAACTGCAACTGATAGAGATAGACAATCTTAAAAAAGAGCTGATAGACATCAAGTACGATGCCCTGACACGCAGTTCGGAATTGATGGAGCGGAGCCGCCAATCGCGCATCGAAGAATACATCGCCACCAAAGAAAGTGATTTGCAGACTTCCACTAATCCACCGTACTTACTAAAATAATGGAGAATTGAGGATTAAAGTAATTTCAATAGCACATCGTAAATCGTTAAATCGTAAATAACATTGGCTGTAAATAAAAAAAACATAATGACCCGTTACTTCTTCGTCGTCCTACTCATGGGGCTGGTGGGGATAGCTATTGTTGTGAAAGGCGCCATGATTATGTTTGCCGAGCGACAGTACTGGCACGATGTAGCCGACCGCTTCGTAAAAGAGAATGTAACGGTGAAGCCCAACCGGGGAAATATCCTGTCCTCGGATGGTAAACTGATGGCAAGTTCGCTGCCGGAATATAAAATATATATGGACTTCATGTCCGGCGAAAGGGACGAGAAGCGCCGCAAAAAGGACCAGCAGCGCAAGGATTCTATCTGGAAAGCCAATTTCGATTCCATCTGTATCGGGCTTCATCAGATTTTTCCGGACATCAGTGCCGCCACCTTCAAAAGCCATCTGCGCAAGGGGCGGGAGATGAAGAGCCGGAACTACAACATTCTTCCCAACCGCAACCGGCGCATCTCTTACATTCAGTATAAGGAAGCCAAGCGGTTACCCGTATTCAAAATGAACAAGTACAGAGGCGGGTTCCACGAACAGATATACAACCAGCGTAAAAAGCCGTTCGGTTCTTTGGCAGCCCAAACCCTGGGCCGTCTTTATGCCGATACAGCCATGGGAGCCCGCAACGGCATTGAGTTGGCCTTCGACACCCTGCTGAAAGGACGGAACGGTATTACCCACCGTCAGAAGGTGATGAACAAATACCTGAATATCGTAGACCTTCCCCCGGTAGACGGTTGTGACATCATATCCACCCTCGACGTAGGCATGCAGGACATCTGCGAAAAAGCCCTGGTAGACAAGTTGAAGGAAATCAATGCCAACGTCGGGGTAGCCGTACTGATGGAAGTGGCTACCGGAGAAGTAAAGGCCATTGTCAACATGATGAAAGCCGGAGACGGCAATTACTACGAAATGAACAGTAATGCCATCAGCGATATGTTGGAACCGGGCTCCACCTTCAAGACAGCCTCCATTATGGTGGCACTGGAAGATGGCAAGATAACCCCGGATACCGAGGTAGACACGGGCAACGGTATTATGAATATGTACGGCAGCAAGATGAGAGACCACAACTGGCACCGGGGAGGCTATGGAAAGATCGATGTGACACGTATTCTGGAAGTTTCTTCCAAGGTGGGAGTCTCCTACCTCATCGACA
>ENA-ORLF01000844-ORLF01000844.1-human-gut-metagenome-genome-assembly--contig:-NODE-844-length-9870-cov-5.30739_pt1 | contig 9870 bp, 7 predicted proteins | sample MGYA00243066_ERZ508822 | MGnify/ENA primary metagenome ERZ508822 (study PRJEB26277, sample SAMN04329791) | human gut metagenome | biome: human-associated habitat | host: Homo sapiens | place: USA... | reverse complement strand
GGAAGGAACTGCAAGCTCGCATTGCAGAGGAACGGCTGGCAAAACCGAAGATGAAAGAAGAATTCGTCCGGTTCTGGCTGCTCCGCTTCCGCAAGCTGGATATGACCCAGCCGGAGCAGCGGCAGGCACTGGTGGATACCTTCATCAATGCCATCTATCTCTACGATGATAAGGTCCTCATCACCTTTAATTATAAGGAAGGTACGGAAACGGTCGCTTTCGGGGAAGCCGTGAAAGCAGAGAAAAGTTCGGATATGTGTGCGCGAGGTGCACCAGATTTTGAACGTCAAATCGTAAGATTTGACGTTCTTTTTTTATTGCTTCGCAAACGTGAATCTTTTATGCAAACAGAACTCTCGTCAATTCTCTGCGTTCGTCTGCGTCCATCAGCCGGATGGCTTCAAGGATCTCCTTGCCGGAGATTTTTGTTGCCGCCGGCTTTTCGTTTTGCCGGGGCTGAGGTGCTGCCGGGGTCAGGTCTTGCGAGGTCATCGCCGGGTATCCCATGCAGACGGTCATGCGGTTTTCGAGGCGCAACGGGCAAAACGGCAACAAAAAAGCCGTCACAAAACAGACCAGCCCTGCCTTCGCTTTTTCTGGAAGGTCATGCTAGTCGGTTATGTAACGGCTGAAAGCCAAAATGTTCAGCCCCGCAGGGCCAGAACGAATATGTAAAAATATGTTATATTCAATTGTTGGGATAGATTACCACAAAAATCGAGCCGTGTCAACAAAAAGTTTTGAGAACACGTCACTTTCGGCAGTGTGCAAGAAAAAACGAGGGAAACTTTGGCAAAAAGAGAGAGGGCTGGACAGTGCCAGCCCTCTTGACAAGCAGATTTATATAGTTTGAAGGCGATTTTTCAATGCTATGATATTTTGATGGATCTGCATGATCACATCCTTAAACGCAGCATCATCTTTTCCAGTCGGGTCTTCCAATCCCCAGTTATCATCAAATGGTCTACCAATAAAAGGACATCCCACATTGCAGCCCATGGAGATGGCGATATCCGGTTCTGGAATATCCGAAATCAGCTTAGAATACTGCGTCTGCTCCATGTCGATGCCATAAAGCTTCTTCATCAACCGCACGGCATCCTGATTGATTTGCGGCTTGGTTTCCGTTCCGGCAGAATAGCTTTCAAACACGTCGGACGCCAGTGCTTTGCCCAATGCCTCCGCAATCTGGCTGCGGCAGGAGTTATGGACACAGATAAATGCAACTTTTGGTTTGGTCATGCGGGAAACCTGCCTTTCGTTTTGTTTGCGATTTTTACGAGGAAAAGCATCACAGGCACTTCGGTCAATACACCAACCGTTGTGGCAAGTGCGGCAGGAGAAGTCGTTCCGAATAGAGCGACAGCTACCGCAACCGCCAATTCAAAGAAGTTGGATGTGTTACGTTCGTTCATGCTCTTACCTTCTTCAAAATAACGATGACTTCATCCTTTTTCAGCACCTTGCCATAGGACACCACCTGACCGTCCACCACCAAAGCGGGGGTGGTCATCACACCATAGGCGGCGATCTTTTCAAAGTCCCGCACATGGTCAATGGTCGTATCCATCCCAAGCTCCCGCAGTGCGTCTACAGTTGCCGCTTCCAGCGCATTACACTTGGCACAGCCGCCCCCAAGAATTTTGATCCCGGACTCCTTCTTTTCGGCTTCTGCCGCCTGCATGACTTCCGGCGTACAGCTCCCGCCGCAGCAGCAAGGCTGCTTTTGTTCTTCTTTTTTCTTACCAAATCCAAAAATTGACATTTTGATACCCTCCAATTATAAAATGAACCCCTGAAACAGGTTGAATAAGTAACCTACAACGATAATGCCCAAAGCGCAGATAGCGATAAAAACACCCAGCAGCTTCGGCTTAACTGCCTTGCGCAGCATGATCATTGACGGCAAAGACAGCGTGGTAACACCCATCATAAAGGCAAGCACCGTACCAAGCTGTGCGCCTTTTCCAAGCAAAGCCTCAGCAATGGGAATCGTGCCGAAAATATCGGCATACATAGGAATGCCGATGATGGTTGCTAATATTACGCCGAATGGGTTATGGCTGCCGAGAACCGCCACAACCCAGCTTTCTGGAATCCAGTTGTGAATGACAGCCCCGATGCCTACGCCGATGAGAATGTACGGAAAGACCTTCTTGAAGGTTTCCGCTACCTGATCCTTGGCATAAACTAGCCGTTCCTTCTGCGTCAGTGTTGGGGAGGCAATGTCCACGGCAGATGCCCTGCGGATAAATTCCTCCACCTGATTTTCCATGTGCAGCTTTTCAATCAGCGTACCGCCAGCCACAGCAATCACAAGCCCCAGCACCACATAGAGAATCGCAACCTTTGCCCCGAAAATACTCATCAGAAGAACAAGACTTCCCAAGTCCACCATAGGCGATGAAATCAGGAATGAGAAGGTCACACCCAGCGGCAGTCCGGCACTGGTAAATCCGATAAACAGTGGAATGGACGAGCAGGAGCAGAACGGTGTTACCGTGCCGAGCAGGGCTGCGATGCAGTTTGCCCAGATACCGTGAAACCGCCCCATAATTTTCTTACTGCGTTCCGGCGGAAAATAACTCTGAATGTAGGAGATCAGATAAATCAGCACACAGAGCAGCACGGTGATCTTAATCACATCATAGAGGAAGAACTGAATGCTCCCACCGATTCGGCTTGTTGGGTCCAATCCCAATGTGCCGAGTAGATTTCCAATCAGCGTATTCAGCCACTTCATGCCGAGGATTTGATCGGTGATAAACTTGCCCATCAGGAGCAGCACCCCCCTTCGCTATTAGAGCCGCAGCCGCAGCAGGTCAGTCCCTCTATAAATTCTTTGAACTGGGTCAGGGTTTCGCAGTTCAGGGAGTAGTGCTGCCACTTGCCATCCTTGCAGGCATTCACTAGTCCGCACTCCATCAGAATCTTCATGTGGTGAGAGAGGGTCGGCTGGGTAATTTCAAACCGTTCCAGCAGCTTACAGCCGCACTTCTCACCGTCCGACAGCATCTTTACGATTTCCAGCCGGTTCGCATCGCCCAGCGCCTTGCAGATCAAAGCCACATCCATAGCATTCATAGAAACACCTCACATTGATAATCGTCTATGCGTATAGTGTAGCATATACATAGATGATTGTCAATACATTTGTGCAAATAAAAGCAGGTACACCGCATTTCTACAGTGTACCTGCTTTTCATCATATTGTGGGTAGTTTGTCTACTACACCAATCCGCCTATTCACTTGTTACACCACACCGCTTTGTAAGGCTCCTTTTCGGGAAAACGTCCCAAAATTGGTGTAGTTGTGGTGTAGTACCGCAGATGCCGTCTGAAATCTATTCTGAATTTCATCGTATCTGCGTTTTAATTTTGCATTTCACTGGTCAATCGGCTTCATCGTGGGGAACAGCAGAACATCGCGGATGGAGGCGCTGTCGGTGAGCAGCATGACCAGGCGATCCACGCCGAAGCCCAGGCCGCCCGTGGGGGGCAGGCCGTACTCCAGTGCGTTGACATAATCGTAATCCACCTGAGCCTTGCAGTCGGGCTCAATGGCCTTGCGCTCGGCGACCTGACGCTCAAAGCGGCCCTTCTGGTCGATGGGGTCGTTCAGCTCGCTGAAGGCGTTGCCGTACTCGGTGCAGTCGATGAAGTACTCAAAGCGCTCGGTAAAGGCGGGATCATCCGGCTTGCGCTTGGCCAGCGGGCTGATCTCGACAGGGTAATCATAAATGAAGGTGGGCTGGATCAGCTTGTCCTCAACAAAGGCATCGAAGAACTCGGCCAGAATGGCACCCTTGGTGGGGACCTCGGGCAGCTCCACATGATGCTCCTTGGCAGAGGCAATGGCATCCTCGTCGGACTTCCAGTCGTTGAAGTCCACGCCGGAATACTTCTTGACAGCCTCCACCATGGTCAGGCGCTCCCAGTGGCTCATATCGATCTGCTTGCCCTGATAGGGAATGACCATGCTGCCGCAGATCTTGAGGGCCAGACGCTTGTACAGCTCCTCCACCAGATCCATCATGCCGTGGAAATCGGTAAAGGCCTGATACAGCTCGATGCTGGTGAATTCGGGGTTGTGCTTGGGGTCCATGCCCTCGTTGCGGAAGATGCGGCCAACCTCGTACACGCGGTCCATGCCGCCCACGATCAGGCGCTTGAGGTACAGCTCGGTCTCAATGCGCAGCACCATGTCCATGTTCAGGCTGTTGTGGTGGGTGTAGAAGGGACGGGCGGAGGCACCGATCTCAAAGGGGGTCAGGATGGGGGTATCCACCTCCAGGAAGCCCTTCTCGTCCAGATAGGCGCGAATCTCCTTCAGGATCTGGCTGCGCTTGACGAAGGTATCCTTCACCTCGGGGTTGGCGATCAGGTCCACATAGCGCTGACGGTAACGCATCTCGGTATCGGTCAGGCCGTGGAACTTCTCGGGCAGGGGGCGCAGGCTCTTGGCCAGCAGGGTCAGCTCGGTGGCGCGAACACTCAGCTCGCCGGTCTTGGTGCGGAACACCTCGCCCTTGACACCGATGATATCGCCCACGTCCAGCTTCTTGAAGGCAGCATAGGCCTCCTCGCCCAGCTCGTCGCGGCGGACATACAGCTGGCTATCGCCCTTGTCATCGCGCAGGTGGGCAAAGCTTGCCTTGCCCATCACGCGCTTGGACATCATACGGCCAGCCAGCGCGACCTGCTTGCCGCTGTCGGTCTCGGTGGGCAGCTCCTTAAACTCTTCATTCAGGTCGGCAGAGTATGTGTCCTGCGGGCACTTGGTCAGGGTGAAGGGGTCGTTTCCGGCAGCCTGCAGGTCGGCCAGCTTCTGGCGGCGCACCTGCACCTGCTCGCTCTCAGACAGGCCCTGAGCGGGGTTTCTCTTGTGCTCTTCCATGGTTTCCTCCCGTTCAGGCTCAGTTTGCGGCGTGGGTGATGGCCAGCACTTCGTACTCGACGGTCTGGCCGGAGGGCAGCAGGACCTCAGCCTTCTCGCCCACGGCCTTGCCCAGCAGAGCGTGGCCCACGGGGCTCTCGTCGCTGATCTTGCCGTTGATGGGGTCAGCCTCGGTGCGGCCAACGATATCGTACTCCTCGGCCTCATCATCGCCGATCATCTTGATGGAAACGTGGGTGCCAACAGCAACGCTGTCCACGCTCAGCTCGCTCTCGTCGATGATCACAGCGTTCTTGACCATCTGCTCCAGCTCGGTGATGCGGTTCTCCACCAGACCCTGGGTGTTCTTGGCTTCATCGTACTCGCTGTTCTCAGAAAGGTCGCCGTGGCTGCGGGCTTCCTTGATCTCCTCGGCCAGCTCCTTGCGGCGGACCGTCTTGAGGTATTCCAGTTCGTCCTGCATCGCCTTCAGGCCGGAAGCGGACATCTTGATTTCTTGTGCCATTTTGGATCTTCTCCTTGTCTATTGGATTGACGCAGCCGCAAAGCCGCGCACGAATGCTATTATGACTGTTCTATTATAATAGCAAGCCGGGAGCTTGTCAATAAAAACCACGGCGCTAGAGCGGAAAAAGCGGCGGTTTCGGCTCCCGCCCCTATGCAGAAGCGCCCCACCGGTTCCCCGGCAGGGCGCTTCCACAGGTTATTTGGGAATAGAGAATGGCTCGGTTGTGGGGGCAACCCCCCAGTCGCTTTCAGCGACAGCCCCCGCTAATAGGGGGGCCCTTGGCATAGCGGATAGTTTCACCTTTTTGCCAAGGCCGCCCCTATTAGGGGCGGTGGCATCCCGAAGGGATGACGGTGGGGTTTACTTTTCCTGTGCCTTATTCCACACGCGGATCACTTCAACACGGCTCACGGAATCGGTATCCACATAGGTCTCGCCGTTGTCCTTTGCGGCCTTGAGCAGATCGTTTTCCACAGCCCAGGCAATGGCCTTCTGGGTATCGGTGGCATCAGCGGGCAGAACTGCGGCGGGTGCGGGCTTACCGGCATGGTTCCACACCAGCAGGGCCAGCTCGGCACGGTTTGTGGGGATGGCAGTACCAGCGGGCAGAGCGGTTTTCAGGTACAGCTCCGTGCCCAGCTGGTAGCCCTGCCATGCCAGAATGGCGGTGCCAGCAGCGGCAGTGCCGACCACGGCGGCGGTGCCCAGAATATTGGGCTCGTCCTCCTCAATGGAGGCATCCTTTGTCATGGCTTCGATGGTCACGCCACCGGCAGGCATCTGGAACTTCAGGGGGTTGTTCTTGACATCCACATCCAGCGTTTCATCGGTGGTAATCGTCCACTGGTCAAATGCAACGGCATCGCTCTGGCTGGTGTAGGTCACGGTCACGTCAGCCTTTTCGGGCACTTTGGCGATCAGCTCGCCCTTGTCGTTCTTCTCAGCCTTGATCTCTTCGTCACCATTCTTAATGGTAACATCAGCGTTCTTGACGGTCAGGGTGTAGAGCTTGGTTGCAGGGGTCAGTTCGGCAGCCTCTTCGGCAACAACGATATCCGTGCCGCACTCACTCACAATCTTGTCCCCATTTTTCAGGGCAATACCAAAGGTATGCGTACCGGCCTTGCCATAGGTTACGTCCAGCTTGCGATTCTGGCCCATCAGCGGCATCAACTCGGAAATGGTGTATTCTTTCTTGTCCAGCACTTTGCCGTTCAGCATCACACTGGTAACATCATCATCGTAGGTCAGCGAAATCTTGATGTTGTCCTTATCTTGCATGAGCTTACTAAAATCATCGCCGGGAGTAACCGTGACATTCACATCAGCAGGGGTGTTGACCAGATAGTCACTCTTGGAAACCTTTGCGGTCAGCGAAGTGTTCGTATATTTACGCCAGCCCGCATAAAGAGTAATTGCCTTGGTAATAGGCTCGTTCTTGTATTCAGTAGTGCACTCTGCGTCCGTGTACCAACCTGTAAAGACCCATTCGTTGGTACTGTCGCTCAGCTCAGGCAGGCCAGTAACAGAGTCACCATATTCAACAGTTTTGTCAGCAGGCTTTTCATCATGCCCATTGTTGTTAAAGGTCACAGTGTAATTGTTCTTTGCCCACTTGGCGTAATAGGTTTTACCCGTTACGGGGGTAGTATCCTCGGTTTCGGTCTGGCATTTAGCGTCCTCATACCATTTTGCGGTACATCCAGCCTTGGTTACGCTGTCAAAACCGGTCTTATTCATGTCAACAATGCCGCCATCGACAACAAAGACAATGCCTACATTTTTACCCAACCCACTATCATTGTTGGTTGCTCTCGGATTTGCAGATTCGTCATTCACATAAATGCACACATTGGGATTAAGTGGTTGTCCACTCGTAGAAGAGCCCAGGCAACCGTTCATATAATGAATCTCGTCGCAACCTGTAAAATCAATCTTCTTCAAATTTGCACACTCACAGAAAGTTCGATTTCCAAGTTTTACGTTATTGGCTCTCACCGCAAAGGTTTCAAGCGCCTGTGCGTTACGGAAAGATGCTACCACAGCTTGTTTTCCATCTTTATCCTCATATTCATCTTCTGTGTAAGTATCAACATCGATGTCAACATGCTTCAGTGTAGTATTTCCAGAGAAAGCATAGGTATTTTCAGCTGGAATGTGCGCATCTCCGCCTGTTACATTCAATGTTTCCATACTCGGAAATACTGACGGTCGCACATATTGCAGGTTTTGGCCACAAACATTTACCGTTGTTATTCCAGCATTTTTAGAAAATATATCGTGCCAAAGACTCCCGTCTGTTTGATCTTCCTTACCACTCTTTAACGCACCTTTTAACTCAACTGCATTGATTGTGGTCACCGCAGGATCACTTCCACTTCCCCTAAAAGGATCTCCACCTGTACAAATGACTTCTGCACCATCCAGAATATCAAGTTCTTTGATGCCGCACGCAGTAAATACCTTTTCCCCTAATGTTACCTTGCCCCGAAATGTCAATTTATTAAGATTTTGACAAGCATAAAATGCAGAATCTCCAATGTTACTGATTCCTTCCGGCACATCTAATGTAGTAATAGCTGTCGAATAAAATGCGAAAGGTTGAATCTTTTTTACAGCACTGCCTAATGTAATATCTGTCAATTCTGTACATCCATTCGCAAAGCTTCTCGGTACTTCCTCAGTATTTACAATCAGTTTCTTCAATCCAGAACCATTGAACGCATTAGAATCCGTACCTCTCAAACCAATCTGAATACCATCTGTCAGCGTAAAACTCTCAAGATGAGGCATCTGCTCAAATGCACGGGCACCAATATACTTCAAATTGCTCCAGTTATCAAAATCAACTGTAAACTGTGTTCCACGGAACGCAGCACAACCAACGCCAGTAAAGCTACTGGGAAGCCACTTCGTCAGCTCTTTGCCGTCACCCAGTTTGGAGCAGAAATCAAACATACTGGTTGGAACATATGTACCAGTATACGTTCCACCATTCGTATCGTTATCCTTAAGGCTAGGTGCCGTAAAATTGGGTGCCCATTCAACATCCGTAAGTTCACTATCTGCGCGGTAGATGTAATCACCCAAATAGTTAATGCTTGCAGGAATATTTGTCTTGGTCAGTGCAGTAAGATTTCGGAAAGCATTACCACCAATACCGGTAACGCCCTCTTCAATTTTAACCTCTTTGATTACATTTGAAAAAGCTGCCCAAGGGCGGGTATCTTCCGTATTGCCGTACTTATAATCCGCCATACGGCCGGTACCAGAAATGGTCAGAACGCCGGTTTCCTTATTGAAAGCCCACTGAACACTCTTTTCCTGATTCTCTGCACCACAATAACCAGAGGTTTCTGCTTTGCTTTCGGTGCTATTCTTGCCAGTAACAGTGGTTGTCTCCGCAGTTTTGGTGCTCGTTCCCTCTGCAAACGCCGAAACCGCAGTAGCAGGCATCATGGAAACTGCCATGCTCACTGCCAAGGCGGCGCTGATAACTCGTTTCAGTCTCATAAAAATCCTCCTTTTATGAATTATTCCCAAAATATAACCATGCCCGCACAAAGCAAAAAGAGCGCCGCACCGGCCAAATGGCTGGTACAACGCTCTGCGTTTTGTACTTTGGGAATCTACCGCCCCTTGAGGTGATGCCCATGTGCGGTATGGTTGAGAAAGTGCAGCTGGCTGCCATATTACAGGCCCTGTAGCTTTGCGTCGCAGCCTTTCGACTGGTTTGCCGATTCTTCTGTTTTTATGTGGCATCTTACACAAAAATCATAAAACTTTTTTTTTTTTTTTTTTTTTTTTTCAAGCCCCCAAAACCTTTTTGCCAATTTGAACAAAAACGGGCCGGTTTTTTGTCAACAACCCCAAAGCATCTTTGGCAAGTTGCACAAAATCGGCAGTGTTTGTATAACATTTTCGGATAGCAGCATCTCCCCGGGGAGAAGTGTTCCGTTTGGGGAATGATGGCGTGTTTTCTCGCTTTTTCGTTGAAATATGCCAGGTTTTATGATATAGTAGTAGTCGTTTTTACGTTTCACTCCCCTACTCTCCCCGCGGAAAGGAAGCATCCATGAACCTGACAAAGCAGTTTTTTAAGTATGTGTCGCAGAATATTTTCGGTCTGATCGGCACATCGTGCTATATTCTGGCCGACACCTATTTCATTGCGCAGGCGGCGGGCACCGACGGCGTGACCCTGCTGAACCTCTGCCTGCCCATGTACAACCTGATCTTTGCCTTCGGCTCGATGATCGGCCTGGGTGCGGCCACCCGGTACGCCATTCTGCAGGCGCAGGGCGAGGCGCGGGCGCAGCGGTTTTTTTCCAACGCCATCCTCTGCGCCTGCCTGATTGCCATCCCGTTCATGCTGGCGGGCGCGTTCTGCCCGGGCACGCTCCTGCAGCTCATGGGCGGCGATGCGGACATCGTGGCGCTGGGCCTGGACTACACCCGCATCTTC
>ENA-ORLF01000836-ORLF01000836.1-human-gut-metagenome-genome-assembly--contig:-NODE-836-length-9973-cov-4.72373_pt1 | contig 9973 bp, 7 predicted proteins | sample MGYA00243066_ERZ508822 | MGnify/ENA primary metagenome ERZ508822 (study PRJEB26277, sample SAMN04329791) | human gut metagenome | biome: human-associated habitat | host: Homo sapiens | place: USA... | reverse complement strand
TTTTGAACCTGCGTGCTTGTATTCTGTTGAAATTGTCTTTGATGCCTTTGTCATTGCAACGGCAAAGCTTACGATTGTAGGCGGAACATCAATATCCTCAAATGTACCCGACATACTGTCCTTACCGCCGATTGACGGAAGTCCAAGCTTGAGTTGAGCCTGCATAGCACCGAGGAGTGCTGCGGCAGGTTTACCCCAACGAGAAGGAACATCTTTAAGTCTTTCAAAATATTCCTGGAATGTAAGTCTTGCTGTCATCGGGTTTGCGCCGATTGCAAGCAGCTTTGAAAGCGACTCAACAACTGCATAAGCCGAGCCGTGGAACGGACTCCAGCGTGAAACACCGGGGATATAGCCGTAACTCATTGCTGTTGCATCATCTGTTTCGCCCTTCTCAAGCGGAATCTTTGCAGCCATAGCCTCCTGAGGAGTGAGCTGATTCTTACCGCCGAATGGCATAATTACCGTAGCCGCACCGATTGATGCGTCAAATCTTTCTGCAAGACCGATCTGTGAGCAAACTTCAAGTCTTGACATATTTTCAAGGAATGCCTCGTCAGCAGGCATATCTTTAAGCTTTGCGGGAGCAACCTTACGGTAGCAGCCTTCCCACTTCGGAGCCTCAATATAAGCCTTGGCAACCTGAGTAACACCGTTTGTGTTGAGGAACTCACGGCTGAGGTCAACGATTGTATCGCCTCTCCAGTTCATTGTAAGACGAGGACTTTCGGTTACAACCGCAACGGCTGTAGCCTCAAGGTTTTCTTTTGATGCAAGTGAAATAAACTTGTCAACATCTTTTTTATCGAGAACAACAGCCATTCTTTCCTGACTTTCGGATATAGCAAGCTCCGTACCGTCAAGGCCGTCATATTTCTTTGTTACCTTGTCGAGGTCAACCGTAAGACCGTCGGCAAGTTCACCGATAGCAACGCAAACACCGCCTGCACCGAAGTCGTTACATCTCTTGATGAGCTTTGCAGTTTCGGGGTTGCGGAACAAACGCTGAATTTTTCTTTCTGTCGGAGGATTACCCTTCTGAACCTCTGCACCGCAGGTTTCGATTGAGTTTTCATCGTGAGCCTTTGAAGAACCTGTTGCACCGCCGCAGCCGTCACGGCCTGTTCTTCCGCCGAGAAGTACGATTACATCATCGGGGAGAGGAGTTTCACGGATAACATTTTCCTTTGGAGATGCACCGATAACAGCACCGATTTCCATTCTCTTTGCAACATAGCCCTGATCGTAAAGCTCGGTTACCTGACCTGTTGCAAGACCAATCTGGTTACCGTATGAGCTGTAACCCTGAGCGGCACCTGTTGTAATTTTGCGTGAAGGGAGCTTGCCGTGCATTGTATCCTTGAAAGGAATTGTCGGATCACCCGAGCCTGTAACACGCATAGCCTGATATACATATGAACGGCCTGAAAGCGGATCACGGATTGCACCGCCAAGACAGGTTGCGGCACCGCCGAAAGGCTCGATTTCTGTCGGGTGGTTGTGAGTTTCGTTCTTGAACTGAACGAGCCACTGTTCTGTTTTTCCATCTATAGTAACGGGAACCTGAATTGAGCAGGCATTGATTTCTTCACTTTCGTCAAGGTCGGGAATGAGTCCTTTTTTCTTGAGTGACTTCATACCGATGAGAGCCATATCCATAAGTGAAACAATTCTCTTTGTATCCTTGCCGTAAACCTCGTCACGGGTTGCATAATACTCGCTGAGTGCGTCCTCGATAACCTTGCCGAGAGCAGACTTTTCAATCTCAATCTCTTCAAGTCTTGTGAGGAATGTTGTGTGACGGCAATGATCCGACCAATATGTGTCAATTACACGAAGTTCTGTAACCGACGGATCACGGTGCTCTGTATCTCTGAAGTAATCACGGCAGAACTTGAGGTCTGCAAGTGTCATTGCAAAGCCCATTGAATCGTAATACTTCTGCATCTCATCGTCATTCCAGCCGTTGAAGCCCTCTACCCTCTTAACATTTTCGGGAACGGGAATTTCCATATCAAGAGTCTTTGGCTTTTCAAGAGATGCGAGACGGCTTTCAACAGGGTTGATGAGGTACTCCTCAACCTTTACAAGCTCTTCATCTGTAATATTGCCCTTGAGAGCAATTACTCTTGCTGTAAGAACCTTGCAACGCTCACCCTGAGTAAGAAGCTGAACGCACTGCTCGGCAGAGTCGCCGCGCTGATCGTACTGACCGGGGAGATACTCCATTGCAAATACCTTCCAGCCGTCCTCAACGGGGAGAGTTTCTTCATAGATTACATCGGCGTTAGGCTCTGACAAAACAATGGTTTTCGCCTTGTCATATTCTTCCTTAGTAAGTCCCTCAAGATCGTAACGCACAATGTAACGAAGATCTTCGACAGACTTCATACCGAGGTTGTGGCGGATGTCCCAAAGCGTCTGCTTTGCAAGAACATTGAAGCCATCCTTTTTTTCAACAAAAATTCTGATTACTTCTGACATAATTCATTCACCTGCTTAATTAAGATATAAAACAAAATAAATCCCGTCTGATAACCTGTATCACATCACATAATACCACATTCGACTATTTTTTTATTTCATTTAAGGCATTAAAAGGTATTCTGTAAAAGTAAAATTAAATGCACACAGAAAAAGCGGTCAGACAAAGCAAAATGCCGTCTGACCGCACAATATAATCATATTTAATCGCCTTTGAGAAAATCTTTGTAAAATTCCTCAAAACTGCCGTTTTTGTAGTCTGAATAATCCTTATTATCTCTGTTCACAATTGTGTCGGTAATAAGGTATGTATCAAATCCGAGTTTTGCACTGCACAAATCCTCGTCAACATCGTTGCCGATCATAATGCTGTCTTCGGGCTTGATATCCTGCTTTTTGCAGATTTCTTCAAAATATTTCAGATTCGGCTTGCAGCAACCAAAGTTTTCGTATGTTGTAACAAGTTCAAAATCGTCGGGAGAAACTCCTGCCCATTCAAGTCTGCGTTTTGTTGCAACAAACGGAAAAATCGGATTTGTTGCGGCAATAAGTCTGCCGCCGTTTTTCTTTATGAAATCAATGCTTTTCTTTGCATAAGGAGTAAAGCTTGTAGCATCTTTCGGAACGATAAACTCGTTTTCGTAATAATCGGTAAAAAGGTCATCAAACTTTTCAAGGTCGGCACCGCTGACTTTGCCTGCTGTTTCCCAGAAAACTTCACGGTTTGTACGACTGTTATCGTTCTTTGTCATAGCGTCAGTACCTGCCCACATCGCCTTTATAAGGGCGTCGGGTTCGATTTTTATAACAGGAGTGCAACGCTTGCAGAGCGATGAAAAATACAGCTTTACGAATTTTTCCATATCCATGGGAAGCAAAGTTCCGTCCAAATCAAAAAGATAATTTTTATACATTAACATACCGTTCCTTTCAATTTATGCACAAATATTATACAAAATTTCGATTTGGATTGCAAGGAAAAATTTTTCGGTATATACTATAGTCAGTAAAAAACGAGGTGATAAGATGAAAATAGTTTTAACAGACGCACAGACTGTTCTTGACGATATTGTAAATGCCGATGTGCTTAATCGGTTCGGCGAGGTTGAGTCGTTCGGTCTTTTGAAATATGAAGAAGTTGCGGAGAAAATTGCAGATGCAGATATCGTTGTGTGCAACAAAACTCTGCTTGATTCGCACACAATGCGACTTGCAAAAAATCTGAAATATATAGGACTTTTTGCAACAGGCTACAACAACATTGACCTTGACTACTGCACCCAAAACGGCATAACCGTCTGCAACGCAGGTTCATATTCAACAAATGCGGTTGCACAGCACACATTTGCACTCATTCTTGAACATTTCAATCACACTGCGGAATATAATCGGTTTGTTCAGGACGGCAAGTGGAAAAGAAGCAAAACTTTTTCACCGTTTGTATATCCGCTGAATGAACTTGCAGGCAAAACACTCGGCATTGTCGGACTCGGAAACATCGGAAAGGCTGTTGCAAAAATTGCAAATGCTTTTGATATGAATGTAATCGCATCGAGCAGAACTCCGAAAAATATTGACGGAATCAAAGATGTTTCATTTGACGAACTTCTTGAAACAAGCGACATTGTAAGCGTTCATTGTCCGCTAAATCCACAGTCGGAAAATATGTTTGACAAAAATGCCTTTGCCAAAATGAAACAGGGTGCATTGTTCGTAAACACGGCAAGAGGCGGTGTTATGGTTGAAGAAGATTTGCTTGAGGCACTCGAAAGCGGTCACCTCGGCGGTGCGGCAATCGACACCCTCAAGGTTGAGCCTATGGTTGAGGACTGCATTCTTATGGGGGCAAAAAATTGCATCATCACCCCCCACATTGCATGGGCGCCCGTTGAAACCAGAGAACGCCTTATGAGCATAGTTTCGGACAACATCAAAAATTTTCTGAACGGAACTCCGACAAATAAAGTAAATTAACGGCGAGTACGTAATGACACAAATTATATATTAAGATATATTTTATAAATGTCACAATATAATTGACCTACTGTAGCGGCGAACCGTGTTCGCCGCTACAAAATAACGGTATTCTATTCTATTTATATAATTAGATTTATCCATATCATTGTACGACGATTACTTGCGGGCGGATAATATCCGCTCCTACAGAATAACAATCATGTCATCAAACAGAAACAACCGCCCACCTTTCGGTGAGCGGTTGTTTTGTGTAGTGTAGTATTAGGAAATTGGGATTAGATTACAATTACTTCTGTCTTTCGCAATAACTTGAAAGGCCTGTGTTAGGATCTGTGTATTTGAGCATATCATTGTCAGCGTCATATGTGTAGTTAAACTGCTGTTCGCCTACTGTCATAACGAGATCTGTACCCTCAAATGTGTAATTGCCCGAAACAGTAACACCGCTCATTTCGCCTGAGAATGTACCGTCATCTGCAAATGTGTATGTACATTTCAAAGTTTCGGGGTCAACACCGTTTGCTGTTGCGTAGTCATCAATTGAAACGGCTGTACCGTCCGTACCTTCAAGTGCTGTTACAGTCCAAGTACCTACAACGCTTGCCGATGAATCGCCGTCCTTTGAATCAGCGGCGCTGTCATCTGCGCTGTTTGCATTGTCGTCAGCAGTCTGTGTTGCCGAACTTTCGTTTTTGCTTGACGAGTCACCGTCATTACCGCAACCTACAAGACCTACTGTACCTACCATACAAATTGCAAGCAATAAAGCTAACTTCTTGATTTTTTTCATAGTTGATTACCTCTTTCCGATATTTTTTACTTTCCGATTTTGATTTACGGAAACACCGCAATTTTCGTGTTTCGCTTTTATCACCTCAATGATAGCCAATTTAATGCAACATTTCAACAAGTTGGCACAAACATCAATCTTTTGGCAAAAACATATGACAATCGGATATAATATTTTTCAAATTTATGGTATAATCTAAGTGCAGTTAATCATTGCTCCGAATTAAATTATTTCAAAGGAGGCGATATCTTGAAAATTGCAGTTATTGACGACGAAAAGCCTCAGGCAGACATTCTCTACTCAATCTGCAACGCATATTTTGGCGGACACAAGCAAAATGTGCAGATTGATTGTTTTCCTGACGGAATAGCTTTTTTCAATTCATTCAAGGAAAACACCTACAAAATAGCCTTTGTAGATATTTTTATGGAGAAGATGAACGGCATTACCGTGGCTGAAAAGCTTCGTGAAAAGGACCGTAATATTCTTATTGTATTTGTCACAACAAGCCCCGATTTTATGATGCAGGCATTTTCCGTTCACGCTTTTCATTACATAACAAAACCCTACAAAGCTGAGCAGATTTACAAGGTACTTGATGATGCCTCGTCATATGTATCGGATAATTCAAAATACATTGAAGTTATGTGTGACCGCCGAAACACGCTGATTTCGCTTAAGGAAATTGTTTCTGTTGAATCCGACGCACATTATATCAACATAGGTGTTGTTTCGGGACTTAGATATCGCACACGAATGACCATTGCAGAGTTTCTCAAGCTTGCAGACAACGACACCCGTTTCATACCCGTAAACAGGGGAATCGTGCTGAATGCCGATTACATAAAGGACATTGAAGGTTCTGTATGTGTTACAGGCAACGGTGAAAGATTCCCGATTAAAATTCGTGAAAAAACTCGGATTGAACAGAGTATCCGTGAATATATGTTCAAAAAATCAGAGAAAACCAGCGGAGGTGAACATGGACGCATTCATAAAATTTCTTCAGGCATTTTTCAGCTTTGTCATAATAATACCGTTAAGTTTATTCTGCCTTTTACCGTTAAAAAATCAATTAAAATACCCGATTTCAAAGATAGTAACGCTCTTTTTGTGTTCATTTATCATACTCGGTTCTCTCTCGTCAATTGCGATGACGGCTTTTGACATTCAGAATTTAAACTTTGCTCTCTTCCCCGACCTTGTAATATTTTTCTTCCTTATTAAAAGCGTTACAAAGGCCGGAACAGCACGCTGTTTGTTTGTTTTTATAAGTGTGTGCTGTTTGATTTCATTCTTTTCTCTGTATGCATATTTTATCAACTCATTTTTTCAGGAAGAAATCTCACGAGGAGTTAACACCTCATATAGCCTGATTCAAATGGGGCTTTCGGTTGCGGCAATGGGAGCGCTTGTTCCGCTTACAAAATACTATGCATGGATGATTGACAACATAAATATCGGCAAGGTGTGGTATTTGTTTTCAATTTTGCCCATTGCACTTATGGTGTCAAACATCTATATCATACCGATTTCCTACGCAAATATTCGTGTTGGAAAGGTTTATGCAAAAGGATTCATCATTACAATATTTGAGCTTGCATTGTATCTTATAGTATTCATATTATTCTACATTTTCAGCAAAACTACTATTGAAAAAACAAAGCTTACAGAACGAAACAACATTCTTGAAATTCAGAAAAGTTACACAGAATCGTTGCAGTCGTACATAAAATACACCTCAAAAGCAAGGCATGATTTTAAACATTCAGTTCATGTTATGAGCCGACTTGCAGATGAAGGAAATCTTTCGGCGCTGAAAGACTACATTGCCCAGTATGAAAATTCGCTGACTGTAACAGCACCTGTGCGAATCTGCAAAAGTGACGCACTCAATGCTTTGTTCAACCACTACCGTCAGCAGGCGATTGAGAACGATGTTGACATTAACTGGCGGATTGATTTGCCCGACAAATCGAGAATTCTTGATGTTGACCTCTGCAGTATTTTCGGCAACATACTCGAAAACGCAATTGACGGTTGCTGTACCGTAGAAGAAGGCAAAAGATATTTTAACCTGACTTCCGAAATAAAAGGCGACTGTTTGTACATTGTTTCAACAAACAACTACGGCAAGCCTTTGAAAATGGACGGCGAAACTTATTCGTCCACAAAGCATCAGGGCAAGGGCATCGGACTTCACTCCATGAAGAGCATAACCGAAGTCTATGACGGAATTTTTGATGCAGGCAACAATAACGGTGAATTTTTCGTTGACATAATGCTTAAATATTAAACTTATTAAACTCAAAAAGGGTATGCATCCTCGCATACCCCTCTTTGTTATAAAAGTTCCAAACAAAAAACACGCTCTGCAAAATGCAAAGCGTGTTTTGATTTTGTTTTGTTGTTATCAGTTGTTACCGACAACAAGTTTCTGGATTTCTGTGGCATCCACGACATTGATTTCACCGTCATGGTTGTAATCCGCAAGTTCTCTCTGAACATCAGAAAGTGTTGAAATTGAAACAATGTACTTGCTGATTTCAGTTGCGTCAATAACATTGACATGACCGTCAAGGTTTACATCGCCGATCATATACGGAGTATCATTGTTGTTGTCATTGCTCGGCTGTGTAGTTACAGGAGCTGTTGTTGCCTGTACCGTAGTAGGCTGTACTGTTGCAGCAGGAACAGTTGTTGCAGGCTGTGTAGCCTTGGCTGTTGTCGGCTGAACCGTGGCTTTGGCTGTGGTAGGCTGTACAGTAGGTTTTGCTGTTGTTGGCTGTACCGTTGATGAAGAAACAAAAGTACAGAAATCAAGAGCAACCCAACCTGTCTTGCCGTTGTACGAGGTGTAACCCCATGTGTAACCGCCGGCTGTTGAAACCTTTGTTACATTAAGAGTAACATTGTTCGGAACAAATGTTATAGATGAATAGCTTGTACCCGCACCGCTTCTCATTTTGAGATAATCGTCAACATTTGTTTTATATGTACCTGTTGTGTAAGTTACCTTTTTGGTTGTAGCCTGAGTAGTGCTTGTACTGCCGCTGAAATCGCCAAGGTAAATGTAGCCCTGAAAATTCCACCAGCTGTTACCGCCGGCATTCTTGTCGGAAGTGCTTGCATAGGAAAGGTAGAAGTTCTTACCGCTCCATGCAGAGTTAGAAAATGTAATCTGACCGTTTTCAACCTTTTCTACAACAGCAACATGACCGCCGCCACCGTTATATGACCAGCAGGCAATTGCGCCGACCTTTGGAGTCTGACCGTACTTATAGTAGCCGTTAGCCTTGTTGTAGCCGTACCACTGCTCTGCATTGTTCCATGAAAGCTTTGGCTCAGAACCGAGAATCTCATAAGCTCTGCCGTAAGCATATGCTGTACAGTTCGGCATACCGTAATCGCACCTATAAAAAACATTTAAATTACTGTAATAATATTTGTTACTTGAACTCGGGGCAGACAGTCTCGGTGAGAACGATGCCGCACTCGCAATCATCGACATTGAGAAAACCGACACAAACAGCATTACAGCCGTGAGAACTGCCGCAGAAACCTTTTTGCTAAAAACACTTTTTAAAACATTTCGCAAAGAAACACTCCTTTTTTTGAATTCAAAGTGATTGTTACCTATTTGTAACCACTTTATGTACATTCTATCACAAATTGCTCCAAATTCAAAGAGTAGAAATGCTGAAAATAGCCTTTATAATCTATTTTTTTAAGCCATTGTACACAATAATTTTCATTTTATGCATACTTTGCACAAAATTTAACTAACGTTCTTTAAAAGATAGTGCTTATTGTACAAGGGTGAGGTCTGAGTTTTAAGGTGTAAAGGATTAGATAAACTTAATCATCAGAAACGCTTACGGCGTTAGACTGTTTATATGTTTCATTTATCGTTTTTCTTTACTGTATTGATCGATGAAATCAGCATTCTCCTGATTGTGCCGCACTGATTTTGCAATGGCTTATATACGGTTTCGGATATATATCCTGTTTCAAAAAGAAGTTCCAGCCAATATTCAGTTTCAAAGCACTCTTTTTGTGCTATTTCCAACTTGGAGATAAAATCCTTTTTACCCTGCGCATATTGTGCTTCGTGAATATTTGCACCTATACTTGTTCCCGAACGCAAAAGTTGATTAGTTAAAACCGATTCTCTTGCATTTGCTTTGATATCACGACACATATATACAATCTGTTTTGCAAATTCTTTTGATTTATTCCGTAAAATACTTTCAGACACAATCATCGCCCAAAATACAATATATCACAAAGCCGAATGTCTGTAAAGTTATCGGTGATATGCCTCGTTTAACTCGGCGTGATATAAATGTGTTATCGCTCGCTTTCGCTCTCGGTGATATTATATTCGCTTTAAAACTGCCGCAGGCAATATCACTCGTCGACAGGCGAATATAACTGAAAAACGCACTTGTTTACACAAGTGCGTTTTTCTTGGTGCGCCGGAAGGGACTCGAACCCCCGACCTTCTGATTCGTAGTCAGACACTCTATCCAGCTGAGCTACCAGCGCGACTGAAAGAAGTATAATACCACAGGGGGAAGTCAATGTCAAGCATTTCTTCAAAATGTTTTTGCAAAATTCGGGTCAATTTGCCGCCCAAGGCAAGAAATGCCGGGAATCGGACGTTCAGCAGTCCTTTTTGCGGGGGAAGGGCGTCTCGCCGCCGGTGCGCATACGATCAAG
>ENA-ORLF01000827-ORLF01000827.1-human-gut-metagenome-genome-assembly--contig:-NODE-827-length-10139-cov-4.76458_pt1 | contig 10139 bp, 5 predicted proteins | sample MGYA00243066_ERZ508822 | MGnify/ENA primary metagenome ERZ508822 (study PRJEB26277, sample SAMN04329791) | human gut metagenome | biome: human-associated habitat | host: Homo sapiens | place: USA... | reverse complement strand
GAATCTCAGGGTTCCTTGTTTCTTTCGTTGTTTAATTTTCAAGGTACTCGGCACTTTTCTTTCCGTCCGGCTCTCGCTTTCGTTTGACCCGTCCCTCAAGTGCTCGACTATAATAACACAACCGGCGGAACTTGTCAACACTAATTTTCAAAAAATTTCAGATTTTTTTCATTTTATTTGACGCGGCCATGATATCAAAGATGCCTGCGCGGACACAGAGAACCGCACAGGCATTGATATACAACGGATTCAGGTCTTTGCGGGTTCTGCCGCTTTCACTGCGCTGTCGAAAAATCCGACGAGATCGCGGAAATATTCGTCGCGGCACTTCTCGTTGTGCAGTTCATGACGGGCATCTTTATATATATGTATCTCGGCATTGAGTCCGGCTTTCTGATAGCGGCGCAGGAGTTTCTTCGCCTTTGACGACTTCGTGCCGCCGATGGGATCCATGTCGCCGCTGAATATGCCGATTCGGACATCGTGGCTTATTTTCGCGATGTTTTCTTTTTTATATATCCTGCCGAACGCCTTTATCATGTTCCAATCGAAGTTGACGCTGATATCTATTCCCGCCATCGGGTCATCGATAAACACCTGACGGCGCGCAACATCGCTCGTCACCCACTGACTCGGACCTTTTTCTCCCTTATAGCGCGCATCGAAAATCATATCGCTGACTGGGTTGACGAACTTCGGGCACCAGTCCTTTGCGAACAGCTCGAGCGGCCAGAGCAGAGCGAGAGCCGCCTGCGCGCCGTCCATATCGGCGGTTCCGCAGAGCGCGACTGCCTTGACGTCAGTCCCCTGCTGGAGAAAATCCTGCGCCAAGAAGCTGCCGTAGCTGTGACCCATAAGCACCTGCGGGAGATGGTAGCGAACCTTGAGCCAATTATAGAAGAAGACAAGGTCTTTGACTGTTTTCTTCTCAATATCACCGGGATGCCTGCCGCGGTTTTCGTCGGTCTCGGTGTTTCCGTGGGCACGGTGATCGTCGGCAAAGACTATATAGCCGTGCTCGTTGAACATCTGCGCGGTCTCATGATATCTGCCGGCATATTCACACATTCCGTGGGATATCTGGACAACGCCCTTGGGATTCTCAACGTCATCCCAGAGATAGCAATGTATCGGGGTCGAATCGAAGCTTCGGATATCCAGCTGCTGCATAAAATTATCTCCTTTGTGTTTTTGACCAAATTATACCAATTGAAAATGTCGGTGTCAATAAAACGGAATGCAAAAAGAATATACCCGCTCTCAAAAAGGGCGGATATATACATATATAGTTATTTTATGTTCATCCAGACTCTCATATCGCTCTCGCCTCGATTGGCAAAGGCGAAATACGGAATGAGTCTTATGCGCGTAGGTTCATATTTTATCTCATCCGCCGGGGCATACAGAGCACCCGCTCCGAGCTTTCTTGTTCCGTCAACATCGAGCGCGGGAATGCCGAATCCGAGATCGACGGGCTCAGCATTGAGTTCCGGAGAAACGGCGAGCGAGAATATGTCGCCATTATCTACCCCCTCGGCGCAGTAGACGACGGGGCCGCGCATGACGGCGACCTTGCCCGAGTCCTCATGCACTGACGGGTCGGCGGAGATAATGACCGGAGACATATCGAAGTCCAGCTCTATCTTAGCGCCGTCCTCGCAGTCAAAGAACAGATAGCCGCCGTTGATGCCGAGATTTTCGGCTCTCTCGGCTCCCGCCGAGCAGTCGCGGCACCACGAGGGAATTCTGACGGCAAGCTTCGCGGGCGCGCCGCTGATGCGTATTGTCACCGAGCCGTCGGACGGGTAGTCCGTCGACTGGGAGATATGCGCCGTGCCGCCGTTTATTGCGACATCCGTATCGCTCTCCATGAACTGATGGACATAGACGGTGTCGCTGTCATACGCATATATATACTTTCCGATGCTCTCGACAAAGCGGGTGACGTTCGGCGGGCAGCAGGAACAATCGAACACCTCGACGCGCTGAGTTATCGGCAGGCGGACTTCATTGCCGCGCCAGTATTTTATCCTGCGGTTCAGAAGATCTATAGACAGCGGATTTTCATAGAAGAAGCTCTTTCCGTCGAGCGAAGTGCCCGAGAGGAATCCGTTATAGATGACCCGCTCCACGATATCGGCATAGCGCGAGTCAACGGCGGTCAGCGACATACGCTGGGCGAACATCGCGAGAGATATAGCGGCGCAGGTCTCCGCATAGGCGGTCTCGTTGGGCAGGTCGCCGTCAACGGTGAATGCCTCTCCGATGCGGGTCGAGCCGATACCGCCCGTGATATACATGCGGTGCTCCGTCATATTTTTGAATATTCTGTTCGCCGCCGCGAGCAATTCTTCGTCGCCGCACTCGTAGGCGATATCAGCCATCGCGCTGTAGAGATAGCAGGCTCTGACGCTGTGGCCGACCGCTTCGCTCTGGTCGCGCAGGGGGATTCTGTCCTGGAGATAATCCTCGGAAGCAAATCCGCTCGCCTCTCCCCTGTCCTTTTCGTTGTTGCCGCGCTTATCTATAAAGAAGCGGCTGAGATCGAGCCAGCGCTTTTCGCCCGTGCAGCGATAGAGGCGCACGAGGGCAAGTTCTATCTCGGGATGTCCGGGAGTCATGAAAGCTGCGGAATCGTCCCTGCGGAAAACATCGTCAATAAGTCCGGCATAGCGGCACATCAGATCAAGAAATCTGCGCTTACCTGTCGCTTCGTAGTAGGCAACCGCCGCCTCGATAAGATGTCCGGCGCAGTATAATTCGTGGTGATCGCGGTCGGTGAAGCGTTTGCCAGGCTCGACAACGGTATACCAGACATTGAAATATCCGTCGGGGGTCATGTTCCTCTCGATGCGGTCGATAAGATTCTCGACATAGCTTTCAAGCTGCTTGTCATTCTTTCTTTCGAGCACATATGCCGCCGCTTCCATCCACTTCGCCGCATCGGAATCGTAGAAGAAATGCGGGCGGTCGGGCTCGCCCTGCTTCCACTCGCAGCTAAGTGCGGAAAATCTTCCAGTGTCCTCAAATCTGCGGCGCACGCTGTCGAGCGTCACGGACTCGTTGAGCGCAATGCGGTCTTTCCAGAATCCGCCTGTGATATTCACTTTATCAAACGGTATCGGGTGCTGTTTGTTCATATAATAGTCCTTTCGCGGGATAAAATTTTCAAAAGCCAATATGATTTACTCGGCTCAACAAGAATACCACAAAATAGTCAAAATTGGTAGGACATTTAAAAAATTTTATGAACAAATCCGCCAACGGATTGAAGATTGATGAAAAATATGCTAATATATCCGTGCTTATAATTTGCACTACTGCGCTTTTTGAGGAGGTACTCTTATTATGGAGTATAAGCTAAACACGACAAATTACCGCGATTTCAAGGTCATTGAGGACAACAAGCTCGCGGGAAGAGCATATTTTATACCGTATTCAAAAAAGGAGAAGCTGTGCGCCGTCGATCTCAAGCACGAGCGCACTAATTCCGACCTTGTCGAGGTTCTCTCCGGCGAGTGGGATTTCAAATATTACAATGATATCTCCCTCATCCCCGAAGTGTTCGACGCGGCAGGCGTTGAGTTCGACAGAATACATGTCCCCTCGACATGGCAGCGCACCGGCTACGAGCCGCCGGTCTATCTCAACTGCCCCTACGAGTTCGACCTGCCCAACCCGAATGTACCCGAGCATATGTCCGCCGGAATCTACCGCAAAACTTTTGAAGTCACAAATTCCGACGATGTTCATATTCTGAGCTTCCTCGGCGTCGTTCCGTGCGTTGACCTCTATGTCAACGGAATGTATGTCGGCTACAGCGAGGGCGCGCACAATTCGGCGGAGTTCGACATCTCGGAATTTATATACGAGGGCACGAACGAGCTGCTCGCAGTCGTTCACAAATGGTGCTCCGGCACTTATCTCGAATGTCAGGACATGTTCCGCGAGAACGGAATATTCCGCGACGTGCTTCTCTACAGGCTTCCGGCAGTCTACATAAACGATTACTATATCCGCCCGCGCAAGGCAGACGGAAAATGGACGATGGATGTCGAAATCACACTCGAAGGCAAGCTCAGCGGATGCGAAGTCGCCCTCTCGCTCGAAAAGGACGGCAAGGTTATCGCCGGAGAGGCTGTAAAGGCAGAACGCCTTACATACATGACATTCGATAATCTCGATGTCACCGAGTGGAACGCGGAGATCCCGACCGTCTACAACGCTTATATAACACTGTACAAGAACGGCGAAGAGCTCATGACGCTCAGAAACATCACGGGCTTCAAAACAGTGGAGATAAAGGGCAACACCTTTACATTCAACGGACAGGTTATCAAGTTCAAGGGCGTCAATCATCACGACACAAACGGCAAGACCGGCTATGTCATGACCTTTGACGACTATGAAAAAGATGTAAAACTCATCAAGGAGTATAACGGCAACGCGATACGCACCTCGCACTATCCCCCCGACCCGTGTCTGATAGCTCTTGCCGACACATACGGTCTTTATATAGTCGATGAGGCGGATATCGAAACTCACGGCGCATTTTTCGCTCCGCACAATGATATAAACAAGATAAGCCACGATCTCAAGTGGGCTCCGAGATACCTCGACAGGGTCAAGAGAATGTATTACCGAGACAGGAGCCACCCGTGCATCACGATGTGGTCGCTCGGCAACGAGGCGGGCGGCTATGCATGCCAGGATGTCTGCTACGATTATCTGCACGAGACCTGCCCGGAGATACCCACTCACTACGAGGGTGTTATCCACACAAAGCGCAAGGCTTACGATGTGGTCTCCGACATGTACCCGACACACGCGCAGGTTGAGCGCGTCGGCATGGGCACACAGAGGGGTAAATGGTACAAGACGAAACCCTACTTCCTGTGCGAATATGTCCACGCGATGGGCTTCGGCCCCGGCGCGATGGAGGAATACTGGGACAGCTTCTATAAATACGACAATCTCATGGGCGGCTGCATCTGGGAATGGGCAGATCACGCGGTATATCACGCCGACGGCCCGTATGAATACACCTACGGCGGTGACCACGGTGAAAAGAAGCACGACGGCAACTTCTGCGTTGACGGTCTTGTTCACCCCGACCGCACACCTTCGAGCGGCGCGCTTGAGATGCAGGCGGTCTATCGCCCCGTCAGAGCAAAGTACAACCGCGACGGCAGCTTCACCTTCACGAACACAAACCGTTTCCGCAGTTCGGGATATATCACAATCGTCCGTTCGATGACGGTTGACGGCATCGAAGGCAAAGAGAGGGAGCGTTTCTCGCTCGACATCGCGCCCTGCAAGAGCGAAAAAGTGACATTCAAAACAAAGATCCCCGCCGGCTGCGACTGCCGCATGAACTTTGAATATTTCGACGGCGACACTTTCCTCGCGCGCGAGCAGGTTATAATAAAGAAAGAGCACAAGAAAGTCGCTCTGCCGACCGGCAGCAAATTGGAGTGCAAAGTGGGCAGAAACTCCGCAAAAGTCAGCTTTGACGGCGGCTCGGTGAAATTCGACCTCAAGACCGGCGAGATAGCGTCCTACAAGCTCGGCGAAAAGGAGCTCATTAACCAGTCCCCCGCCGCGCACAAGGGCTTCATCCCGAACATCTTCCGCGCGATGCTCGACAACGACAGAGTTATCATTGCAAAGTGGGAAAAGGCCGGATACGACGACATAAAAGCTATTCCGCATTCAGTGAACTTCTCCTCGGCCAAGCACTCGGCGAAATTCACCGTTGACTTCAACCTCCGCTCGAAGAAGGGCGTTGTTGCAAAGGTCAATCTTAAATACACTGTTGACGCCGCAGGATGCATAAAAGTCGAGACGGTATTCAACTCGAAATCCCAGCAGAGAGCCGCTGCAGCTCTGCCGCGCTTCGGTCTCGTGTTTGAGATGCCGATGAGCTTCGAGAACATCGAATATCTCGGCTACGGTCCCGGTGAAAACATGATCGATTTCAGAGAGCACACGACATTCGGCACATACAAGACCACGGTCAACGATATGGATGAGTTCTATATCAAGCCGCAGGATTACGGAGTGCGCACAGGCGTTCGCAAGCTCAGCATCACGGATGCCGACGGCGTCGGACTGATGATCTGCAACCCTGACAGAGATCTCAGCTTTACAGCGAGGCATTTCACGCAGGCTCTGATGCAACGCTCGATGCACCGCGACGACCTCCACTCCGAGAACACGACGGCAATCGACATTGACGGCTTCCTCAGAGGCACGGGCACCGGCAGCTGCGGCCCCGACGTTCTCCCGCAGTACACAGTTGACGGACGCAAGGAGCTTGCATACAGCTTCGTTATCGTCCCGATAAAATAAAAAGTTTGGCGAAGCGTATAACAAAGCAAGAATCCTACCCACGGTTTTCCGTTGGGTAGGATTTTTTTATATTTATGCGTTGCAAGAGAAGTATTATTTAAAATGTACCTTTGTGAGATAGGTAAATTGGGATTTGTAGCTGTGAGTGCCGACAATAACCAGCTACTGCAATATTATAAATCGGCACAATTGTTTAGGACGGGTATTATCCGCCCGTGAAATTTGTACAATTTTATTGCTATGCAACTTGTAGGGACAGCCCTCGCGGCTGTCCGCTATCGGCGTAGCCGATACAGGGTCATAGCAATTGTAAATTGTTGATAATTGGCTTATTACCTTCGCGTCCCACTATAATCAAACTTTTCACACTTTCCGCGTTTCGGCATTTTCTTTTTATTTGAAAAAGAAAACGCCTGCAAAAGAAAAGCAAAACAGGGGGAATCCCCCCTGTACCCCCGCGAATGCCGCGCCGCAGTACCTAGCTCGCGGCTCTCAGTCAGCAGCTCGGCACATTCGCCCGTAAACTCGCTTCGCTCAAGCAATACGGGCTCGTGCGTCTTGCTTCGCAAGCCGTTCAGCCCTCTCAAAACATAGTCGCCTATCGCCCTTGGAGCGGGCGCTATGCTCCTTGTTTTTCGCCAACATCGCCTCGCTTCATCCGCCACAGGCGGCGCTTCGGTGATGTTGCCCACCTGTCCCAGTTAGCTATCGAACACTGCGGCGCGGCTATTAAAGGTTTTATTATAGAAGTCAACTGGTCACTTGCTTTTATTTTGCTATAGCTAAAGTGATAGATAAATCCAAATTTGTACATTTTTACCGTACCAGCATTTATAATTTAATATGAACACATCAAAATTTTGCATATTAGATACAAAAAATCGGCTGTCGTTTTTATTCGACAGCCGATTGATTGTTTATATTTACTTTTTCATCTGCTCGCGCAGGTGGTTTGAAAGCAGAGCGAGCGACGACGCCATATTCTCGTTTTGGACGAGTATGCCGTCCGGGACGACGAGATGAACCGGAGCAAAGTTCCAGATAGCGCGGATGCCGCTTTCAACAAGCAGGTCGCATATCTCCTGCGCGCTCGATGCAGGGACAGTGATGATGCCTATATGCACATTCACCTTGCGGCAGAAGCTGCCGAGCTGGGCTATCGGGAAGACCGTCTTGCCCTGGAATTCGGTCGGCTCTTCGCACAGGTCGAACGCGGCGATTATGTTGAGCCCGTAAGCCTTGAAACCGCTGTAGTTGAGCAGCGCCTTGCCGAGGCTGCCCGCGCCGACTATCACGGCATTATCTATATCATTATAGCCAAGGAAGGCTTCAAGCTCCGCGATAAGATCCTAGACATTGTAGCCGACCTTCGGTTTGCCGGACGAGCTGACGCTCGCGAGATCCTTGCGCACCTGAACATCATTGAGCTGAAGCGCTTCGGCGATAGTTGTAGCGGATATATTTTTCGGTGCATCCTCCGGAAGCCCCTGGATATAGCTCAGGTACATCGGCAGTCTCTGAAGAGTGTGTTTCGAGATATTCGGAGTCATAAAAATTTCACCAACCTGAAAATTATACTTGTACTGCAACTATTGTATCATATTTTTTCAGATAGTTCAAGTAAACTTCGGGGCAAAAAAATCGGGGGAGCCGTCCGAGGGCGACTCCCCTTCTCACCTGCCTTTTGAGCAGGATTTCAGTTTTTGTTCACAGCCTTAGACCGTGAAAGCAAAGTCGGTGGTATCCCAGACCTGCTTGCCGTTGTCGATGTACTTCGCGGTTGCGGTGTAATCGCCTTCGGTGAGCTTAACATTGATGGTCCAGATCTCGCCGTCGCCGTTAGAAGCGATGGAGACATTGGCATCATCTCTGTTGAAGGTTCTGGTAGCACCCGAAGCGTAGGTTATCTTGACCTTCTTGGCAGTGCCGTTGACGGTGACTGCGACAGAATCAGCAGAGGTATTGACCTCGGTAACGCTGACAGCCGTTGCCGGCTTAGCGCTGATAACTACGTTGACTGCAAGGCCTTCGCTCCATGTATTTCTTCCATACTTCGCTCTGACAACATAGTTGCCTGCGGGAAGGTTGAAGTTAACAGTCCAGATCTCATAAGCGAGGTTGGTGCTGTTTGCATAGACCTCATTGCCCTGTGCGTCATAAGACTTGATGGAGACTCTCGGATCAAGTCTTGTAAGGGTGGTGGTTCCGCCGTTTGCATAGACGAACTGGATCTTACCAGCCTTATCGGTGACCTTAACGCGATAGTCCTGCTTGCCGCCGTAGTTCGGGGTGTCGTAGGTAACTTCGGTAACGTCGCCGATCTTAGGCTCGGGCTTCTGATCGAACGAGACTGTGAAGCCATAGCCATCGTTCTCCCAGTATTCCTTCGCCATCTTCGCATAAGCAGTGAACTTGCCTTCTGCGAGGTTAGCATTGATGAGCCAGATTTCGCCGTCCTCAGTCTTCTCTATCTTCAAGATACCGAGCGCATTGGCATCGCTTGTCATGGAGGTGTTTCTGTCAAACGTGCGGGTATTGCCGTTTGCGTCAACTATCTTGATCTTCAGAGGCTCGCCCTTGACCTTGACTGCATACTGATGCATGCCGCCGTAGTTCGGGGTCTCCGGAGTGACGGAGATGATGGAGGAGTTGCTGGCAACAAGGATAGCGTCAAATCTGACATCCTCGGTGCCCATGGTTCCGACTGCGGGATCCCAACCGTTGAAGTTGTAACCGTCGACAGACGGATCCTTAGGAGCTATGATCTGCTCGCCGACCTTCGCGGTAACAGCCTTATAGAGCTGGCCGTTGACATAGAAGTTAGCGGTGTAGGTCATGAGCTCGAGAGCTTTGACTGCGTCGTTGATAGCAGCAGTTGCTGCATCAACATCAGCCTGCTCGGAATACTTCTTATTGGCAACGTCTATGGCAAGAGCTGCATCGAGAGCCGCTCTGGACTCTGCTGTGTAGGTCTTGTCATAGTCCGCCTCAGCCTTCTTCGCCTGAGCGGCCTTGACTGCTGCATCATATGCAGTGTAGTCAGCGCCTTCCTCGGTCCACTGGGAAACGAGGGTCAGGTCGGATGCGGGCATGGTGGCAGGAACTTCGACGTTCCAACCTGCGAAGGTGTAGTGATCCTTGGTGGGCTCTGCGATGTTGAGTTCAGCACCGTAGTAAACCATGGACTCTGCACCGTCAACCGTAAGCTTATACTGGTTACGGCTGTAGTAAACCTTGAGAACAAGGCTGCCGTCAGCTGCGACTGTGCCGGAGAGGACGCTGTCAGAGGCGACCGTGAAGCCCTCACGAGCCTCGGGATCGACGGAGACGGCCGCGCCGGTAGTGGCAGGAACGACCTTGACATCAGCTGCGCCGTAAGCGCCGTTGACATCCATGACGTAAGTCTCAACCTTGTAGGAGACTTCGCCGGCGGAGAACTGAGCGTTGAAGGAAACATCCTCGGTGCCCATGACTCCGACTTCCTTATCCCAACCGGTGAAGACGAAGCCTTCCTTGGTGGGATTCTCGGGAGCGATGATCTGCTCGCCGACCTTCGTGGGAACGACTCTGTACTCAGCGCCGTCAACATAGAAGGTTGCGTTGTAGGTCATGACCTCGAGAGAGGCAACTGCATCGTTGATAGCCTTGGCGGCTGCATCGACAACAGACTGCTCGGAATACTTCTTGCCGGAAACTTTTTCTGCAAGAGCTGCATCGAGAGCCGCTCTGGACTCTGCGGTGTAGGTCTTATCATAGTCAGTCTCGGCCTTCTTCGCCTGAGCCGCTGC
>ENA-ORLF01000822-ORLF01000822.1-human-gut-metagenome-genome-assembly--contig:-NODE-822-length-10160-cov-3.59396_pt1 | contig 10160 bp, 10 predicted proteins | sample MGYA00243066_ERZ508822 | MGnify/ENA primary metagenome ERZ508822 (study PRJEB26277, sample SAMN04329791) | human gut metagenome | biome: human-associated habitat | host: Homo sapiens | place: USA... | reverse complement strand
TTTTGTTCCATTTTACTCCCCTCTTGTGTATTATGCCTCTTTTTGATATCATAAATAGATTTCTTTGACAACCTAATTTTTTTACAATTTTCAATTCACGACTTTAGAGTTCAGTCCTACTTTATATAAAGTGTGAACCTGCTGCCATCGTAGGAAAGGGTATCGGTAGGACAGTCGTAGCTGCGATAGCTTGGTGCAATGCTAGAATTGTAATAGCCTCCCCTGATAACTCGGTAAGAGGTATTGTTGGCCTCTTGTGTCCATTCAAGACTATTTCCTAATAAATCATAAATATTACTTAACTTATCTTTACTTACTGTTTGTCCATTATTTGCTCCACCAGTTACTCTTGTTGTATTTCTTGATGTATTTCCTATTGACAAATCTGTTGGACTACTACTTGTAACATTTATCTTATTACCTTTCATCCATTTTAACATTGCATCATACTGACTTCCCCATATCATACTTGATACTACTTTTTGACTTGCATTTTCTGGTGCATATGTTTTTGCTCTATTATATAATCCATACCATTGATTTGTATCAGTATCACTTGCATTTGCAGATGTTGCTCCATATTTTGACTCTGCATTTTTACTTGTAGCATTTATACTCATTTCATATCTTCCTATATAAAATCCACCATACTCGCTTACACTTTTTACCATTTTATTATATTCTTCTTGATATAATGTTGATGTCCAACTTGAATTTTTACTTGTACTATCATATGAACTACTTAAATTTGCAGGTTCTCTATAACTTGTTGAATCTGCACTCCAATTCCATGCTGTATTTCCTGTAACATCTGTGTACCAGTTATATAAAACTCCCCTGTAATTTGTGTTTCCATTTGCATCTGTTCCACCTATATCTGTACTTGCCATTTTGCTAATTTCATCTACCGGCACCCATACAAATTCATTTCCAACTTTTTCTTCTCCACTTGCTGCATCTGTTATTACTGCTCCTCCTATTTTATCTCCTTTTATATAATTATACCCTTGTGGTATTGGAATATTGCCTTGTCTTACTTCTTTTATATTTGGTTTATTTGCTAAATTTCCTTTTGCTGTTATTGTTGGTACAACCACTTCAGAATGATCTAATTTTGTAACTTTTACACTACATGTTCCTGTTACAACAGCTCCACTTAATTTTCCTTTTGCATTTATTGTTACTGTTGTTTCTCCTTCTTGTACTCCTGTTACTTCTCCTGTTTTTTCATCTACTGTTGCTTTTGTTATATCTTGTGATACATAACTTGTTACTTCCACACTTTCTGCATTTTCTGGCACTGCTGTTATTTTTCCTATTTTGCTTTTATCTCCAATTGATACTTCTATTTTTTCTGCTGTTACACCTGTTACCTTTGCTACTATTTTTACATTTATGCTGTCTTGGTATGTCTTTCCTTCCACTTTTGCTGTTACAGTTGCTGTTTCCCCTGCATTTGCATTACTTTTTACATTTACTGTTATTTCATTTCCTTCTGTTGCACTTATTGTTATATTTCCTGTACTTTCCCATTTTATTGTTCCTGTTTCACCACTTAATATTTGGGCACTTACTTTTTTTCCTTTTGTTGATCCTTTTAATATTTCTATGTCCCCTGTTGTTATTGCTATTCCTTCTTTTTCTTTTACTTCTCCATTTTCACTTATTGTATATACATATCCGTCTTTTTTTACTGTCCATGGCAATTCATCATTTTCTGATTTTGTTATTTCTATTCCATTATTTGTTAGCTCTTGTTCTAATATGTCTTTATCTATAACAAGTCCTTCATTTATTTTTGATGCTTGCACTGCTAAGTTTATTTGTTCTTCTACTGTTTTTTGTGCATTTTTTTCTTTTGCATTTTGTGCTTTGGTTAGTATTCCATTGTCACCTGTTAATGTTGCAATTGTTACCCCTGCTAGTATTAGAAGAACAATGATTGTTATTACAAGCGCAATTAATGTAATACCATTTTTACCATTTACCCTTTCTTTTAAATTTTGTTTCATTTGTTCTTTCCCCCTTCTGTGCTATATATTTTATATGCACTTTAAATTTTAATTTTATTTATTTATTTTTACTTATTTTAAGCACAAAAAGATAGCAAATAAAATCTACCTATAAACTAATTTTGTCTTTAAAATAAATTTCAAAATTTATTAGTCTATAACAATAGATTTCCTGCTATCTTTTTATTATATTTTTCTTTTATTCTATTTACTAAATATATCGTGTGTGTGTGTGCATGCGTAGAGTCTCAAGGGTTACACGGTTTATATTCAACATAATTCAACCAATTCCTTTTTCTTTTGTTTTTAACTTCTTGTTTATTATACATAAATATGTATTTTTTTGCAATAGTTTAATTAAAATTTTACAAGTACCTTTTCTATATTTCTAACCTTCTACACTTTACAAAAATCACAAATTAATTTAAGAACACACAAAAAGCACCAGTATATTGAACTTTACATTTTCATAATATTGCTCAATACTGATGCATTTTTAAAAGCTTAAGAATTTAAGTTTAGAACTCTATTTTTTCTTCTATCCATTTTTCCAAATCATCAATTTTTAATCTTATTTGTTCCATAGTATCTCTATCTCTTACAGTTACTGTCTCATCTTCTAAAGTATCAAAATCCACTGTTACACAATAAGGTGTTCCAATTTCATCTTCTCTTCTATAACGTTTTCCAATACTTCCAGATACATCATAATCACACATAAATTTTTTAGATAATTTTGTGTATACTTCTTCTGCTTTTTCAGATAATTTTTTAGATAGTGGAAGTACAGCAACTTTATATGGTGCAAGAGCTGGATGCAAGTGTAATACAACTCTTGTGTCACCTTCAGAAATTTCTTCTTCGTCATAACTGTTACATAAAAATGCAAGTACAACTCTATCTGCTCCAAGTGATGGTTCAATAACATATGGTACATATTTTTCATTTGTTTCTGGGTCTTGATATGACATATCTTGTTTTGAATGGTTCATATGTTGTGTTAAGTCATAGTCTGTTCTGTCTGCTATTCCCCATAATTCTCCCCAACCAAATGGGAACTTAAATTCTATGTCTGTTGTTGCTTTACTGTAAAATACTAATTCTTCAGGTGAATGGTCTCTTAAACGAATATTTTCTTTTTTCATTCCTAAATTTAATAAAAAGTTTTCAGAATAATCTTTCCAATATTTGTGCCATTCTAAATCTGTTCCAGGTTTGCAGAAAAATTCTAATTCCATTTGTTCAAATTCTCTTGTTCTAAATGTGAAATTTCCAGGTGTTATTTCATTTCTAAATGCTTTACCTATTTGTGCAATTCCCATTGGCATTTTTTTTCTTGATGTACGTAAAACATTTTTAAAGTCTACAAATATTCCTTGTGCTGTTTCTGGTCTTAAATATATTTCAGAAGTTGTATCTTCTGTTACACCTTGAAATGTTTTAAACATAAGATTAAATTTTCTTATATCTGTAAAATTGTTTTTTCCACATGATGGACATGGAATTTTATTTTCTACTATAAAGTCTATTAATTGTTTGTCTGTCATTCCATCTGCTATCATGTCTTTTCCATTTTCATGTGCCCACTCTTCTATCAATTTGTCTGCTCTATGTCTTGTCTTACACTCTTTACAGTCAATTAGTGGGTCTGAAAATCCTCCAACATGTCCAGAAGCAACCCATGTTTCTGGATTCATAAGTATTGCAGCATCTAATCCTACAATATTTGGTTGTTCTTGTATAAATTTTTTTCTCCATGCTGCTTTTACATTGTTTTTTAATTCATTTCCTAAAGGTCCATAATCCCAAGTATTTGCTAATCCTCCATAAATTTCTGACCCTGGGTATATAAATCCTCTATTTTTGCATAATGCGCATAATGCAACTAATGTGTCCATTGATTTTAACATAAAAATTCTCCTATTGTTTTTATTATTTTTTATTTTATTATTTATAACTACATTGCTTTTCTAAATAATTCTATATATTCTTCTTTTGATACATCTCTTGGATTTCCTGGTTTACATGGATCTTCCATTGCTTTTTGTGCTAACATTTCAAAGTCTTCTTCTTTTGCTCCATAATCTTTTATTGTTTGTGTTATACCAACTTTTTTGCTAAGTTCTGATAACATCCATACAAATGTGTTTATGACATCTTGATCATTTAGATGTTCAGCATCTGGTCTTCCTATATTTACTAATATCTCTCTAAATCTTTGTGCACAAACTTCTCCATTAAATCTCATAACTGTTGGAAGTAACATTGCATTTGCTATTCCATGTGGTGTGTCATATACAGCTCCTAATTGGTGTGCCATTGAATGAACTATTCCAAGCCCCACATTTGAGAATCCCATTCCTGCAATATATTGAGCTAATCCCATTTTTTCAATTGCTTCAGGATCTTTTTCATTAACTGCTGCTGGTAAATACTTAAATATCATTTTTATTGCCTTCATATGAAACATATCAGACATTTCGTTATGAGCTTTTGTAATATAGCCTTCTACTGCGTGTGTTAAAGCATCCATTCCAGTTGCAGCAGCTAGACTTTTTGGCATTGATGCCATAAGTTCTGAATCTACTATAGCTATAATTGGAATATCGTTTGGATCAACACATACCATTTTTACTTTTCTTTCTTCATCTGTTATTACATAATTTATTGTAACTTCTGCTGCAGTTCCAGCTGTTGTTGGTAATGCAATTGTCGGCATTGCTCTATTTTTTGTATTTGATGCACCATTTAATGATTTAATGTCACTTCTATCTGGGTTTGTCATAACAATTGCAATTCCTTTAGATGTATCAATGCTTGATCCTCCACCTACAGCTACTATAACATCTGCATTAGAATTTTTGCATGCTTCTACTCCATCTGTTACGTTTTTTATTGTAGGGTTTGGTTTTATTTCTGAATATAATGTATATTCTATATTTGCTTTTTCTAATTCTTCTTCTACTTTTTTAGTTACTCCTGCATCTACTAATGATTTGTCACTTACTAAAAAAACTTTTTTAAATCCTCTTTTTTGTATTTCTCCGGCAAGTTCACTTCTTGCTCCATTTCCAAAATATGATGTTTCATTTAATACAAATTTTGTACTCATCCTTCGTTCCTCCTTAATTTAACCTTTGTTATATTCTTTAGGTATTTCAAAGCTTACGCTATTGTCTATATTATAAGACATTTCAACTTTTAAAAGTTGTTCTATATCTCCTATATATGTTTTTATATATTTTAGGTTGTTACCTTCAAAATATAACCTTGTTTTTGTTTTGCTATCATCTATTGTTGCTTTATAATTTATTAAAAATGGATAATTTCCGTACATATTCTTCATAGTAATATTCTTTATTATCTATTTTTTCCATACCTGATACATAGTCTTGTTTTAATAATTGTCTCATATTGTTTGTAACTTTTGTAAGGTATGTATTATTATTTTCATATGTGTAATATTTTTTTGTTCTATCTACAAGTACTGTTGTATTATTATTGTCTACAATATAAGTATTTTTTTCACCTTCGTCTACAACTTCAACATATGCCTTGTTTTCTTTTCTCGCTATTACAAGTTGGTTTTCATCATTTAGCATTGTTTTAAATGTATAGGTAGGATTTTCTTCTAATTTGCTACAAATTTCTTTAATCCTTGATATTCCTGTGTCTTGTTCTTGTATTTCAGTGCTATTGCTTTTATTGCTACTAAATATTATAACTAAAGCAACTGCAATTATTAATAATATCGCTATAATTGATATTATTATTATTTTCTTTTTTTTCATGTTTCCTCCTTTGTAACTATCAAAAATATTATATATTTATTCCTATAAATGATAAAATAAATGCTACAACAATATAAATTACTTCAACTAATACAAATGTTTTTATTGCCTCTTCGTCTTTTTTATTAAATACAAATTTAACAGCAAAATATGTTAATACAATTGATATTGCTGAACATAAGCTTGAAATTGGACTTGTAATTTTATATGCAGATGAGCTTAATAAGTTAATAAGTGATATAAGTGCTGAAATAATAACAGGTATTTGTGCTACAGTTACAGCTGTAATCATTGTTGTTAGTGATTTTTTCTTTTCTTTGTTTAACATAAGCATTATTACTGCTAAAACTATTATTCCTAATGCTGGTGTAATTATTGCTCTAACTATTGCCCATATTGCAGCTCCTGCTGTTTGTTTAAATACTCCACTAAAGCATAATCTGAATAATTTTATTATTGTCCATATTGCAATTATTATTATTGCATATTTAAATGTTTTTCCTGTATTATCTTCTACTACTTTCTTTATTTCTTCTACAGGTTTTACAAATAGATTTTTCACAAAATCTTTTGTTTCTATACTATCTTGTTTAATATTTACATTTTTTATTGTATCTTTAACTTGATTTACAGTATTTGTTGTTTCTGATTTTAATTTTTCTGTATCAAAAGATCCTTCTTTCTTTTCTTCTGCCTTATTTTCCATTTTTTCTTTTATTTCTTCTGTTTTATTTTCTGTTTTTTTCTTTTCATCTTTTACTTCTTCTGTTTTGTTTTCTACAGTCTTTGTTTCTTCTTTTATTTCTTCTTGTTGTTTATTTTCTTTGTTTTCTTCCATTTTTATCACATTCCTTTCCTTTAAAAATATATTTATATTATACAACTTGTATTACAATTTTTCAACATTTTATTTTCCTAAATTAATTCCTATACTTTGGGCTGTTTTTATTAATGGATCATCCATTGTAATTTTTCTAATATTGCTGTTTGCTGTATTACCAGATGCTGCACCAATTTCTTTGTTATTTCCAACAACTTCTTCTAATGATGCACAATCTAATTTTCCGCCTTTGTATGTTACTAATACATTAAATTTTCCTTCCATTGCAAGTTGCATTGCTTTTACACCATATTTTGTAGATAAAACTCTATCATATGCTGTTGGAGTTCCTCCTCTTTGTACATAACCTAAAACTGTACATCTTGAAACAAGCCCTGTTAACTCTTCTAGGTCACTTGCAACTTTTTCACCTATTCCTCCAAGTCTTATATTATCTAGTCCTTTTCCATCGTCTAATTTTTTCTTTACTACTATTTCTCCATCTTTTGGTTTTGCACCTTCTGACACAACTATAATACTAAAGTTTTTTCCTTCTTCTTGTCTTTGTTTTACTTTTTTGGCAACTTCATTTATGTCATATGGAATTTCTGGTATTAATGCTGCGTCCGCACCTCCAGCTATTGCTGATTCTAGTGCAATCCATCCCGCATACCTTCCCATTACTTCTAATACCATTATTCTATGATGAGATTCTGCTGTTGTATGAAGTCTGTCTAAAGCTTCTGTAGCAACTGATACTGCTGTATTATACCCAAAAGTTACATCTGTGTGTGCTACATCATTGTCTATTGTTTTTGGTACTCCAATTACATTTACTCCTCTTAATGAAAAGTCTCTTCCAGATTTTTGTGTTCCGTCTCCTCCTAGTGTAAATATGCAATCAAATCCTGCTTGTTTTATATTATCTATACATTTTTGTGACATGTCTTTATAAACAGTTTTTCCATTTTCTTCTACTTTTAAATTGAATACATTTGTACTGTTTGATGTTCCAATAATTGTTCCTCCTCTATGTAATAGACCTGATGCATTTGTTTTTGTGTCTAATTTTATATAATTATTTTCTAGCAAACCTTTATACCCTTCTATATAACCATAACATTCTATACCGTTAGTTTCAGCTGTTTTAACTATAGCTCTTATTACAGCATTTAATCCTGGTGCATCTCCTCCATTTGTAATTATTGCTACTTTTTTTACCATAATAAAAAATCCTCCTTAGTTTTGTTTTTTATTATTATATCAATAATAATAAATTTTACAACACTTTTGGAAGATTTTTTACCATTTAGAAACTTATTTTTTAATTTTAGTTATATATTATGCAAAAGGTAAATCCAAGCCATTTTACTTAGTAGATATATGTATATTTTGTATTTCACAATTAAGTTCCCTAGAAATAATATTTTGTATTTGAGCTGTTTGCTCTTGTTTTAAATCATTTGTACCTATTATAACACTTACACTTTTACCATTTACAAATACAACATTATTAGAAAATCCCTTTGTTTTTATTAGATTTTCACAAATCATTATACTATTTTTTGTATCATTGATTTTTGTAATTTCTTGGCTAGCAGATTGTTTTTGTGTTTCTAAAGAATTGGAACTATTTAATATTTTTTCATAACTTTCTAACATTTGTTAATACATTGTTTCTCTTTCTAATTTTGATTTTACAAAATAGTCATCTGAATTGCTTGTGCTATTTGACGCTGTTTGTACCACATTTTCTGATTTGCTTTCTTCTATATTTTCTGTTGTATTTTGAGCTTTAGTGTCTGTTATATTTTCTTCTACATTTTCATTAGTTTTATCATTTTCGTCCACAACATCATTACTATTTACTAATTTTGCATCACCTATATCTGATGTCTCATTTTCGCTTACATATGTTTCTTGGTTTGCTGTTTCTAAAGAATCTTTATTAACTTTACTTGTATAATTTAAATACCCTGCTGCAACAAGCATTAAAGCAAAAGTATAAATAACAATTTGATTTTTCTTAAAACTTTTCATATTTTCATTCCTCCATTTTAATTCATTTCAAAAACCTGTATTTTATGTGTTGCAATTCCTGTTGCAGCTTCTACTGCCTGCATGATGTTTGATTTAGTTGTTGCATCATTTGCACCTTGTGCTGTAATTATTGCTCCTTCTATTTTTGGTTGAATAATTTTTTGCGTTATTGGTATTTTTTCCCCATTTTCTTCTTTAAACACTATATCTTTTTGAGAATCTGTTGACTCTATAACTCTTTTGCCACCTGATGTATCTGTTTCTTCTGTTTGGCTTACTTTTGAATTTTCATTATACATTGCAACAGTTTCACTACTTTGTGAATAATTAATAAAAACCTTTACCTTTCCAACCCCTTGAATTTTAGACAAGATATTTTCTAGTTTTTTTTCAAGATCAGAGCTTTCGCAAGCTTCACTTGTTTCTTCTGTTGTTGTGTTACTTGCCAGTTTTTTAGAATAGTCTTTTGTTGTATCTTTTGTGCTTTTCTTTTCATCTCCATTCCATATTACATTTATTACTATAATTGTTATTATTAAAATTATTGCAAATACTACTAAATTTTCTATTTTCCTTCCATCTTTTCCATCTGTCTTACTGTCTTTAGTTCCAATTATTTTATTTAGTTTATCTCTAAACATTTTTCATTCACCTCATACTCTTCAATTAAAAATTGTTTTAAATTTTGAATATCTGATTTTTCAAGTGATGTTTCTTTATCTTCTTCAATTTTTTTAGTATTTACTTTTTTTATTTTCTGTACTTGTGTTACTATTTGATTTTCTATGCTGCTATTTTCTTCTTGTTTTACTTCGCCTGTTTTTTCTACTTTTAATTTAATTTTGGTAATTCCTGTTTCTTCTTCATTTTTTGTGATTTTGGCATCTACTTTACACATGCTTACCTTATACCCCTTTTTTTCTACTTTTTTTATTATGTCTTTTTCTATTTCCTCAATGTAAAGTTCTTCCAGTCTTTCATCCATAGATTTTTGTTCAACATAATTTTTATTATTTTCATTTACATATTTGCTAGCATCTATTTCATTTAAATTTTTTAGGTCATTTGCATTTATAAATGGTGAAATTATATTAAACAAAATAAAAACTCCCATTACCATTTTTATATATTTTTTTGTTTTATTATTTGGCAAAAGCATTTCTAATATTGATACCACAATTACAGCAAGAGTTATTCCTTTTGCCCATGAACTTAAATTTTCTATCATTTCATTTCCTACCTATACATCATTGCACTATTAGAAATTTTTACTACAAGTGTGACACCAATTATCATTAGTACTGAAACTGAAGCTAAAATTGCTAAAAATATTTTAAAAATATCACCAATTTGGTCTAACAATTTCATTATTTTTTCATCTGCTATTGGCTCACATATTCCAGCTAAGATTTTGTAACTTACAGTAATTAATGCAAGTTTTAAGATTGGTGTTATACATATTCCAATAATTATTACAACTCCTACTATTCCAACAGC
>ENA-ORLF01000815-ORLF01000815.1-human-gut-metagenome-genome-assembly--contig:-NODE-815-length-10226-cov-4.80346_pt1 | contig 10226 bp, 10 predicted proteins | sample MGYA00243066_ERZ508822 | MGnify/ENA primary metagenome ERZ508822 (study PRJEB26277, sample SAMN04329791) | human gut metagenome | biome: human-associated habitat | host: Homo sapiens | place: USA... | reverse complement strand
ATTGAATTGTCCACTGACTCGATAGTAATAGTTGCTGGATCACCATTACTGTCAATGATATTGTCAATATTGGTTGACACATTTATCTCAAAGATATCATTTCCTATGCAGCCAGGCCCAGAGATTGGTAGTATCTCTGACGCTTAATCATAGGAGGAAGCCCACCGTTGGCAGAGCAGATCCTCCTGTTGTTCCAGTAACTGATGAAATATCTCCAAATAAGAACTCTCAGCTCATCCGTGGTCAGGCTTTCCGTATTGTAGCGGTCATAGAGAAGCTCGCTTTTCATTCTGGCCCACATGCTTTCACATCGAGCATTATCGTGGCACCTGCCACCATCACTGTTCATGCTTTGTATAATGCCATATTTAGAAAGCGCCTGACGGTAGGTTTCACTGGTATATTGTCTTCCTCTGTCGGAGTGCACAATGGCACCTCGCAGATCAGGATGCGCCAGATAGGCATTATCCAGTGTATGCTCACACAGAGTTGCCTTCATGTTTGTTTCCATTGCCAGTCCCAGAACGCTGGAATCAAAGCAGTCGAAGATGGCTGAAACATACAGTTTTCCATCTTTTGCCTTGATTTCTGTGATATCAGTTACGCATTTTTCAAGTGGCTTATCAGCCTTGAACTCTCTCTTCAGAAGATCATCTGACTTACGTGCTTCCCGATCAGCCTTGGTAATGCCATTTGGCTTGCGCTTTGGCCGATGGACAAGTCCTATTTCATCCATAACCCTGTAAACGGTTCGTTCACTGGGGATCTTGATTCCCGTCGGATTCTTAAGGAGCAGTGCTTGGTACATGCGAATACGTCCATAGGTATCATTGCATTCATCCTCAGCATGGATCACTCTCATGGCATCAGCAAGATCCTGATATTTCCAAGGGCGATCTTTAATAGCAAGATATTTGTAGAAACCCTGGCGGCTGACGCCAAGCATCCGGCAATAGAATGAGAGTTTTCCCTTAATCACGCCGTCTTTCGTTTTTATGGCAATGAACATCATTCTTTGGTTCTTGCTGACTTCCGACGGCTGGCTGCGAAAAAAGCGCTTGCTTCCTCGAGAAATTCATTTTCCTCTTTCAGACGCCGGATTTCTTTGTCCTGATCTTTAACGCGTTTGCGGAGCATGGCAAGCTCCTCAGCAAGACTCATCGCGCTTTCCGGAGTATGTGCACCGTCGCCAATATCCAATGTGCCTGCTCTAACTGCTTTCAGCCATGTGTGGATGGTTCCTTCTGGGATACCTAATTCTTTGGCTGCCTTAGCACCGCCGATTTCTTTGGCAAGTTTGACAGCCTGGATCTTATATTCCTGGTCGTATTTACGTTGGGTTCGTGACATTGAGAGTTCCTCCTTATTCTCTTTTATTATACATGAATTCCTTGAGAATAAGGTGTCAACTTTATTTATACAACATCAAGCGCATTCAGCTTGGATTTCAAGACAATGTGGTAAATATTGATAGTGCCCATATTTGAGGCAAGCCTTCCTGCCTTCTTCTGCACATTCTGCGCTATCCTCGTAGCGACCGCACAAATCCAGAACACGGGCATAATTAAAATAAACCATCGGTAAGATACCAACCGAAGTGATTGTTTCTTCAAAATGCTTTCGGACATATTTCAGCAGCTGGTAATAGATATCAGCTGCTTTTTTATTTTGTCCATCATCGGAGTATGCAATTCCAATTTGATTGATGATCTTGATTTCGTCTGTCGAATAAAAAAACCTCTCAATCTCATCCAAATTAAAGCGGGGAACCGTCAGCCGAATTGCTTGCATCAACAGGTCAATCTGTTCTTGTGGTGTATATCGTTGATCCAAACGCCCCAACAACACCTTAGAGCGTAAGATAAACTGCTGCGCGATTTGATCGTCATGGTCTGCAATCTGCTCAAATTTTTTTAAGGTTTCAAAGCCTTCCTCCACGCGATGATTAGCATTGCATGCAACAATCTCCTTTTGAAGGGCTTCCATTTCCAGCTCATTTTTACTCAACAGTGCAAAATAGCGGTCATCCGGCAGGCCCAGCCGCTGCAAAAGGGCATTGATCCGATTGCGGCTGGGAGTCTGTTTGCCATTTTCCAGTCGGGAAAGGGTCATCGGTTCACAGATTCCATCGCAAAGCTGCTCCTGGGTCAGGCCCAGATCCAGCCGCCGCTGTTTGATATATTCTCCAAGAAAAACATTTTTCATTGAAACCACCCCAGATTGAATAAAGAGTTCTTATAATTATAAAGGATATCAAGCTAATTTTCCAGTCGTTGATAGCTGGAAATCAAAAAGGAATAAGTTCATTGGAATCCAACTTATCGTTTTGTGTTATTTGAAAGTAACTTGGTACGATATGTTCAGAAGTGCGTCGTGCTGCTACAATATAGTCACAGCGATGAACCAAACATCCAGAGCTGAAAAAAGAAAGGAGAAACAGAAAATGTATACCGTAACTTTTTCCAATGAAGAGCTGGAAGAGATGAAGGCAAACGACGCGGTTGTTATCGTTAGCTGCGATGATGACAACGGGCACCGCCTCTACTGATCAGTGACGGTTTCCCAAGGAGCAAATGTTTGCTTCTTGGGATTTTTCTGTATAATGGAACCATGTTTTATGAATTGAAAAACGGAACGCTTGTGGAAACCAAAGACGCACAGGGGAATTTTGATCTGACACAGGTCCTTGGAAATAAATATTTAGAAGATGTTGATTCCGAAAAATGTGTTATTGTTGATACGTACAGCAATAGATGTTTCCTCATCTCAAAAGATCTCCTCCACCATGGTGTGAGCGAAGAAGTATACCACAAAATGCTGGATAGCGATGAAACCGACTCAAACAAGTCAAGCGAAGAAGTCACTTTCATCTTAACAATTACGTATAAATGCAACATGCACTGTACTTACTGCTATCAGCAAAACGATAAAACCTTGGAAAAGAAACTTATCAGTGATGAAACTCTGGATAAAATTTTAAGTATCATTGCACAGTATATGGAAGCAAATCCGAACAAGACCGTTCGACTGGGTTTTTTTTGTGGCTAACCCTTGCTGATCGATAATGAGAATGTAATTGATAAAATTCTCCAATTTTGCAAAGAGCACAAAACCACTGTTCATATCACCACAAACGGAAGTTTCCTTTCGTATTATTTGAAGAAATTTATCATCAATCGTCGCTTCATCAGCGGTATTTATCCCACAATCGACAGTATGGCGTTAAATTATATGACGCGATACGATCTTGATCCGAGCCGGAACAATACAAATGAAACTTTCAAACTCCTGTGCTGTATTAAGACACTTCTGCATTACGGCATCCATGTGGACTTAGGAACCAATATCGATAGGCACAATCATAAAGAAATCTGGAATACACTGGATGACTTGAAGAAGTTACAGCTTTTGCAGGATAAAAACTTTGCGTGGACTATTGGTCGAGTAGATGATCGTTTGTATGAAACAAATTTCCCTGACATCATGATGGAAAGTGAGATTCTCGCTGAGCTTCAAAGCAAGCCTCTCCCGGACAATGTTCACGCGGCATTTTTAAAGACCTGCTATAACTTTGCCGACAAAATGGGCCTAAAGTTGAATTTGCGGGAGCATAAACAAACACATAGTTATTGTTGGAGCACTTCGTCATCCAGTAATGTTTTTTATGTTGATATGAATCTGAAAACATATCGTTGTACTTGCACAGTTGGTAGATCTAGGTACAGCCTTTTTGATTTTTCCTATGAAAATTTAACAAATTATCGGCCCGTCGCTGTAACCTGCAATTCTTATGCGGAGTGTAAGGATTGTAAAATCGGTGGCTTCTGCGGTGGCGGATGTCAGCTGTCCCACCAAATCGATTTCAAAAAGTGCTGTACATATGAAGAAGAAGTTTTTTCTCACTTCATGAAAACACTGTTTATTCCTTATATTAAATCCAAATATAACGAGGTGAATCAAAATGAACGCAAAGCTGAAAACAGATGCACTTGACCTTACCTCTCTGCTCAATGGGCTGGTGTTTTTCTCCCCAGTCTCTCTACTGGTACGAACCACTGCAGGAATCTCTCTCAGCCAATTCTTCATTTTGCAAGCAATTATGGCTACTATGGTCCTCCTCACAGAGATTCCTCTCGGAAAGCTGACCGATCGCATTGGCTATAAATCCACGTTGGTACTATACCAGATCGCGCTGCTCATTTCGAGAACCTGCCTCTTGCTGGCTCATGTAAGCTGCAATTATAGTCTGTTTATTTTACAGGCTATCCTCGAAGGCACAGCGGCTTCCTTTTCTTCTGGGACGCAGAGCGGCTATATTTATATTATGTTTTCAAAGGAACATTACGCTGAAAAATCTGCACATGTCGCCAATTATGGAACTGTCGGATTTTTTGCCAGTACCCTAGCTTATGCGGTCCTGTACACGCTGATTGGCATCAAGGGTCTGCTTCTGGCAACGATTGCCGCAAACCTTGTTGCTGTCTTTACCTCTTTAAAAATCCCCAAGGAAACAGTGCAGCCCAGAAGTGAAACGCGCCAAAAGAAAAACATTCCCTATCCGCAGTTGTTTCAGCAGAAAAAGATATGGATGCTTCTAATGATTTTGGCAGCTTTGAACATTGGCCGCATTCTGATCAATTTCTTCTATGCGGAGAAGCTGCAGTTGTGCGGGATCAATGAAACCTGGCTCGCCGCAATTATTATGGGTTATTCTGCAATTCAGTTGCTGTCCGAACGGATTCTCGCCCGTACCAAGCCTGAACACTATAATCAAATGATGGCACTGTTTTTCATTCTGAGTGGAATAGCCCTTGGTGTGTTGGGCTTGGTCAATGTGCCGGTTTGGACTATCCTATTTATGCTGATCCTTCCGCTTTTTTTGGATATTCCATCCTATCTGCTGGGAGAAGTCCAAAACAGCATTGTAGATGCTGCCGGCAGGGAAGACAATCGCGCCGAGCTGCTTTCCGTCTTCAACATGGGCGTCAATGTTACTGAAATTTTTTATCTGTTTGGCTCATCACTACTGGTGAGCGCCGGGTCAACGGCTTGTTTTGTCATCCTCGGTGCTTTTATGACCGTAGTTGGAATTGGCATCTGTCTTTCTGTGAAGAGCGCATGGTTGCTTTCACTTCAAGAAAAAAAGAACGGCAACTAATTTTAGTCTACAATATCAAGAGGGCTTATATATGATGTCTGGATACATCTCCGATTGCCTAGGAGAAAATTTCAGTTGTATTCAACCCAAGCCAATATTACCTCAAAAATTCAATTGGGATGTCTTCATGGCCACACTGATTCCTACTGAAGGGTGTAATTTTCAGTGTTCATACTGCCACAAAAACCACCCGGCAGCCAGTATGACCCGTGACACACTGGATCAGATCGAAGAGTATATCACTGCGCAGGCCCCACGGCATAAGCAGGTTGTGCTTGCATGGCTTGGAGGCGAACCGATCCTTTGCAAAGACACTGTATTGGAAGTCTCTGAAATGATTCAGAACTTGCAGAAACAGCATGGCTTTCAGTATACTGCCAAGATGACCACCAATGGTTATCTGCTGGACGAAAAGCTGTTCCGTCAGTTTTGTCAGGCAGGAATTACCAGCTACCAAATTACACTTGATGGTTGGAACCATGACAAGACTCGGCCCCATGTATCTGGCAAAGGAACCCTGCGGACCATCATTGACAATCTGGTCGCTCTTTCCAAGTTGCCCCCGGAAGAGTACTCCTTCCATATCACGCTACGCCGTAATCTTCTGGCCGGCGATGAGGACTACAGTTGGTACGATTACCTTTACCGTTTGTTTGGACAGGATAAACGCTTCGATGTACTTGTTTGTGCAGTTGGTGACTGGGGCGGCAAAGGCTCCCACGATCTGTCACCCCTTCACCAGGATACTCAAGAGGTGTTGGTTGCGAAGCATATTGCATATCTGGATAAAATCGGGATGCTGCGTTATAATCAAATGTACTGTGTCTCCCGTCCAAATCGTCTTGTATTCTGGCCCGACGGGAAAATTGGAAAATGTACTGCGGCTCTTAACCGTCCTCAACCCCAGTTAGAATGAAGCCGTTCAAAAAAGACGGTATGATCGATCCAGAAGTTCAGCATCTTTAGATGTCTTCTGCCCTGAAACCTGATTGCTGTGGCAACCAGAATGTTTTGGTGATAAGCGCAAAGCTCAGTTCGATCATGTGTACGAGTTGACGCCCGCATCTGCTATTGCCTGAAGCCGGGAGGCAACGCGATAGCCGGAAGAATCCAAAGAAACCGCGCCGGGGTTTCGTGGCACACGACTTTGGTTACAAAGTCTAGTGTGTTATACCTTTGTGCAGCAGACGGCAGCTGGGGGGAGCTATCCCGCCTCGCTCCTCTGTACGAAAGGTGCCCCTGCGGGGCAGCAACAGCGACAAAGAAAGGCTGGCAGTTTGTGCCCAAAAGCATAGGCTGCCAGCCTTTTGCTGTCTGCGGAACAAAGGTATATAAAGCCCCGCCGCAGCGGATTCATTCGTTTTCTGCCCGGTCACCTTTGGCTTTTTCCCGGCTCTTGTGGACGTTGTACTGGTTCTTGCACTGGGGACTGCAAAAGGTGGTGTTGACATGACTGCCCAGAAATGCTTTCTGGCAGTTCTTACACAGTCGCAGTGGATGTTCCTCGTCCACCAGCATGAAGCTGAACATCATCTGGATACCCAGCAGCAGGGAGTGAAAATCCCAGTAAATGGTGGGCTTGTCCAGCAGCTCGATATGGTAGCTGGGGGCAATCCCACCGAACGCAGCCATGGCTTTTTGGTACAATTCCCGGGTGTCTTGATCTATTAGACGGTAGTCCTGGTAGTACAAGATAGAGGTGGTCAGCGTGAAAGCCCAGTCCTTGAACTGCTGGGCGACCCAGTCATAAGGCTCCGCATACTGCCGCTGGAAGCTCATAGTTTTTGCCATGGGTTCATCCATAAAGGTCATGGTCAGGGCAACCATCGTCCGGTCCCCGGAAACCTTCCAGGCGGATTCAATTCCCCGTTTCACCAAGTCCAGCTGGTCAAAGGGATAAAACAGAGCCAGATACCGGTCGGTGTCCATGGATTCCTCTTTCAGGAAATGATTCTTCGGCAGGTAAACCGCCTCATAGTCCATAAAGGCCGGCGTGGTGGGCAGAGCGGTCATCAGACCCAATAAACCATACCGGGTGACAAACTTCAACACTGCCCGCTCCACTTCCACCGCCGGGCTGCGGCTCATCATCAACATTCCAACATTCAGGGCGTCCAGCACGATGCCTGGAACCTCTTTAAGCGGGTTGTAAACCTCCGGCTTTGTGTCTTTGCCGGGGGTGATGTACCGTTTGCCGTCTTTTGCCGTTTTCAGCTCGTAGTGATCGTACCGCACCCAATGAGAACGGGATTGCTCAAACAAGTTCTTCATTCTGCATTTATTCCCCCTCAGCCGTCCCTGTCGCCAGGGGCGGTTTTCCTTTTCTGCGGTTCGTCTTATTTTCCCGCCGAATCACAACATCTTTGCCTTGTTCCTCTGCGAGGGCTGAATATTCCTCTATAAATTGGCGTTCCCGCAGGGTCAGACTTCTACCTCGCTCCCGTTTACTATGCAGGTAGTCAAACATCTGTCGCTGTAAATTTCTATGAATGGTTTTCCTTAGTTTTCGGATATTGCGGTCGGACTGCTCACGAGCTAAGGCAAGCTGGGTAGCACTCCATAGCCGCAGGGAGAGAAAGTACAGAACTTCCTTGTGATCCTCGCTCAGCTCCTCAATCATACGCGAGATAAATGGATCAGCGGTCAGCTGGTGCATCTGATAAGGGCAGTTAAATAGGATATCCAGAAAGTTTCCGGCCATCATCTGCCGGTACGCCGTGTCATTCATCCACCTGGGAATCAGTTTGGGTTCTGAAACAGCCTGATAATCCAGTGGCAAGTCTCCCCGAAGGTGTTCGTAATTCCGTTCCCGGCGCTCCCGGTTCTGGTCCAGCTTGTCCCACTCCTTTATCACCACAGAAAAGTCCGCCTCAGTCCGGGCGGCTTCCTCCAGACGCCGAACGGCTTCCGCCCGGATTTCCCGTTTCAGCCGCTTTTCACTGGTTAGCGAGGCTTCTTCCTCCTCGGTTTCTAGCTCTTCTTCGTCATGGAGGGGGTGCTCGTCATGCTCCAGGGCGATTTCCAACTCAATCTTACGTTCTGCCGCAGCGGCTCGTTCCAGCGCCTCATTCGTCAAACTGATGCTGGATTCATCATCCCATCTGTCATCCTGAAATCCTCTCGCATACCGATTTACCACGCCTCCACCTCACTCCAAAAAATTTTTTGAAAATTTTAAAAAATGGTTCCGTTTTGCACCCCGGATTTCTCCTATTAGTGAAAGGGTAGTTCCGAATCCGGTTACAACCCATAACCGGGTTACAGTTTATGGAACTTTTTTGATTATACATTGAAGGCCCTCTCAGGCTCAAGAAGAAAAAAGTCGAAAGGAGAAGTCAGGCTTTATTTTTTCGCGGAAGGAGGTATGGAACGAAACGTTACGCACCCAATTCACTCGTCATGGACTCAGATGTACCCCGAAACGAGGTACACCTCTATCCACGGCAAAGTACTGTATCCCTGCCCATAAGATGCCAGATTAGCGAGGTATAAATGAATCTTTTTAAAATCGTAAAGGAATCCGTCACTGTCAAGCAGACCGCAGCCTTGTACGGCCTGCCTGTCACTACTACTTGGATGACTCGCTGCCCTTTCCACGAGGATCATACCCCCAGCATGAAGCTGAATGACACCTATTATTACTGCTTCGGCTGCGGTGCCACCGGCGATGTCATTGACCTTACCGCCCAGTTGTTTGGTCTCAGCAGCTTCCAGGCAGCCCGGAAGCTGACCCAGGACTTCGGACTCAGCCCGGACAAGCCTCCATCGGGTGCAGTCGCTCTGCCCAAGCCAGCCGCTGCCTCTTCAGACACCCAGCAAGAGGAAATCTTCTACTGTCTCCGGGTCCTCCACGACTACCGCGACCTGCTGACCCGGTGGCAAACAGAGTTTGCTCCCCTCTCCCCGGAGGAACCGCTGGACGAGCATTTTGTAGAGGCTCTGCACATGATGGCCGTTGTGGACGACCTTATTGATTGCCTGGCCTTCGGGCCCACCTCCAAGGCAGCCGCTGCCAAGCGCCTGCTGGACGGTCAGCTTCTGCCGATGGTCGAATCCCGCCTCAATACCCTGGACAGAGAGGAGGCTGCATAAAAAACAAGAAATATTGGCCCAGCTCCAATGACCCGGTCTGGCTGGAAGAAGGCTACCGGATCAACGAATCTGTTTTCTGTGAGACCTTCATTTCGACCCACAAAATTGTTTTCTGCAATGGTTTCTTTTTCACCGAAGATGGCCGGGTAACAGATGAGATGCCTCTGCGGAGTACCATCTATGCGGAACTGAAGGACTACGCCAGCAACAACGTGGCCCGCAAGGTAGGCAGCATTCTGGACCTGCTGAAACTCTCCGCCCAGGTGGATGATTTCCCGCCAGTCACCAACTGTATCCACCTGGCCAATGGTACCTTGAACTTGAACGGCAGCTTTCGGGAAGGCAAGCCGGAAGTGATCCGCAACCGGCTGCCGGTCCGATACAACCCCAAAGCGGCCCAGCCTACCCACTGGCTGCGGTTCCTGTTTGATCTGCTCCACCCGGAAGATATTCCGACTGTCCAGGAGTTTATAGGTTACTGCCTCATTCCCAGCAACAAGGGCCAGCGGATGATGGTGATCAAGGGCCGGGGCGGCGAGGGCAAAAGTCAGATCGGCGTGGTGTTGTCCAAGCTGTTCGGCACTAATATGAAGGACGGCAGCATCGGCAAAATCTCTGAGAACCGTTTTGCCCGGGCCGACCTGGAACACATCCTGCTCTGCGTGGACGACGATATGCGGATGGAAGCCCTGCGGCAGACCAACTACGTCAAATCCATTGTCACGGCCCAGGGGCAGATGGACCTGGAGCGTAAAGGCAAGCAGAGCTACCAGGGCTGGATGTATGCCCGGCTGCTGGCTTTCAGCAATGGAGACTTACAAGCCCTGTACGACCGAAGCGACGGCTTCTATCGGCGGCAACTGGTCCTGACCACCAGGGACAAGCCCGCCGACCGGGTAGATGACCCTGACATCGCCGAGAGGATGGCCGCCGAGGCCGAGGGAATTTTCCTGTGGGCTTTCGAGGGGTTGCAGCG
>ENA-ORLF01000808-ORLF01000808.1-human-gut-metagenome-genome-assembly--contig:-NODE-808-length-10292-cov-7.66856_pt1 | contig 10292 bp, 10 predicted proteins | sample MGYA00243066_ERZ508822 | MGnify/ENA primary metagenome ERZ508822 (study PRJEB26277, sample SAMN04329791) | human gut metagenome | biome: human-associated habitat | host: Homo sapiens | place: USA... | reverse complement strand
CAGGAGTGTGCACTGCGAAGGGGTCAAGGGGGCGACCGCAAAGCCCCCTTGTCGCCTCCGCAGAGGCGAAACCCCTGCCGCACAAAAAAGCATCTTATTTAGGAAGAAAAAATGCCATCAGGCGAACCCACCTCGCGCTGATGAGCGCGAATGATACCCCCACCGGGAGGTGACTTGCGATGATTCTGCTCTCCTTGCAGGGCATTCAGAAAAGTTTCGGTACAAATGAAGTCCTCCGCGACGCATCCCTCGTGCTGCAGGATGGTCAGCGCATGGGGCTTGTCGGCGTCAATGGCTGCGGAAAATCCACCCTCATGAAGATTATTGCCGGTATTGAAACCGCGGACGGCGGCACGATGACCATGCAGAAGGGGCTGAAGCTCGGGTACCTCGCCCAGCAGGGGCAGGTCGGCGAAGGGCGGACAGTGCTGGAAGAGCTGGAAAGCGTCTTTGAGCCAGTGCAGCGCATGGAACAGCAGCTGCGCGACTTGGAGCATCAGATGGCGGATGCGCACGATGAAGCATCCCTTCATCGCCTCGGCAGCCAGTACGACCAGCTTACCCGCCGCTTTGAGGAAAGCAACGGCTATGGCTGGCGCTCGACGGTGCAGGGCGTGCTGGCGGGTCTGGGCTTCCGCAAGGAGCAGCAGGGACAGATGGCTTCGCTGCTCTCCGGCGGCGAACGGACGCGCCTTTGCCTTGGGCGGATGCTGCTGACTGAGCCGGATGTGCTGCTGCTGGACGAGCCAACGAACCACCTTGACCTCAAGTCCATCGCCTGGCTGGAGGATTATCTGCGCACCTACCGCGGCGCGGTGCTGCTCATCAGCCATGACCGCTATTTCATGGATCACGTTTGCGACCGCATGTGCGAGCTGCTCCTTGGCGCGACGGAGTGCTATGACGGCAATTATTCCGCCTACATGGTGCAGCGAACGGAGCGGTTCGAGATTCGCATGAAGGCGTATGAGCTGCAGCAGAAGGAAATCGCCCGGCAGGAAGCCATCATCGCGCGCTATCGGCAGTTCAACCGCGAGAAGTCCATCCGTCTGGCGGAAAGCCGGGAGAAGCGGTTGGAGAAAGTCGAACGCTTGGAGAAACCGAAGGACGAAAGCGCGATTCACTTCCACTTCGACGTTCGCCGCAGAACGGGCGACGACGTGCTGATGATTGACGACCTCGCGAAGGGGTTCAGTGGGCGCACGCTCTTTGAGCATGTGAAGATGCACCTGCGCGCGGGCGACCGCGTGGCGCTCATCGGCGATAACGGCGTGGGCAAATCGACGCTGTTCAAGTGCATCGTCGGCGAAGAAAAGCCTGACTGCGGCACGATTCGCTTCGGTGCGGGCGTGGACATCGGCTACTACGACCAGCATCAGGCGCATCTGCATGAAAACAAGACCGTGCTGGACGAGGTGTGGGACGACTTCCACCGCCTTGACCAGACCGAAGTTCGCGGTGCGCTGGGGCTGTTCCTTTTCACAGGGGATGACGTGCTGATGCCCATTTCGACGCTTTCCGGCGGTGAGAAGGGGCGTGTCGCCCTGACGAAGCTGATGCTGAAGAAGGACAACGTGCTGCTGCTGGACGAACCAACGAACCACCTCGACATGGACAGCCGCGAAGTGCTGGAAGACGCGCTCGAAAACTTCCCCGGTACGATTCTCGCCATCAGCCACGACCGCTACTTCATCAACCGCTTCGCCACGAAGGTGTGCGTGCTGGAAGCAGGCGGCGTGAAGGAGTATTTGGGCAATTACGACGATTATTTTGAGAAAATCAATCGCCAGCAAGCGCCGGACAGCGAAAATGCGGGCATGACGAAAACCGCGATGGATAAGGAAAAGCGCAAGTCGCGGGAGGAAGAGAAGCGCATTCGGGAGAAGAAGAACGCGATTGCCGCGGCGGAAAAGGCGATTGCGACCGCGGAGGAGGAAGCCGCGGAGATGGAGGCGCAGCTTGCTGATCCGGCGACGTATCAGGATGCGGAGAAGGCGGCGCAGCTGGCGAAAGCGTATCAGCTGAAGAAGGACGAGATTGAGCGCCGATACGCAGAGTGGGAAGCGTTATCGGCGGAGGAGTAAACGAGGATAAACACGCGGAAAAATCAGCAGAATAAGCAAAAAAGGCTCAAGGAACATCACGCCTTGAGCCTTTTTTGCTATGATACGATTTATCTGATGAAATTCGTCCCGACCCGTTTTTCCCTCTCCGGCAGCCTCATGGCTTCCTTTCCTAAAGCAATGCTTTTCACCAGAAACGCCACGTTCCGCCCAAGCGTCCGCATGACTTGCAGCCCCTCCGCGTCCAGCGCGGCTTCCTGCGCATTGTTGCCGTGGATGCTGTTCCAGTACTGGCTCGATGCAACTGGCATCCCGGAAATTGTGAAGTACTTGTTCAACTGGTCAAACGTCGCGCTTGCGCCGCCGCGACGGCAGGAGACAACCGCCGCGCCGACTTTCATCGTCTTGTCGAACGGGGTGGAGTAGAACAGGCGGTCAAGCAGATTCGTCAGCGTGCCGTTCGCGCTGGCGTAGTAGACGGGCGAGCCGACAATCAGCGCATCCGCCGCCTCGAACTTCGGGGCGAGGGCGTTTACGGCATCGTCAAAAACGCAGCGGTGCAGCACGCCGCAGCGCCCGCAGGCAATGCAGCCGCGAATATCCTGTTGACCGATGTGGACGATTTCAGTCGTCAGCCCACATTCCTGCAAGGTTTGGGCGACTTCGGTCAGGGCAAGGTCAATTGCGCCGTGCGCGTGGGGAGAACCGTTGAGTAAAAGCACGTTCGCCATCGGAAATCCTCCTTGTGTGCGTAAATTGTGGATTAGATTTTAGGTAACACCGCACAAATGAGGTGGTCGGTTGGCGAATGGATTTTTCGTCAGATGCAAATGCAAATTTCGAAGGTTTACTGGCGGTAAATCGAGAAATTTGCATGATGTAGATGGCGGAAAAGACATCGCCAGACGCGCCGCCGAATTGTGCGGTGGTGCCTTTAGTCCGCGAACGCCATAATGTCCGCATCCTTGCTTGTGCCGCCCGCAACGCGAACCCAGTCATCATCCGGCGAAAGGCGGTAGTACAGCGCAATTGACGGGCCGCCGTCCAGATTGTATGTCCAAAGCGGGTCAAAGGCGGATTGCAGGTAGTCAACGCACTGGCGCATGGTCAGGGCGCTGCTGCTATCGCGCGTGACTGTCAGCAGGATGAAATTGTGCTCGTCGATGCAGCTGATGATGGTGCGCATGGCGGGCGCGGTTGTGAAGCGCCAGTTCGGGTCGAGGATGGACTGATGGTCGCGGATGACCGGACACTCGATGTAAAATGACCACGTCTGCGTGGGATTGGCGGCGAGCACATCCGCTGGGTCATCGCCGACGTGCATGTGCAGCCCGTCGCGGGTGAGGGAAAGCCCGTAGTACGGCACGCCGGTCAGGCGGCGGAACAACTGCCCGTCCGTGACGGTGACGCTGCCCAGCGGCGTATAGTAGTAATCCGGGCTGCTGCCGGGGTAATTTGACGGGATTTCAGGAAAGGTGGGGCTGACGTAGCCGCTGCCGTTGATGAACAGCGTCGCGTCGGGAATTTTCGCCGCCATGTCGACAGGATACTGGATGTCACGCTCCCAATTCGCGGTGGCTTTGCGAATCTGCGTGCCGGGGTCAAGCAGATAGATTTTTGTGAGATAGCAGACGGCGCCCTCCTGCTCGATGCGCTCAATCCGCCAGTGCATCGTATCCGACTGATGCGACGCGACTTCTATGCCTTGCACAGCATAGGAATCCACGCGGTCGGGCGGTGCGGGCGTCGGCGACGGTTTGGGCGTGGGCGAGGAGGTCGCAGTCGGATCATCGGCGGGGGATGCCGCGGGGGACACGACCGGGATGGTGGTCGAGGCGGGCGCAGCGGAGTGCTTTGTCACGCGATATAGCCCCAAGATGGTCAGCGCGAAAATCAGCAGAACAAGCAGCGTGAATAGGCAACGTTCCATATGTTTTTTCTGCATGGGGGAAATTCCTCCTTTGGGAGCACTGGCTTTATTATAGCATAAGGACAGGAAATCTGCAAAGAAAACTTACTGCTTTATTTATATACTGCATGAAAACTGCGAAATTGGACTGGTAGTGTACATTATTAAACGGAATGAGAATAAAAGTGCGCACTGATTTATCGGAAGTGGAAATCTGTTGCCAAAATGCTTGACAAATTGTTGGCAAGTGGTAAAATAAAATTGTGGATCAAAGAAGGCAGAAACGCAGACCATCCTGTTAAAGCGCGGATGGCGGCAGAAGGAGGCGGCGCGTGAACGAGCATCTTGCTTTTGCGCAGTGCCTCCAGCGGGTGCTGAGCGAAACGGAACTGACGGCGACAGAGGTTGCACGCAGACTGGAAATGCGCAGCCGGAACAGCATCTTCCGCATCCTCAAGGGGAAAACGTCACCGCAGCTGAACCGCCGTTTTCTGGAGAGCTTCCACAAGCAGATGGGGGAGCAGCTGACGGAGGCGCAGTGGGCGGCGCTGAATCGTGCGCTGGAGATGGATGCTGTCGGAGCGGTCGAGTACAAGAGCCGTCAGGCGCTGATGCAGCTCGTCGGCGCATTCAGTGAGCCGATTTCCCCCGCGAAGGTCTGCTATCTGGACGCGCTTGGTGCAGAAAAGGAGGACAGCTTCCTGCATTATCTGCAAGTGCTGTTCTGCGGTGCGCTCAAGGTGAACGCACTGCTTTTCGGCTGCTGTGATTTGGGGCTGTTCCGACAATTGCAGGAGGCAATCCACCCTGTTGCGCAGCGGGTGATCGTGCGTATCGACCACTTCATCTACGCGGGGGAGGACGAAATTGTCTCGAACCTCGTGGGCATTCAGCCGATGGTGGATCAGCCGTGCTATCATGCCTATCTGGTGGATGCGGAAAACTGTCCGCAGGAGCGGCTGGCACATTACAGGACGGGACAGATGACCTTCCATGTGATGCATCAGGATGGCTCGGAAAGCACCGTGGCGCTGTTTCTACTGGGAAAGAACGAATTTACCGCAACGGTCATGTCGACGCAGGATTTGTGGATGAGCCGGAAGGTGCTTTGCGACCGTGAGCGCTTTTCCCCCATACGCCTGCTATGGCAGCTGAACGATGAAAATTCGGACTTCATTGTCTACACGCAGCAGTATTGCAAAATGGAGCATGGCGCGGCGATTTACTACATTCGCCCGGACGTGCCGTTCCAGTATATCCCGCTGGAGGTGCTCTACCCGGTTGTGCGGGAGGGCTTCGCGCGGATGGGGATGACGCGCGAGGCGTACGAGCCGAATGTGACGGCACTGGCGGAAATCCATCAGGCGCGGATGACGAACATGATGCGCCGCCGCCGCCCGACATACATTGTGCTGAACAAGGCGGCAATGGAGGAGTTTGTCCGCACCGGGCGGCAGAGCGACCACCTGCACTTCCTGCGCAATTTCACGCCGAAGGAACGCAAGCAAATCCTCGATGTGCTGGTGCAGCAGGCGCGCGAGAATCCGTTTTTCCACCTCTATTTTGCGCAGGAGAAGCTGCCGTGCACCATGGGCGAAGTCGCGCTGTATGACGGGCGCGCGCTCATCACCATGTCATCCGGCAGCGGATACGACCTGCGCACTGACCACCGGGAAAGCTGCATTACCCATCCGTTTGTTCTGCGCGCATACAAGCAGTTTTACATGAATACCGTTGTTGCCCGACTGGCAGACACGCAGACGGAATCCCTGAATCAGCTGGAAGAACTGGTACGGCGGTGTGAAAAAATGATTCGGGAGGGGCAAAAAGGGAACGCGGGAAACGAACAGGAAAAAATATCAGGACAATAAGAACCAAATACTATTTCCAGATTCACCTGCGCCATCTGCTTGCGCCTTTTCCCTTCTGGCGTCCGCTCATTCCACTTAGCGTAGCGCTGCTACGCTGCGTTTCATTCACGTTAGCCAGAATGAAAAATTCGCGGCGCATCTTGGCGCATTCTTATCTGGAAATAGTATAACAACGGCTGCCTGCAAAGTACAAAAAAAGTACAGGTAAGAATTCGCAAAACACAAAAAAGCGTGTACAACCACGCTTGCACGCTGAAAATAAGTATGCTATTATACAGATGATGAGGGAAAACGAGAAATAGCGGCATCGCGCAACGACATGAAAACGCGGGATGTTTCTTGCGACCCTTCGTTTCAATCGCAAGCGTTTTGTCCTCCGCAAGCTGCAAGGTGTCACTCCCTGGGCGGGGAGCGTGGATTGAATTATCATTTATCCGAGATTCACGAAAACTGGAGGGATTTACGAATGCCAAAGGTCTGGACGGACGATACCGCGCTCATGGAGGGAATGACAGACAATCTCTTCGAGGCGCTCTACAAAATGCCGAAGTATTTCCTGCGCATTGATGACATTGCGCATTCGCTGGGGATGCCGATTTCCAGCCTGCTGGTGCTCTGCGTGCTGCGCGAGGGGAAAATCAGCATTGGGGAAATCAGTGAACGGTTGTGCATCGCCAAGCCGAATGTGACGCCGCTGGTGGAAACACTCTGCGCGCGGGGGCTGATTTCACGCCAGCGCAGCGACAAAGACCGGCGCAAGGTGCTTGTCGGGCTGATGCCGGAAGGCGAGGCAATGGTAGAACGCATTCGTGGCGCAATACGCGACCAAATGATGAGCTGGCCGCGCGACTATAACCTGAGCGAGATGAAGCGCGTCAACAACGCACTGGCGGCAACGCTGGAAGTGGCGGATGATGTGATGCGCCGCCGCCGCTGAGGCTCGCAAAAATATCAAGTGGTATCCGACGGGCAAACTATGCCCAAAACAAGAACCGGCACATCCGCGTCAAGGGCGGGACATGCCGGTTCTTTTCATGTGGATTTTTTTACTGCGAATCTTCCTCCGCACGGCAGAACAGCACCGTCAGCACGCCGTTCTGCGCGGATGCATGAATTTGCACCCCGTACGGCAGCAGATTCACAAACGTGAAGTCGCTGTAATTGCCCACGGCGGCATCAAAAAACTGCGGCACATACACCGCGCCCTGCTTGCTGTGCAGCGCCCACTCCTCGATTTGCAGCGGCAGCGTTAGCGCGGCGTTGTAGAGCGTCGTTGTCACCTGACAGACCCCGCCGCCGTACCCGAAGCCGTCCGTGCTGACATTCGGCGCAGGCTGAAAGTGGTGTAGGAATATGCCTGATACTGCGCTTCGCTGTCCTCAGCGAGGCAAGCGATGGCGGCAAGGGCGAAAATCAGCAGAGAGGTCAGCAAGACTTTCCAAATGTGCTGCATGGGGTGATGCTCCTTTTCTCTGAGGTGGATGGGCGCTGGAAAAACGCGCCCTACGTATGAAACGAACGTAGGATGAGGAAAATTCCCGGAAAAGGGAAATTTGTGGGGGAGTTTCGGCACTTTCTTATCTGGAAATGCTATTACAGGTTGCTTTTTCTATATTCAATTGGAGAGATTCCGTAAATTTCTTTGAATTTGCGGTAAAAATACGGGACATCGTGAAATCCGCATTCTTCTGATATGACCGCAACCTTCATTTCCGTGTTTGCCAGCAGTTCAGCGGCTTTTTTCAGTCTGTACTGTATTAAGTAGGAAACTGGAGACTGGCGAATGCCATTTTTGAAGATTTGCATACAACTGTTATTGCTTACATGGGCAAAATTTGCAATATCAGCAAGGGAAATCTGGTCAGCATAATGACTATGAATAAAACTCATCATCATTTGCAGGCGAGAAGCATTGAGGTCTCTTTTAACAGGCTGCCCCTGCTGAAGCCTGGATTCCATATTTTCATACAGCACTTCCCAAATGGAGGTCAGCAGTCGCAAAGTTGTCAACTCCCTGAAATTTGGCTGCTCTTGTGTTTTGAAAACTTGATTCAGCAGTGAAAGTATCTCCTTATGCCATAAAGAAAGCGGCTCAAAAACCAAATAGGGAATGTCGGAAACAAGCAATGGCTTAACATATTGTTGATATACAAAACTTTCTGGTGAAGCTAACAGCACCGGAGAAAAAACAATATTAGGTATCACGGTGGGGCGCTCTGCTGTAAATTGATGTAGTATTTTCGTATTGATAAATAAGCCGCTGCCTGCTGGCAGAGAAAAACGATCTTTTCCGACACAGCAGTGTGCTTCGCCGCTTTGAACATAAACAAATTCAATTTCTTGATGCCAATGCCAACCGAGCGTATGAAAGTCGAAATCCCAGATGTCTTCCAGATAGTATTGGAACGGAAATGCCGGTTGACCGTGGTTTCGCTTTTCCATGAGCGTTTCATCTGTGATGATTTTCAATTCGTTATTATTCTCCAAACATGCCAACCTCCTCTGTATTGTGATATTGTACAACAATAAGGTGGAAAAGTCAATTGCTATTCCAAAATAAACGTGATATTATTCAAGAGAATTCTGAAAGGAGCGCTTCGAGTCATGAAGAACTACAGCAAAACATTAAGAGCCTGCTACCTTGGCCTCATCACGCAAGCAATTGCCGCTAATTTTGCGCCATTGCTTTTTTGGTCGTTTCATTCTGATTTCAACATTTCATTGGGTCAGATTGCCTTAATTCCTGCGGTGTTCTATGTGACGCAATTGGTCGTAGACTTAATATGCGCAAAGTATGTAGATGCTATTGGCTACCGAAAGTCCATTGTGGCGTCGCAGCTGTTAGCTGGTCTTGGTCTGATTGGCATTGCGGTTTTACCCAATATCGTATCGCCCTATATCGGAATACTGATCGGCGTGTTTTTTTACGCATTCGGGAGCGGCCTTATTGAGGTACTGTGCAGTCCGATTGTGGAAGCCTGTCCCTTCGAACATAAGGAAAAGGTGATGAGCCTTCTTCATTCTTTCTATTGCTGGGGCAGTGTGGGCGTGATTTTGCTTTCTACGCTGTACTTTGCAATTTTCGGCATCGACAAATGGCAGATACTGGCTTGCGTATGGGCAATTATTCCGCTGTATAATATCTACAATTTTGCTACTTGTCCGATTGAGCGTCTGGTAGAAGACGGGCAAGGAATGTCGCTGCGTCAATTGCTGAAAAAGCCTATTTTTGCAGCTGCAATCATCCTTATGATTTGTGCTGGAGCATCTGAAATGTCAATGGCGCAGTGGGCATCAGCTTTTGCAGAATCCGCATTAGGATTAACGAAATCTGTCGGCGATTTGGCAGGGGCGTGCTTGTTTGCAACCACAATGGGAATTTCGCGTATGCTGTATGGCAAATTCGGAGAAAAGATAGATTTGATAAAGTTTATGCTTATATCGGGCGTTATTTGCGTCGTGAGCTATCTTTTGGCCGGTCTATCTGCAATGCCGATTTGGGGCTTAGCTGGCTGTGTCATGTGCGGCTTCTCAGTGGGTATTATGTGGCCCGGAAGCATCAGCATCACTGCTCCGAGGATTCCCAAAGGCGGTACGGCGCTGTTTGCGCTGCTGGCAATGGCAGGGGACATGGGCGGCGCATTTGGGCCGAGTGTGGTGGGATATTTTTCGCAGCATGCCGGGGATAATCTTCAGGCGGGTCTGCTGACGGGCTGTATATTCCCTTTAATCATGCTGGCAACGCTGATTGCAATGAAAAAAATGACCCCCGAAGGATAAAAGCGGATATATCAGGACTGTTCCCAATTGCAGCATAGCATTGCAAACCGCGGCACATGTTCTTCTTCCCTTACAGCCAAATCGGTTCATGCCCCAATGTCGGCACGACCTGCGTCCAGAAAACCTCCTGCGCAAACACCACCGTCGCCGTATTATCGCATGGATGGAACGCAATCCGTCCTTCCCGCTTCACATCATGGTCAAAGACCAGCTGAATCCGCTTCTCCTCGTCAAACCACAGCCCCAGTGGCGACAAGCTCCCTGATTCCAGCCCCAGCATCGTCGGCAGACATTCCGATGGCGCAAACGACAACCGCGAGGAATGCAGCAGCTTGCTCGTGTCCGCCGTGCGGAAAGGCTTGTCCGGCAGGGTCACATACAGATAGAACGCCGTCTGCTGGCGGTTGCACAAGAGAATGTTCTTGCAGAAGGTGACATCCGGCGCGGCGTAGGGCAGCGCGAGGCACTCCTCCATGGTGAAAACCGCGGGATGCTCGTAAACTTCGCAGGGAATGCTAAGCGCCTGCAGGTGCTTGAGGACGCGCGCTTTGTTCGACATGGGCAAAATCCTCCTTTTTCGGCGTGATGGATGGAGAAAAACGCCGCAATTTGCGTGTGTTTCTAATACTATTTCCAGATTCACCTGCGCCATCTGCTTGCGCCTTTTCC
>ENA-ORLF01000804-ORLF01000804.1-human-gut-metagenome-genome-assembly--contig:-NODE-804-length-10310-cov-4.10366_pt1 | contig 10310 bp, 6 predicted proteins | sample MGYA00243066_ERZ508822 | MGnify/ENA primary metagenome ERZ508822 (study PRJEB26277, sample SAMN04329791) | human gut metagenome | biome: human-associated habitat | host: Homo sapiens | place: USA... | reverse complement strand
AGGCTCGTTCTGTCCTTGAGCCTTGCGGCGATGAGCGAGCGGTGAACAAGCGCGTGGCTTGCCTCGTTTTCAGAGGTTCTGTTGTTTATCGCCTGTATGCAGGCGGACTTGAGACGCTCGTCGTTCTGCGTTTCAAACAGCGGCCACACGCAATAGAGGTGGCTCAGATGCCTGTGCTCGTTGTTTTCTTCAAATTGGCTGCACGCCCACTCCTTGAGCGCGCCGGTTTTGTCGAAGAGATACGGCGGGAGCTTTCGGAGCATATATTCCCATTTTGCCGTGTCGGTTTCCGGCGCGGTGTCTTTTATAACGCTCAAAAGCATATTCAGATTGTCGCGGCAGGCGGCGATGTCGATAGCCGCGTTTGCGTCGGAGGGAGAGGGATAGTTCGACGGATTGTTTTCCGGGGAATAGCTCGGCAGGATGCAGTAGTATTCGTCATCCGCAAGCGCCGTCTTGCCCGCTTCATAATGAATCGAGCCGTTCGAGTCGGTGTAATATTCGGGGGTCATAAGCTGCTCCCAGTAGTTCGCCGATTTAATCAAAAGCGGCAAAAGCACATCGCGCTCAAGCCGGAGATATCCCCTGTCCTCGATCGCGCGAATGTCTTCGTCCGTAAGGTCGTCCGCGGTGACGGAAAGCACGGATCTGAGCTTGTCAAGGTCGATTTCGCCGCTGAGCGGAATTTTGATATCTCCGTAGCATTGCAGGGTCTCATAGAGCGGCTGGATCATCCAGCTTGAGCCTGCGTTCCAGTATCGAAACGGATACGGATAGCAGGTTTCCGTTATTACCGCCTTGTCGCCGTCGGTGTTTACGGGGGCTTGGATGGCGTCGGTAAATCCGTGGGTCGCGAGCGCGTTTTCCTCCCAGTCGGGAAGCTGGCGGAGAATAAAATATGCGTAGCCTATCGGGGACGAGGAGATGTTGCCCGTGTTCATCGAGGAGGTTTGCAGGTTCACATTTGCGTCCATTGTGTATTTGCTGCCCCAGCCCGTGTTCCATTCGCCTGTCCACATACCGTAAAGGCGGGGCGCGGAATATCCGCTGCAACACAGATAAGCGTATCTGCCTGCATAATACGAACGCTGGCTGAGCGCGGGATCGAGCTTTTTCTTGAACCTCTGCTTTCTCAGCAGCTTTTCGTTCGATTTTTCTGAGATGCCGTCTTTGAGAGTCAGCGTGACTGCGTTGAACTGCGGCTGATATACCGCAAGATGAGCGTCAAGTGCATTGGAATAGTTGAATTTTCCCTCGGCTGAGTATTTTTTCGCAAAGTCCGTTGTCCGATTATAGAGCAAGTCGATGAGCGCGCAGCCGCTTTGTGACGCGAAGACGGAAAGCTCGCCCATATTGTAATCTCTGCCCGTAACAGTGATAAGATAAACCTCGTCCGCCCCGCTGACGGTCAATTTCGGCTGGCTGTCGCCCGCGTATTGCTCGTCTTTCGGCGCGTCCGCTTGCGTGACGCTTAAAGTTCCGCCGATATTCAAAACATAGGTGAGCGTGGCGTAGCCGCCGTTTTTGAGCTCGGATTTTTCATAGTCGGGATAGTGCGCAACCAGGGCAAGATAAGCCTTGTCCTCGTCGGCGAGCTTTTTATATTTGATATTCACCTCGTCGCCCTCGGAGTAGTTTGCCATGGTCGAGATATCATCGTAGGAGAGCGTAATATTTACGGGAGCGTTATTGCTTGATTTTTCGATTTTTGTAACCGTGACGCCGTCGGCAAGCGAGGTGAAAGTAGTTCTCTCCCATGTGCAGTTTTTGTCGGTGTATTTCACGCCGACCTGCGCGGTCTCGTAGTCTGTGTAGCGGATATAATCCTTGATGCGGTGCCGCTCGGAGTTTATTCTCAGCTGACCGCCGGGATGAAAGCGATACACATCGTCATAGCTCGCGTTGTCAACGATATCCTCGCATGTAACGATGCTCTGCTTGACCTGTTCAGGCTCGGTGGATGTGTCCGGAGAGGTGCGGGCGTTGATATTCGGCATGATGAAATGCATATTTTGATAAATTATCGTGTCCGAGTACGGGCTGCCGCTTGTGATAAAGCCCTCGAGCCCGTTCCCGCCGACCATTCCGCGGCGCCAGGCTTTTGTTTTGTTCGTCCTCTTTTCGGACAGCTCCGTGTAGCTCTCGGAATAAGAGAGCTTTTCGTTGTTTGCCGCAGTGTCGATGAGCTTCGGCTTGCTTGCACACGATGAGCACAAAACGCATATCGCGGCAAGTGCCGCCGCCAAAGCAAAAATCTTTAAAAGTTTCATTTTCTCACCTCACACCTTGATTATATCATACGGCAAAGAGTCTTTCCATTAAAATAATATACAAAAAATCTTCTGGATAATTGTAGGTTTGAGACAGATATATCGCGAAGAGAAAATAAAAAGCCGGCACACCTTGCACTTTACGGAGAACGGTGTCCGGCAATATGAATTTCGCCGCCCGAAGATTTCTCCGGGCGGCGGGTAATTCGGTTATTTATACAGCGGGCCGTAGGCGGCGCAGGCTCTGTAGTCTGCACTCTCGAGATCCTTCGTGCCGAACGCAGACCATGCGTGCGGACGGTAGATGTCCTCGTCGGCGACGTTGTGCATCGCAACGGGGATTCTGAGCATGCTCGCGAGCGTGATGAGGTCTTTGCCGATGTGGCCGTAGCTGATAGCGCCGTGGTTTGCGCCCCAGTTCGCCATGACGGAGTAGACATCCTTGAACGCGCCCTTGCCGGTGAGTCTCGGAGCAAACCAGGTGGTCGGCCAGGTCGGGTCGGTGCGCATGTCGAGCTTGTTGTGGATCTCATCGGGCAGGGTGGCGGTGTAGCCCTCGGCTATCTGAAGCACCGGGCCGAGACCCTTGATGATGTTGACTCTTATCATTGTCATGGGCATGACAGCCTGAGTCTTGAAGTGCGAGGAGTATCCGCCTCCCCTGAAATATCCGAGGTCTGCGGGGCACCAGTCGGTAGCCTTGAGCATCGCGTCGATATCCTCGTCGGTGATGTTCCACCACTCCTTCATGACTGCGTTGCCGTCCTTGTCCTTGCAGACGCCCGTGGCGTCGAGCGCGGCGGCGCCGGAGTTGATGAGGTGGATGAAGCCGTCCTTGGCAACGCCCTCGGGGCGCATGCCGCAGACTCTTTCAACAGCGTCGGGGCTCCAGTATGTACGAACATCGGCGAACAGGCTCGCTCTGCCGGTGACGAGTTTGCCCAGGAGCATGGACAGACCGTTGAGACCGTCGTTCTCGGTGGCGAAAGTGAGCGGCTCTTTCTTGCCGTTCCAGTCGAAGGTGGTGTTGAGCATAGCCTCGGTGAAGTCGCCGTTGGGCATGAAGTCCGTCCACTGGCGCTGACCCTGGAAGCCGCCGAGTATGGCGTTGCGGCCGAGTGCCTCTTCGTGCCAGCCGTCCTTCGGACCGGAGTGCTCAGCCTCTGCGCCGACGGGGCGGACATCGTTGAGCTTATCGTTGCGGAGCATGATGTCGCGGCAGATAAGAGTCATCTTGACGACGAACTCCCACTCCTTCTCTTTCTGCTCGGGGGTGTGTCTGATATTTTCGGGGTTCTTGTCGAAGCCCTCGGGGCAGTTTTCTTTGACCCACTTGAGCGCGCGCTCATATTCCTCGTGGTCATAGATGCCGAGCTCGACGCGGCGGGTAACTTCGACCATGTCGACCCACTCGGCGCGGATGCCGAGATATTCCTGCCAGAAATCGGCGTCGCAGAACGAGCCTGCGATACCCATTGCGACAGCGCCTATGCCGACATAAGACTTGCCTCTGAGCTGCCCGACAGCCGCGGCGCAGCGTGCGAAGCGGAGTATCTTCTCCGCGACGTCGTTGGGGATGGAGTTGTCGGTGACATCCTGAACATCCTTGCCGTAAATCGAGAATGCGGGCAGACCTCTCTGTGCATGAGCCGCCAGAACCGCCGCGAGATAGACCGCGCCGGGGCGCTCGGTGCCGTTGAAGCCCCAGACTGCCTTGACGGTCAGGGGATCGAGATCCATCGTCTCGCTGCCGTAGCACCAGCAGGGGGTGACGGAGAGGGTCGCGCAGACGTTCTGAGTCGAGAAGAAGTCGGCGCACTTTGCCGCTTCTGCTGCTCCGCCTATCGTGCAGGGGGAGATGATGCACTCAAAGGGAGTGCCGTCCGAATAGAACACATTTTCTTCGATGAGCTTCTTGGCAGCGAGCGCCATGTTCATCGTCTTTTCCTCAAGACTCTCTCTGACTCCGCCCCAGCGGCCGTCAATGATGGGTCTGATTCCAAGCTTTGCTTTTGCCATTTTTCAGTCATCCTTTCGATGTTGTGTTGCCACTACCGGGCGCAACACTTATTTATGAATTTTCAAAAAGCTCTCATATGCGCCCGCCCATTTGTCGGTGTCGCACGGAGCATATTCGCGTAATGCTTCGCTGCGCGAGATTATCTCCCTCGCCTTTTTGATATCCGGAATGTCGCCGGAGCTCAGAAGCTGAACGGCGATGTTGCCGAGCACGGTCGCCTCTATCGGCCCCGCCTTCACGGGGACATTGCAGGCGTTCGCGGTCATCTGGCAGAGCAGGGTATCTTTCGTGCCGCCGCCGATAACATGTATATCAGGATAGTCCCTGCCGGTACATTCTTTTATCATCGAGAACGTGCTGCGGTATTTCATCGCAAGGCTCTCGTAGATGCAGCGTATTATCTCGCCGACTGTCTGCGGGACATACTGACCCGTTTTGCGGCAGAATTCGCGCACGCGTCCGGGTATATCTCCGGGCGGCGTGAACTCGGTGGAGTCGGGGTCGATAAAGCACTTGAACGGCTCCGCCGAGAGCGCCATGCGCTCGAGATCGGCGTAGCTGTATTCCTCGCCCTCGCGCTTCCACTGCCTGCGGCTCTCCTGAATGAGCCACAGTCCGATTATATTCTTGAGCAGCCCGGTCATGCCACCGTAGCCGCCCTCGTTGGTGATGTTTATCGAGAGCGATGTGTTGTTGACAATAGGCTCGGGTATTTCCGTGCCGAAGAGCGACCATGTGCCGCTGCTCAAAAACGCGAAGCTGTCGAGCTGAGAGGGGACGGCGGTTATCGCCGACTGCGTGTCGTGTCCGCATACGCTGACAACTTTAACGGGGTCGAGCCCCAGCTCTTCGCATATCTCCGAGCTGAGCATTCCGTTTTCGGTACCCGACGGCACAATGGGCGTGAGGATTCCCGACGGGATGCCGAGGCGGTCGAGAATGTCATATGCCCAGTTTTTTGTCTTTATGTCAACCATCTGCGAGGTGGTCGCTATTGAATATTCTGTCTGCTTTCTGCCCGTGAGCATATATGCGAATAAATCGGGCATGAACAGCAGCTTATCCGCCCTGTCTAGAATGTGCGGGCGGTATTTTTTGAGCGCGCAGAGCTGGAAGAGTGTGTTGAGCTCCATGAACTGAATACCCGTGCGGGAGTAAAGCTCCTCGCGGGGAACTGTTTTAAACACTTCTTCAATCATTCCCGCCGTGCGTGCGTCGCGGTAGTGGATGGGATTTTCGAGCAGGCAGCCGAATTTGTCGAGCAGCCCGAAGTCAACGCCCCAGGTGTCGATGCCGATGCTGTCGAATCCGCCGGCGAGCTTCGCCTTTGTCAGTCCCTGCTTTATCTCAAAAAACAGGCGCAGAACATCCCAATAGAGCGTGCCGTTCACGCTCACGGGGTCGTTCGAGAAGCGGTGAACTTCTTCAAGGCGGATATTCTCCCCGTCAAAATGTCCGATTATCGCGCGTCCGCTCGACGCGCCGAAGTCGAACGCTAAAACTCTTTTTTCCATTGATGCAGAGTCCTCCGAGTTATTTTACAACGCCCTTTTTGAGGATGATGTTTGCGTATACGGCGGTCTCGCCCGTCGCGATGACGGCGTATGCCTTTCTCGCTCTGTCATAGAAAGCGAAGCGCTCCATGAGCTCGAAGTTCTTGTCGCCCTCGTTCGCTTTAACTATCTCTTCGTATTTGTCCCAGACTGCCGGGCGGTCTCCGTCGCCGTTGTTGTCCATGAGCGCAACGGGAGCGTCAACATAGGTGTCGAGGGGCATGAGCTTCAAAACTGCGTCGAGAACCTCGGGAACTCCGTGACCGTCGAGGCGAACAAGGCGCTGAGCTATGCTCGCCGCGGGGAAGTTGCCGTCGCCGATAACTATCTCGTCGCTGTGTCCCATCTCCATGAGGATCTTGAGAAGCTCGGGGGAGATGATAGGTGAAATATTTTTAAGCATTTTTATATCCGTCCTTTCGGAAAAATCAGTCAATTGAATACATGCTGTAGAGCTCGCTGTATACTCCGCCCTTTGCCATGAGCTCGCGGTGGCTGCCCTGCTCGGCGATGCCGTCTTCTGTCAGCACGACTATCTCCGCCGCGTTTCTTATCGTCGTGAGCCTGTGGGCGATAGTTATGACCGTGCGCCCCTTTGCAAGCTCTTCGAGCGACTGCTGAACAAGGCGTTCGCTCTCGTTGTCGAGCGCGCTCGTCGCCTCGTCGAGAATGACTATCGGAGGGTTTTTCAAAAACAGGCGCGCGATTGAAATTCGCTGTTTCTGACCGCCGGAGAGCTTGACTCCGCGCTCGCCGACATATGTGTCGTAGCGCTCTGGCAGCTCTTCTATAAATTCGTGTGCCCCGGCTCGCTTCGCCGCGGCTATTATATCTTCTTTTTCAGCTCCCGGGCATCCGTAGGCTATGTTGTCCCTGACCGTGCCGGAGAACATGTAGACATCCTGCTGAACCGTGCCTATATTCGAGCGCAGCGAAGCTAAAGTTATGTCGCGGATATCTTTTCCGTCGAGCAGTATGCTGCCCGAATCCACATCGTAGAAGCGGGGGATAAGATTGCAAAGCGTAGTCTTGCCGCCGCCGGACGGACCGACGAGGGCGACATTCTCGCCCGGAGCTATATGCAGGGAGAAATCGGAAAGAATTTTCTTGTCCGTGCCTTTGTATGAAAATGTAACGTTTTTGAATTCGATATCGCCCTTTACGCCGCTTATGGGCTTTGCGTCCGGACTGTCTTTTATGTCGCTGACTTCGTCCATTATTTCAGTGAAGCGCTCGATGCCAGTCATGCCGCGGTTGACCTGCTCGCTGAATTCGACCATTGTGCGTATCGCCGCGAGCAGGGTGCTGACCATGAGCAGGCTCGCCGAGAAGTCGCCGACGGTAGTTTTGCCTTTCATCATGAACACTGCGCCCACGCCGACTATTGCTATATACATCAGTCCGTCGCAGAGCCTTACAGTGCAGTGGAAGCTCGCCATGTATCTGTAGCCGTTTTTCTTCGATTTGAAGAAGCGGCGCGAGCCCTCGTTGAACTTTTCGCGCTCAATGTCCTCGTTGGCAAAGCTCTTGACAACTCTTATGCCGAGCAGTGAATCCTCCGTTCGCGCGTTTATCTCGCCTATCTCGCGTCTCTGCTGTTTGAACGCGGCGCGCATCTTGCGGCGGCTGTGCGAAGTCAGAAGCATCATAAGAGGCATGAGCGAAAAGACTATTATCGCAAGCCATATGTTCATCGACGCGAACATGATGAATCCCGCGACTATTTTTATCACGGTCATCAGGACGTTCTCCGGACCGTGATGGGCGAGCTCGGTTATGTCAAACAGGTCGTTTGTTATTCTCGACATGAGCTGGCCTATCTTCGTGTCGTCATAGAATGAATATGACATATCCTGCAAATGCGAGAACAGGTCGTTTCGCATATCTGTTTCAATTCTCGCGCCCATGATATGCCCGCCCGACGCCGTGTAGTAGCTCGCGGCGGTGTCGATTATTCGCAGTAGAATGTAGAAGCCGACTATTTTTATTATCAGCTCCGCCGTCAGGTCGTGAATATCATGCGCCGCGCGGTCGGTTATCTGCCGCACTATCAGCGGCAGGGCTATCTCGCATACGGTGGTCATCGCGGAGCAGAACATATCGAGGGCGAACAGCCCCGAATATTTTTTATAATAAGGCAGGAACCTTTTGAGCATCCTGCGGTTGCGGCTGGAGTAGTCCCCGGACAAACAAACACCCCTAATCAAGCAGTTATATATCAAAATTATACAACATTTATTTCCCTTTGAAAAGGGTCGGCGGAGAGAAAAAATATTTTCTTGCCTGTGACAGTTTTTGTCCTTGAAAAAAGACGAGCGTTTTTGTATACTATGATATATACAAACGCATATAAACACATTTTATATTTTATTTTATAAAGAAAGGGAGGTCTCACTATGCGTATTCTCATATGCGACGATGAGCCCGCAATGGTCAAGCAGATATCCGAAATAATCGCGGACGCTTATCCCGATATTGAGCTTGTCGGCGTACACAGCTCCGCCGAGCTGTCCGAGAAGCTTGCGCCCGAGGACGCAAACAGAAAATTCGACCTCGCCTTTCTCGATATTGCCGTCAGCGACGAGAGCGGCGTGGATATCGCCGAGTTTGTCGGCGCGTTGTGCCCCGGGGTCAAGATAGTTTTCGTCTCCGGGAATCAGGATCTCGTCTCAAAGGCGTTCGTGACCGTTGACGACTGCGGGTATATCTATAAGCCCGTCGACCCGAAGCTGCTTCTCGGCTATATCGAGCGCGAACGCGCCGGGATGCATCAAAGACCGAGCCGCGAATATTTTGAATACACCCGCCGCGGCAGCATCCACAGGATAGGGTGCGATAAGATTCTTTTTATCGTCAGCGTGCGCAATTATCTGGAGATACATACGGTTGACGGAGACAGCGTCACCGTGCCGGGCAAGCTCGACGAGGCGGGGCGGCAGCTCGAAGCGGGCTTCGTTCGCTGCCACAAAAGCTATCTTGTGAATTTAAAATATATCGCGAGATATACTGCGACGCAGTTTATCATGATGAACGGGAAGATAATTCCGATAAGCCGTTCCAGGAAAAAGGATTCAACGGACAGGTATGTGCTTTTTAAGGGAGCTTTGGTCAAATGACATTTTTTGATGCGTTCTGGTATGTGTTCAACTTTCTTTCGATAGCGCTCGTGGTGGTGTTTCTGTGCATGAACCTCACCCCGCGCTTCAACCGCTACGCGGTATTTTTCTTGACACTCATACCGTTCTCGGCAATAGCGCTCGCCCAGCATTATTTCTACGATGTGCCGTCGGTGTTTTTTAAGATTCCGGCGTTTGCATATTATTTCATTTCGTCAATAGCCTATTTCAAAGACAAACTCAGAACCCGGCTTTTCGTCTCGATAGTTCTGATGTCGTTTACATATCTCGTCTCGGCTCTGCTCATAACCGGGTGTATCGCCTGCGGGCTCAATCCCTATGACGACATAATGACCTATATAGTCTCCCTGCCGAACACGGTGGGGCTGATAGTGCTCTTCGGCGGCTTTACTTATCTTAGAATGAAGAAGCACAAAAATATGATTCTCCCGAGCGGGCAGATGGCGACATTTATCTTCTTCCCGCTGAGTCAGGTCATAGTCATGGCGGCGGCGATGATGATAATCTCATATTACGGCTGGTTCAGGGACAAGAACACCGGGCTGCCGTTTCTCGAGGATCCGACCCGCGCCCCGATGATAATGCTCTGCGTCGCGGCAGTTCTGTGCATAATCTCCGACGCCGTTTTACTCTATATCATGGTGCGCTCGTCGCAGAACGAGAAGCTGCGCGAGGAGCTGAGAATAAAAGATTACCAAAACGCGCTGAATCTCGAATATTACAAAAATGTCGAAAACAGCAGCAACGAAGTAAGAAAGATACGCCACGACCTCGCGAACATAATTCAGACGGCATATGAAGTCGTCCACAGCGGAAACGAAGTCGACCGCGAAGCGGCCGAGCGGATGCTCGACCAGCTCAGAACAGAGGTCGCGGATATAAAAATAGAAAAATTCTGTCTCAACACTCTTGTCAATGTCATCGCCTCGAACAAGGCGAACGAGTGCAGGAAGAATGACATCGCCTATGATTTCGACCTCAATGTGCCGAGGTTTGTTGGTATCGAAGATGTCGATATCTGCAAGGCATATGTCAATATTTTCGACAATGCGATAAACGCCGCTAAAGCTCTCGAAGAGAACAGATATATAAAAATAAGAAGCTTCGTCGACGAAAACGACGGAATGTTATATATCAGCAGCGAGAACGCCGTCGCGCCCGACTACGAAGAGAAGAAAAAGAAGCGGACGGGCGACCACGGCTACGGACTAAAGATTCTCGAAGAGACCGCCGAAAAATACGGAGGACACGCGGCGGCGAATGAAACAGATGGCATATTCACCTGCGTTTTCGGAGCGAGGGCATAAATAATTCTATTATAATATATAAA
>ENA-ORLF01000803-ORLF01000803.1-human-gut-metagenome-genome-assembly--contig:-NODE-803-length-10330-cov-5.01197_pt1 | contig 10330 bp, 10 predicted proteins | sample MGYA00243066_ERZ508822 | MGnify/ENA primary metagenome ERZ508822 (study PRJEB26277, sample SAMN04329791) | human gut metagenome | biome: human-associated habitat | host: Homo sapiens | place: USA... | reverse complement strand
CCACATCTATGAGTGCCCCTTCTACTATATTGATTACTGCCTGTCCACCATGGCAGCGCTGCAGTTCTTCCTGCTGAGCCTCAAGGACCACAAGGATGCCTGGGAGCGCTACCTCAAGCTGGTGCGCCGTGCCGGTCTGGCCAGCTATACGGAGCTGATGCAGACCGCCGGACTGAAGGTTCCCTTTGAGGATGGCTCGATCAAGGCCATCGCCCAGCAGATGGGCCAGTGGATCGCAGAGCATCAGGTGTAAGCCTTCCGGGCCTACGGAGATTTTTTCTTGCAAAATCCGCTCTTTTCTATGAAAAAGCACAGCGCCCCCGTTCACTGCAAGATCGCAGTGAGCGGGGGCGCTTTCTTGTGAATAGGAGGTGGATTTTATCGCAAATACAGACTATGAGGATATACGGAGCGGCACAAACTCCATAACCGGAAAGAAAAATTTCCATAAAACGCCAAAAAGTCCTCGGATAAGTCATACCCATACAAGAAAGTTTGAACTTTTCGTGAATTTTCTGTGTTTCGACCATGGACAGGTGGGAACAGTTCTGCTACAATGGGAGTTGTTCTTTCCGCCGGTTCCCACGCGGCGGTTTTTGTTTTTACTATAACACAGGAGGAACTTTCATGTTAGAAAAGATCTTTCACCTGAAAGAAAACCACACCGATGTCAAGACCGAACTCATGGCGGGTGTCACCACCTTTATGACGATGGCCTACATCCTTGCGGTCAACCCCAGCATCCTGTCCGCTTCGGGCATGGATGCCAATGCGGTCCTGATCGCCACCTCGCTGGCATCGTTCGTTGGCACTGCCCTGATGGCTCTGCTGGCCAACTATCCGTTCGCTTTGGCTCCCGGCATGGGCCTGAACGCCTACTTCTCCTACACGGTCGTCCTGACCATGGGTTACAGCTGGCAGCTGGCCCTGATGGCCGTTTTTGTGGAGGGCGTCATCTTCATTGTGCTGAGCCTGACCAATGTGCGTGAGGCCATCTTCAACGCCATCCCCATGACCCTGAAGAGCGCTGTCAGCGTGGGCATCGGCCTGTTCGTTGCTTTCGTCGGCCTGCAGAACGCAAAGCTGACCGTGAACAGCGATTCTTCCCTTGTTACCTATCAGCACTGCAAGGGCGAGACCTTCCACAGCATCGGCGTGGGTGCGATCCTCGCTCTGGTGGGCGTGCTCATCACCGCCATCCTGCTGGTCAAGAAGGTCAAGGGCGGCATCCTGTACGGCATCCTCATCACCTGGGTGCTGGGCATCCTCTGCGAGCTGACCGGCATCTACATCCCCAACCCCGATGCCGGCATGTACAGTGTCATCCCCACCAGCTTCATCAGCTTCGATTTCTCTGCACTGGGCAAGACCTTTGGTCAGGTGTTCAAGACCGATTTCTCCGGCGTGGGCATCCTGAACTTCTTCGCCGTGATGTTCTCCTTCCTCTTCGTTGACCTGTTCGACACCCTGGGCACCCTGATCGGTGTTGCTTCCAAGGCCGACATGCTGGATGAGGAGGGCAAGCTGCCCAACATCAAGGGCGCGCTGATGGCCGACTCCATCGCCACCTGCGCCGGTGCCGTGCTGGGCACCTCCACCACCACCACCTTCGTTGAGAGCGCTTCCGGCGTGACCGAGGGCGGCCGCACCGGCCTGACCTCCATGACCACTGGTGTGCTGTTCCTGCTGGCCGTGGTGTTCAGCCCCCTGTTCCTGACCATCCCCAGCTTTGCGACCGCTCCGGCCCTGATCATCGTTGGCTTCTACATGATGGGTTCTGCCCTGAAGATCGAGTTCGATGATCCTGCTGAGGGCATTCCCGCATTCCTGACCATCCTGGCAATGCCCACCGCATACAGCATCTCTGAGGGCATCGCCATCGGTGTCATCTCCTGGACCCTGCTGAATGTCATCACCGGCAAGGCCAAGGAGAAGAAGATCAGCCCCCTGATGTATGTGCTGACCGTTCTGTTCATCCTGAAATACGTCCTGCTGTAACAGGCATTTGTAGCAAACAGAAAGCCCCGGCTCCGGCCGGGGCTTTCGTGCGTTTATTGGTTCCTGTGCGGGTGGGGCGGGCAGGGTTCAGCCGCCGAACAGCCCGAAAAAGCTGGTGTGTGTCATGCCCAGCACCAGAAACAGAAGAATGAGGGCAAACAGCACCCCAATGATGATGTCCATCTGGTGGACCGTGAGGGGGAATTTGTCGTAGAGCTTTTCCTTGGGGTTGACGAAATTCGGGTCGTTGTTGTCCAGCAGAGTCTTTTTTCTCTCAGCGCTCTGGGCTTTGGCGGCGGCAAGTTCTGCCTGCTCCTTTTCCAGCTGGGCCTCCCGCTGGGCAAGCAGTGCCTCACGGCGGGCCAGCTCTTCCTCTCGCTGGGCCTGGTTCATTTCTGCCATGGTGGTATCCTCCGGCGTTTTTCTACCAGTATACCATAGAATTGTGACAGAAAAAACTCCTCCCGCAAAAAGCGGCCTTATTCCGCCAGCAGATCCTCCACCACATCCATCAGCTGAGACGGATCGAGCTGGCACGCGGTACAGCGCGCGGCCAGGCGAAGGACCCGCACCGGGTCAACGGAGACATCCGAAATGAACCGCAGTTTTTGGTGCCGTCCGTGAGATGTAGAATACGCGGCGATGCCAAAGGATGTATACGCACCACACGCGGGATGATAAAGTCGTTCCATAACACAATGATACCAAAACACACCAATCACCTCTCTATCAAAATTGTCACGCCGCTTTGAAACGGCTGCATGAATGCAGGTTCGCTGCCCGCAAAATGTTCTGACAAAATTTATATACCATCTCTTGGCTTCAAAATAAACAGCCAAAATTTCAAAATTTGGCGGCGTGTTTTGCATGTCCGGTGAAACCGGTGGTGCAGTAAAAAGACGAACTGGAAAACGGGAACGAACAATTTTACGGAATATCGTGTAAAATTGAGAAAAATCAACTTTCACGCAGCAACAGATGAAAGAATGTTCCACAGAAAGCCGAAAGCATAAAAGAAAAATCTTTGCCGCAGCTTAACCACTTTTTGACAGAAAAAGTTGCGAAATCAGTCGTAAGATCGAGCTTTCTGGTATATCACTTGTTCGCTGTGCGGATAAGGCTGTTCGTTCTGCTTTGCCTCCGCATCGTCTGCCGCAGACCCCGGCACTGCCCTTGTCTGAAATGCTTTCACTCCGGAGGCAAACCAGATGAAAAATCAGACGGGCCGCATCACTTGACTTTCCCCTTGCAGGGGAGTATACTCCGGGGCAGTGAAATATTCGGCTATGACGAGAAAGAGTACCCGGAAAGAATGCTGCAGAGAGCTGCCGGATGGTGCAAGGCAGTGCAGGGTGTCCGTGGGAAGATCCTCTCCGAGCTTTCCGGCTGAATGGGCGGCATCTGCGCCCCAGTAAGCGGGAACGGCAGGCCCCCGTTATCACGGGCCGCGCATTGTTGGATGCGCACTGAGGGGCCGGGCTTTGCACCGGCAATAAGAGTGGTACCGCAGAGGATCTACGCCTTTGTCTCTTACAAACCGTAAGGGACAAAGGCGTTTTTGTTTGCGGGAAAGCCATTTTCCGGATGTTTCATTGCCTTTGCATCCGCAAAAATCGGGACCTGGAAAAGGAGAGTTTAACATGAAAACACTGGAAAAAGTAAGCGATTTTGTAGGCAAGTATATGGCTGGCATCGTCATTGTGGTGGCAGCGCTGGCCCTGTTCTTTCCCGGCACATTCAGCGTGGTAAAGACCGCATGGGTCAACACCCTGCTGGGCATCGTTATGTTCGGCATGGGCCTCACCCTGAAGCCGGAGGATTTCAAGGTGGTGTTCAGCCGCCCGAAGGACGTGATCATCGGCTGCATTGCACAGTTCACCCTGATGCCCTTCCTTGCATGGGCGCTGACGCAGGTGTTCCATCTGCCCACTGAGCTGGCCATCGGTGTCATCCTTGTGGGCACCTGCCCCGGCGGCACATCCTCCAACGTGATGACTTATCTGTCCAAGGGCGATGTTGCACTGTCCGTTGGCATGACTGCTGTTTCCACCGTGCTGGCTCCGTTCCTCACCCCGCTGCTCACTCTGCTGTATGCCGGTCAGCGCGTGGAGGTGAACCCCGTGAACATGTTCCTGTCCATCGTCAAGGTGGTGCTGGTGCCCATCGCACTGGGCTTTGTGGTCAATCACTTCTTCCATGCGTTCACCCAGAATGCTGTCCGTGTGCTGCCGCTGATCTCCACCACTGCCATCGTGCTCATCATCTGCGCCGTTGTGTCCGCAAACTCCGCAAAGATCATGACCAGCGGCCTGCTGATCCTGGCCGTGGTCATCCTGCACAACCTGCTGGGCTACCTCACCGGCTTTGGCGTGGGCAAACTGCTGAAGCTGGATTCCACCAAGTGCCGTGCAATTTCCATCGAGGTCGGTATGCAGAACTCCGGTCTGGCCACTTCTCTGGCCGCTGCCCACTTTGCACAGTATCCGCTGGCAACCATCCCCGGTGCTGTGTTCTCTGTGTGGCATAACATTTCCGGTGCTGTCCTTGCCAACTTCTTTGCCCGCACCGCAGAGAAGAAGGACTGATGGTTCATAAGAACCTCGAACGCCCGGAGGCTTCCGTTATAACTTTCAATCTGCTGGACTTATAATAGCAAAGGCAGGGTACCACCATCATGGTGATACCCTGCCTTTGCTTGTTTATCGCTCTGAGTAGTCTCTTTTCAGAACTTGTTGGGGCAAAGCCCCTCCATCTTGCTGCGCAAGACCGTTCTGTTGCTTGAAATCCCCACTGGGGCGTTCGTTGCTTCACAAACGCGGTTTTGTTGGGGCGTGCCTGCCCCAAACCCTGCTTCATAATATTGATCATGAACGATCAACGACTGATTTATAGTAATTGCCAAAGTCTGCAAGTGCATTGACGATTGGTAACATTTCCGTTCCGAGATCGGTCAACCCATATTCTACTTTGGGAGGATTCTCGTGATAATCACGGCGGTAGGCAAGCCCATCATCAATCATCTGTCTTAAGCTCTCGGTCAAAACTTTCTGCGAGATCCCGTCGATGCTTCTTTGCAACTCATTGAATCTCCAGGGACGCTCTTTCAGATTGCGCAGAAGCAAGAGTTTCCATTTTCCGCCAATCAGGGATACTGCTGTTGCAACCGGACATTCTGGCAGTTCTTCTTTTGTACGCATATCAGTCACCTCTGTATATAGTAGTATAGCACATTCATTTTTGAGTGTACAGTTACAAAAAGGTGCGTACTTGTTTTTGAATGTGTGAGCTTCTATACTTAGCTCAGGCAATGAAAGATTGCGAATCAAAATGGAGGTGCTTACAATGGCAAGCTACACAAAAATGACAGTTGGAAAAGAAAATCGGACGGAGCTTCATGAAAAGCTCGCCCTGACTGGTGCGGAGATCAGCTTGAATACGCTTCCTGCGGGAGCAAATGTTCCGTTTGTCCACTCCCACAAGGCAAATGAGGAAATCTACGGTGTTCTTTCCGGCAAAGGCAAGGTCGTTATCGATGGCGAAGAAATCAGTCTTGCAGCAGGCGACTGGCTGAAGATTTCTCCCGTGGCAAAACGTCAGTTCTTTGCTGCAAGCAATTCTGAGATCACTTATATTTGTATTCAGGTCAAGGAGAATTCTCTCGAAGGCTATACTGCAACGGATGCTGTGATCTACTGATAAAACATATCAAAACAAGCAAAGGCAGGATACCATCGCCATGATGATACCCTGCCTTTGCTCATTTACCGTTCGGCTGCTGCGGTAAACTTCAATAAACAAAAAAGTACCCGAACCCTTTTTCGTAAAGAATCGGGCTCGGGTACGAACTGTATGGTGGTGAATCGTCACATGGCTATAAGAACATTGATGCAAAGCTCCAGCGCTTTCCGCAAAGAGCCCTTTCCCCAATCTCTCTCATCATGAGCATAAACATTCGCAAGGGAATCGGCAGTGTAGAGAATCTGGCCAAAGACTGCACCACGCTTCTGGGCACAGGCGGCCAGCGCAGCACACTCCATTTCAACTGTGGCACAGCCCTCGGATTTGCGATATTCTACCATATCTCGTGTTTCTCGGAAAAAACCATCCGTTGTCCATGTGATACATTTTTGAAACGGAATATTCAACGCACAAAAAGTCTGCTCAATGGCTTTTATTGCGGAAGGCTCCAAATCAACAAACCGAGCGGCTGGAAGATAATGATACGAAGTGCCTTCATCGCGCATCGCCCTGATTGGAATCAAGAATTCGTTTTCGTCCAAATCGGTCAGCACTCCGCAGGAACCGGCGGAAATAATTTTTTTGCATCCGCAGGAGATTAAAAAATCCAGAAGCTGTGCAGCCGCAGCAGCTCCCAGCGGTGCCTGACACAGGCAAAATTCCAGCCCATTTTGCTGGACGATATAAACAGGATAACTTTTTGTAATGGTTTCAAAGTGTTCGGCAATGACTGCATCCATTTCAAATGCGTAATCATCAATCACATCGCCCAGAAAACCAAACACACATTTTTCCGGAAGGACGAGCTGCTCTGCGCCATGATTGGGCCTGATGACCTCAATCGAATCAAAATCGTATTCAAGAATGGGAAAATCATGTTTTTGTATCATGGAGAATTTCCTCTTCCTGCAAATTGCTGCACAAAATAAAAATACCCGAACCCTTTTTCACAAAGAATCGGGTTCGGGTACAAATTGTATGGTGGACGGTACAGGACTCGAACCTGTGACCTCCTGCACGTCAAGCAGATGCTCTACCAGCTGAGCTAACCGTCCAGATGTCGTATCGACTTGAGTATGATACCACATTTTTCGCGCAATTGCAAGGGCTTTTTTGAAAAAAGTCTGCCTTTTCCGTTTTTTGCCCCGGAGGATTGGCGCAAAGGCCCCTTTGCGGGGGCTGGCAGGGGAGAGGTGCGCTCAGAGCGCCCGGCGGATGATGTCGTAGAGGATGGGCTTCATGTTGTCGATGTTGTCGGGCTTGCCCTCCAACACGGAGGTATAGCACACCGATATGCACATGCTGCCCAGGGCGGTGATGCGCTGGTAGATCTCCCGCTCGGTGCGGCCCGCCATCTCGGGGCTGCACATCACGATCTGGAGGACCTTGCGCATCAGCGGTTCGGCCTCGCCGCTGGCTTCGATCTGATCCAGCCCGGGCCAGACAAAGCTGCGCTCCAGGAAGCGGAGCATCAGGGTGTCCGCGCGCAGGGCTTCGATGATATGGTCAATGACAAAGATCATCTGGTCGGGGAAGCTGGTAAGCTCGGCGGCGTGCTGTTCGGCAGCGGCACAGGCGTTGTCCAGCAGCTGGTAGCTCACCCGGGCCAGCAGGGCCTGCGTGACCGAACCCTTATCGGCAAAATAGAGGTAGAATGTGCCCTTGCCCACCTTGGCGCGGGAGGTGATATCCTCCACGCTGGTCTTGGAGGTGCCCCGTTCCAGAAACAGCTCGTAAGCTGCATCCAGAAGCGCGCGGCGCTTTTCCTGTTTCTTTCCTTCCACGGTGCTCATAGCTTGCTGCATCCTCTTTTCTGACGTTGTTTTGTTGTGTAAACAATATTTTAGCAGGGAGAAGGGAAGAGCGCAAGAGCAAAAGCCCCCGGACAAGCTATACAATTTTTGCTTTGTGATAAGAAAACTGACTTTTGGTCATTTTTTATCTTGACACCTTGCGTCGATTGGTTATAATAGTGCTTGCTCAGAAATGACCACGGGTCATTTTTAGAGCAGATCCAATCAACTTTCGTATGGAGGGTTCCCATGAAAAAGATCGCACAGAGCATCGTGCGTCTGCGCAAGCTGATCTTAACAGTAGCGGTCCTGCTGTTGATCCCTTCCGCAATCGGCGCGGTTGCTACCCGCATCAACTATGATGTCCTGACCTATCTGCCGCAGGAGCTTGACTCCATGATCGGCGAGGTAGCGCTTGAGGACGACTTCCATCTGGCTTCCACCGGTATGATCACGGTAGAAGGCCTGCCTACCAATGAACTGATCGCCATGAAGAAGGACATTGATGCGGTGCCCGGTGTCACACAGACCTTCTGGCTCAGCGATGTGATCGACCCCAGCATCCCCACCGAGATTCTGCCCGCGGATGTCCAGCAGTTCATGTTCGGCAAAAACGATTCCACCATGCTCATCGTCCGGTTTGATGCGCCCAGCGCCAGCGACGAGACGATGAACGCCGTCAAGCAGATCAAACAGGTGCTGCGGCACGACTGCTACTTTGGCGGCATGAGCGTCATCTTGCAGGATACCAAGGCACTGATCAATGAAGAGATGCCGCTGTACATCCTGTGCGCTGTGGGTGCCAGTATGCTGGTGCTGTTCCTCTCGCTGGAGAGCACCATCACGCCTGTGTTGTTCATGCTGGGCCTGCTGTTCCCCATTGCGTACAACTTTGGCACCAACATCTTCCTGGGTCAGATCAGCTACATCACCCAGGCGCTTTCCACGGTGCTGCAGTTGGGCGTGACGATGGACTTCTCCATCTTCCTGCTCCACCGTTATCAGGAGGAAAAGGAACTCCGCTCCTCCAACGAGGAAGCCATGGTGACCGCCATCTGCAAGACCATGACCTCCATCACCGCTTCCTCCCTGACCACCATTGCGGGCTTCCTGGCACTGTGCGCCATGCGCCTGACGCTGGGCCGCGATATCGGTGTTGTTATGGCAAAGGGTGTGGCGCTGGGTGTCATCTGCACCATCGTCATCCTGCCTGCTTTGATCCTGACCTTTGATCAGCAGGTCGAAAAGTACAAGCACCGCACCATCGTTCCCAAGCTGACCAAGCTCAGCTACTTTGTTTCCAAGCACGCAATGCCCATCGTGGCCGTCTTTCTTGTGCTGCTGGTGCCTTTTGTGGTGGCCCAGCAAAAGACTGAGGTCTACTACACCCTGTTCGACTCGCTGCCCCAGGATCTGACCGGCATCGTTGGCACCAACAAGCTGGGCGAGGACTTCGGCATGACCACCTCCCACTTTATTCTGGTGGATGAGGACCTGACCGCAACGCAGGTGTCTGACCTCTGCGATGAGCTCAAGGATGTGGACGGCATCACCCAGGTGGTGAGCCTGGATTCCATCACCGGCCCGGGCTTCCAGACCGAGCTGCTGCCCGACAGCGTGACCGAGATCCTGCAGTCCGGCGGCTACAAGCTCATTCTGGCCAACAGCTCCTATAAGACCGGCACCGATGCCATCAACAACCAGCTGACCGAGATGAACGACCTTATCAAGGCGGTTGACCCCAACAGTGTCATCACCGGCGAGGGTGCCATGACCAAGGACCTGATCGAGGTTGCGGATGTGGATTTCAAGAACGTCAACGTCTGGTCGATCATGGCAGTCGCTGCCATCATCCTGATTTCCTTCCGGAGCCTGTCCATCCCTGTGCTGCTGGTTGCCAGCATCGAGGCCGCCATCTCCATCAATATGGGCATCCCGTACTTCACCGGTACCCAGCTGCCCTTCATCGCCAGCATCGTCATCGGCACCATCCAGCTGGGCGCGACTGTGGACTACTCCATCCTGATGACCACCCGTTATCACGAGGAGCGCAGCTATGGCCGCACCCCGCAGGAAGCTGCCCAGCAGTCGCTGGAGCACTGCAGCCAGTCCATCCTGACCAGCGGCCTGACCTTCTTTGCCGCAACCGTCGGCGTGGCCGCCATCAGTAAGATGGAGCTGCTGCAGAGCATCTGCCGGCTCATCTCCCGCGGCGCACTGATCAGTATGGCTGTCATCCTGGTCGTTCTGCCCGCTGCCCTGATGCTGCTGGACTGGGTCATCCGCCACACCACCATGCACTGGCTGGTCCCTGAATCTTCCAACGCCAAGAAGTCTGATAAGGAGTAATTACCATGAAAAAATCGCTTCGTTTCGCCAGTGCGGCGCTGGCGCTGACTCTCGCCGCAGGCATGACCCTGCCCGCCTTTGCAGCCGCCAAGGCCGATTATTCCAAGGATGAGACCGTCTACGCCGTGATGAACGCCGACGGCTCCATCAAGTCCACCACCGTCAGCGAGCACCTGTACAGCGCTTCCGGCCTGTCCAATGTCACCGATGAGAGCACTCTGACCGATATCCAGAACACCGAGAGCGATGCCGCGTTCACCCAGGACGGCGAAAAGCTGGTCTGGAACACCGACGACACCGACGTGTACTATAAGGGAAATACCGACAAGCCCCTGCCCATCACCGCAAATGTCACCTATACGCTGGACGGCGTGACCGACAGCCTTGAGAACCTGATCGGCAAGAGCGGCCACCTGACCGTGACCGTTGACCTGACCAACAACGAGACCGGC
>ENA-ORLF01000797-ORLF01000797.1-human-gut-metagenome-genome-assembly--contig:-NODE-797-length-10389-cov-3.80259_pt1 | contig 10389 bp, 5 predicted proteins | sample MGYA00243066_ERZ508822 | MGnify/ENA primary metagenome ERZ508822 (study PRJEB26277, sample SAMN04329791) | human gut metagenome | biome: human-associated habitat | host: Homo sapiens | place: USA... | reverse complement strand
ATCCGGCAGACTGTGTGTTATCGCATGGTCTGTCTTTTTCTATACCTATTGATATCGTTGACAAAAAGCCAATATATGGTGTATAATTAAATATGTATGATACAAAATAATGCGTAGCATTTGATTTACGGGGGACAGCTAAATGGCGAATAAGGCAACCTACAATCAGGAGAGCATAGAGGTGCTCAAGGGCGCCGACCGCGTGCGCAAAAGACCTGCGGTCATCTTCGGCTCCGACGGCATAGAGGGCTGTGAGCACTCTGTGTTCGAGATCATCTCGAACTCTGTTGACGAGGCACGTGAGGGCTTCGGTAATACAATAACCGTTACCCGATTTGAGGACAAGTCCGTTGAGGTTCAGGATCAGGGACGCGGAATACCCGTTGAGTATAACCAGAAAGAAAAGGAATATAACTGGAAGCTGACTTTCTGCGAGCTGTATGCCGGCGGTAAGTATAAGACAAACGACGGCGGCAGCTATCAGTATTCTCTCGGCACAAACGGACTCGGTCTTTGCGCCACTCAGTATGCCTCGGAATATATGGAGGCGGAGATACATTCAAATGGCTTTTGCTATCATCTGAATTTCAAGGGCGGCAAGCCCGTCGGTGATATGATAAAGGAGCCGTATAATAAAAGAGACACCGGCACGCGCATAAAGTGGCGCCCGGATCTCAAAGTTTTCACCGATATCAACATACCACTCGAGTATTTTCAGGATATGATGCGCCGCCAGGCGATAGTCAACGCGGGCGTCAAATTCGTGCTCAAAAATCAGAACGGCTCAAAGTTCGATACTTTTGAATATTTCTACGAAAACGGTATCGCCGACCATGTCCGCGAGGTCGTCGGCTCAAACGGACTTTCTTCCATTTGCACATGGAGCGGCGAGCGCGTCGGCCGCGACAGAGCGGATCAGCCCGACTATACTCTGAAAATAAACGTCGCGCTCTGCTTCTCGAACAAAGTTCAGCTCAAGGAGTTCTATCACAACTCGAGCTACCTTGAACACGGCGGCGCACCCGACAAAGCTGTACGCTCCGCTTTCGTGTCGCAGATAGACGCTTATATAAAAAAGAGCGGAAAATATCTCAAATCCGATTCAAAGATAAATTTTCAGGATATTGAAGACTGCCTTGTGCTTGTCATCTCGTCGTTTTCGACCATAGCTTCATATGAGAACCAGACGAAAAAAGCTATCACGAACAAGTTCATTCAGGAGGCAATGACCGAGTTCTTCAAGCATCAGCTCGAGGTGTATTTCATCGAAAACAAGCTCGATGCGGACAAGATATGCGATCAGGTGCTCGTCAATATGCGTGCGCGTGTCCGTGCGGAGACGACGAAACTCAATATAAAGGGCAAGCTCCAGTCGAGCAACGATATGGGCAGCCGTGTGCAGAAATTCGTTGACTGCCGCAGCAAGGATGCCCCCGAGCGCGAGCTGTTCATAGTGGAGGGCGACTCGTCTCTCGGCGCCTGTAAGCAGGCGCGCGACTCGTCTTTCCAGGCGATAATCCCCGTGCGCGGAAAGATACTCAACTGCCTCAAGGCGGAATATAACAAAATATTTGCAAACGATATCATAACCGACCTCATAAAGGTTCTCGGCTGCGGAGTCGAGGTCAAGTCGAAATCGATGAAAGATATGGTCGCGTTCAATATCGATCAGCTGCGTTGGAGCAAGGTCATAATCTGCACCGATGCCGACGTTGACGGATTCCAGATACGCACGCTCATCCTCGCCATGATTTACCGCCTTATGCCAAAGCTTATCGAAAACGGCAAGGTCTATATCGCGGAGTCGCCGCTCTATGAGATAAACTCGAAGGACGAGACGTGGTTTGCGTATAACGAGCAGGAGAAGCAGGATATCCTTTCCCAGCTTGAAAACAGCAAGTTCACCATCCAGCGCTCGAAAGGACTCGGTGAAAACGATGCGGACATGATGTCGCTGACGACGATGAATCCCGCGACCCGCCGCCTTATCCGCGTCGACCCGACCGACGCCCAGAAAACTGCCGAGATATTTGATCTCTGGCTCGGCGACAATCTCGCCGGCAGAAAAGAGCATATCGCACGCGACGGCTCGGCATATATCGACATGGCGGATGTTTCGTAACAGCTTAACTATTGAAAGGATTTTGATATAAATGGCGGGAAAAAGAGGCAAAAAAGAACCCCCGAAAAATGAAATCGATCCGCTCAAGAGCGGAGTTCATATCATCGGCGCGGGCGAAGTTGTCGAACAGCCGATAACCGATACCATTGAAACGAACTATTTCCCTTATGCGATGAGCGTCATTATGTCGCGTGCTATCCCGGAGATAGACGGCTTCAAGCCCTCTCACAGAAAGATACTCTATACCATGTACAAAATGGGTCTGCTCACCGGTGCGCGCTCAAAGTCGGCTAATATAGTCGGACGCACCATGCAGCTGAACCCCCACGGCGACGCCGCCATATACGAGACTATGGTCAGGCTCTCACGCGGCTATGAAGCTCTGCTGCACCCGTATGTCGATTCAAAGGGTAACTTCGGTAAGGCGTATTCGCGCGATATGATGTGGGCGGCTTCGAGATATACCGAGGCGAAGCTCGACCCCATAAGTGCCGAGCTTTTCAAGGATATCGACAAGGACACCGTCGATTTTGTCGATAACTACGACAGCACCATGAAAGAGCCGACCCTTCTGCCGGTCACTTTCCCGAGCGTGCTCGTCAATAATAACACCGGTATAGCCGTCGGCATGGCGAGCTCCATATGCTCCTTTAACCTCGAAGAGGTCTGCCGCACGACTATCGAGCTTATCAGAAACCCCGACCACTGCGTTGCGGATACCCTCAAAGCACCCGATTTTGCGGGCGGCGCGAAGATACTCTATGACCGCGCGAAGATTGAGGAGATTTACCGCACAGGCCGCGGCTCGTTCAAGCTCTACGCCAAATATACTTATGACAAGTCGAACAACTGCATCGATATAACGGAGATCCCGATGACCTCGACCGCGACGAGCGAGTCTATAATAGAAAAGGTTATAGACAGAGTTAAGGCGGGCGCGATAAGAGAAATAAGCGATATCCGCGACGAGACGGACAAGAGCGGTCTTAAAATAACCATAGACTTAAAGAGGGGAACTGACCCCGACAAGCTCATGCAGAAGCTCTACAGGCTCACTCCGCTCTCGGATTCGTTTGCCTGCAACTTCAATGTCCTGATTGCCGGTTCGCCCCGCGTCATGGGCGTCAAAGAGCTGCTCAACGAGTGGATTGCGTTCCGCATGGAGTGCGTCAGACGCAGAACCTATTTCGACCTCAAAAAGGCGAAAGACAAGCTGCATCTGCTGCGCGGACTTGAAAAAATACTCCTCGATATCGACAAGGCGATAAAGATCGTCAGAAATACCGAAGAGGAGGCGGAGGTCGTCCCGAACCTCATGATAGGCTTCGGAATCGACCGCATCCAGGCGGAGTATGTCGCGGAGATAAAGCTTCGTCATTTAAACCGCGAATATATCTTAAAGCGCACGCAGGATATCGAAGAGCTTGAAAAGCTCATTGCCGATCTTGAGGATATCCTCGCAAAGCGCGGCAGAGTCGGCGCGATAATTATCAGCGAGCTTGAGGAAGTTATCAAGAAATACGGCAAGCCGAGAAAGACGGAAATTATCTACGCCTCCGATATCGCAGAGGAGGAAGAGGAGAAGCAGATACCCGATTATCCCGTGACGCTCTTCTTCTCGAAGCAGGGCTATTTCAAGAAGATAACCCCGCAGTCCCTGCGTATGAGCAGCGAGCAGAAGTTCAAGGAGGGCGATGAGCTCGCCCAGACCGTGGTTACGGATAACGCGAAAGAGCTTCTCTTCTTCACGAACCGCTGCCAGGTCTACAAGGCTCGCGTCAACGACTTCAAGGAGACAAAGGCGAGCGCACTCGGCGATTATGTGGCGAGCACGCTCGGCATGGACGAGGGCGAGACGGCGGTCTATATGGTCGTGACCTCGGACTATTCGGGTCATATGCTCTTCTTCTTTGAAAACGGAAAGGCGGCGAAGGTCGAGCTTTCCGCCTATCAGACGAAGACGAACCGCAAGAAGCTCATAAAGGCTTATTCCGACAAATCGTCCGTCGCTGCGATGCTCCATATCGAGAGCGATATCGAGCTTGTTATAATCTCTTCCGCGGGCAGACACCTTTTGATAAACACCGGCGCAATCTCGCCCAAGACTACCAAGGACACTCAGGGAGTCGGCGTTATGAGCCTTAAAAAGGGTCAGAAAGTTATGACCGTCCGCGCGTATAAAGAAGGGGAGTTCGCCAAGGCGTACAGATATAAGACAAAGAACCTGCCCGCCGCCGGAGCGCTGCTGAGCGCAGAGGACAAGGGCGAACAGCTTGAGCTCGGAATATAAAAAAGACCGTTTGCAAGGCTTCCCCGCAAAACGGTCGGCGGGAAAAGCCCTGCAAACGCATTGACTTCGGACTCTTGCCGCTGAGAGTAGTTTACTCAGCCGCGCGCCGATAATACATCTTTCGGAAGGAAATTTTCTCCGTTCGGCAAAAGTTTTTGTAAAAACTATTGAAATGTGTCAAAGTATATGCTAAAATATCTTAGCAATTTGTGTTTGGAGGTTAACTTCATGGCAGTACATGAGATTATATTGGGCATAGTCCTCATTCTTCTTTCGGTCGCTATTATTGTTCTTGTCCTTCTTCAGGAGGGTAAGTCCGCCGGCCTTTCCGGCGCTATCGCAGGCGGCGCAGAGACTTTCTTCGGCAAGAACAAGAGCAGGACTATGGAGTCGAAGCTTGTGCTTATCACGAAGATCATCGCTATCTCTTTCTTCGTTCTCGCACTCGTTGCAACCCTGCTTCTTCTCTTCCTTTAATACAGGACAAGTAATATCTGAAAGCTGAACTTATGCGATCCTTCGGGGTCGCATTTTTTCATGCATATAAAAACGGCCCCGGACTTCACAGATTTTCCGTGAAGCCCGGGGCTATGTGTGTTTAAGGGAGTTTTTATATTTAACCGAGATTCAGCTCGACGCGCCCTTTCGGGATATACATTATCGTTCTGCAGCCGTTGGCACGTCTGAACTCGGCAACATATCCGCCCGTGAGGTCGAATCTGTAGCCGTAGGCGTTTTCGGCGAGTGCGTTTATCGTTGCGCCGTCGGTGAATTCCCTTGAATTTTTCGGCATGTAGTCGCCGCTCGTGTATGTGCTTATCTGTTCTCCGGTCTCGCGGTCGGTTTCCGGCTTTGATTTGCCGTTGTCCCAGAAAGCGTTGAATATCGGCGTGGTGTATTCAAGTGCGTCGACGGTGAGCTTGCCTATGTCCGCCACTCTGACAGCGACTATAGGCGATTCGTCAACGAGCAGGTCATAGAGCCCGTGGGCTTTTAGATATTCGACGGTGTTCGTCATTTCCTCGGTTATCGGAATAACGGATTTGAACTTGCCGAAATCTCCGTATTCCGAGCCGTTGGTCATCATCTCGCCGTAGTTTCCGGCTTTCCAAGCGTTGCGAACATCGTCTGCCGGCGTGTCAATATCATCAATATCGGGGACTTCCGCCTGAGATTGGGTCGCCGTCACGGCTTCGACTCCATCCGACGCTATGTCGTGATAGAGGGCCATAGCGCCGAGCCATTTCGAGTCGGAGCAGAGAATTCTGTCTGCGCCGAGAGAGGTTATGTCCTCGTATATCGCGCGGGCGAGTCCGCGTGTAAATTTTTGGTCAACGACGGTCTTTTTGTCCATCTGTCCCGAGAAGAGAACGGGGAATACTTTTTCGCTGTTTATGTTCAGCAGCTCGTTTTTGATTTTGTTGTTCCAGTTCTCGGTGTTCTCTATTGAATAGAGCGAGAGATAGTCGCCGAGCCCGACTGTCTGATATTCTCTTATTATCTCGCGTCCGTTCTTGAGCTTGTATTTTATAATAACAGTGCGGCGCACGGCTCTTTCGGAATAATCCCGGCTGCTTGAAACAACATTTCTGCCCGAGGCGATGAGCCTTTTGTGCAGCTCGCGCACGGCGTTAATGTCGCTTTCGCTTTTGAATCCATCGATAATTATGCGCCTTTCGTCGGCGTTGCTGCGATAGTAGCAGCCGCTGTTTATGCCAACCGGGTTTCCGTCCTCGTCGAAGGCGAGATAGTAGCCGGAGTTTGCGTTGAATTTGAGCTCGTCTGCTCTTGTGCGGTAGCTTCCGAGAAGTATGTCCGGAGCGGATACCGATGCGCTCTCGATGCTGCCGGTATCAGGCACACGGCTGCTGTAACCGAAGAACCCGGTGTAGAGCGAGAGCATAACGGCGACAGCGAGAGCCACATGGACAAGCCCGTATTTCCAATCCTTTTTGAGTGCCTTAAAGCTGAGATTGAGCATAATATCGAAAACCACGAATATAACAGCGCTCAAAAGCACGGTTGTTATGCCCGTTATAAGATATTGCTTGCCGGTGATTTGCGAAAAATAAAAATTAACGGCGACGATAGTCGAGCCTGCGGAAACAGAGAGCATGGCGGTCAGCAAAAAGTTTAAAGTCTTGCTCCTGCCGCTGAAGCCGCATATCTCCACCTTCCTGCGCTTTAGCATCAAAAGCCCGAAAACGAACAGCAGGGCGGTCAGTATCGCCCAGAGTATATAGGGCTCAAGAGACGGCGCGCTCCAGCTTCTCAGCTCGTCTGCGGTGATTTTAGAGAACCCGTCGGCCGAGACCAACGAGCCCGAGCGGATGAATACGTCGTTGTTGAGCGAGAGCAGATTTAGACGCGACAGCACGCGCCCGAAAGGGGAGAGGGCCATGCTGATATCCTGGTTGTGACTCGCCGACGGATAGAGTGCGTAGTTTGAATTGTGAGGCGCGCCGAAGAGCAGCTTCGGTACAGTGTTATTGAGAAAATATACAGCAGCGCTCGGAAACGCTATGAATGCGAGCGAGAACAGTATCGATTCGCCTGCGGTTCCCACGCAGACGGAGACTGCCGCCGCAACAGAGAATCCCGCAAGCGCCGTCACGGTCATGTGAACGGCGTAAAACAGCAGCGTGCGCCAGAGCATGACGGACGAGCCGAAGTAGATAAGGTTCAGCATTGCCGAAAAGGCGAGCGGGAGAAGCACGGCCGCTTCGAGCATGACCGCTCCCGCCAGCCAGTGCGCCGAAAACAGACCCGCGCGGCTGATGCCGAGACTGAAATATATGTTGTTCTTCGCCCTGCTTGAGACGAATCTGAAAAGCATTATACCCAACGTGGCGGAGAGAACAACGACTGCCGCCGTGTAAAAATAGAGAATATCCGTCAGCATATAGTTGTCAGATCCGCCGATTATTAAAAATTTTCCGGATTCGCGCAGAAGCTCCAACGTCGCCGAGCCGCCGCTCTTCAGCGCCGTAAGCTGTCTTATCTTGTCGCTGCCGAAAAAGCTTCTGAGGTAGAGCGCCAAGCTCATTACAAAGACCGCGAGCGGAAAAGCAAAATTCTTTCTTATCGCGTGAACGACTGTGAAGCCGAATGGGCTTTTGAAGCCGTCTCTTGATTTGTTCACTCTTTATCCCTCCGATGCTGCTCAGTTCGGCGGCCGCACCGTTTCAGCGCAGCCGCCGCTTGAAATTTATTTGCCTGTGTCGAGATTCAGCTCGACTCTGCCCTTGGGAACGTACATTATCGTAAGAGCGCCGTTCTCGCGCTTGAACTCAACAAGGTATCCGCCCGTGAGGTCGAAGCGGTAGCCGTAGGCGTTGGCGGCGAGCTTTTCGACAATAGTCTTGTTTGTTATGGTTACGGCATCCTTCGGCATGAAATCGCCGCTGTTGTAGGTGCGCACCTGATAGGTGTAGCCGGTGGAATCCGTCTTTGAAACTGCCTTTGATTTTCCGTCATCCCAGAAAGCGTTGAATATCGGGCTTGAATAGCCGTATCCGTATCTTGCGTTCACGGAGTCGGTCGAGTGACCCATGTCCTTAACTCTGACGCTGACTATCGGGGACTCGTCTGTGAGCTTCTCGTAGAGTCCGTGCTCCTTGAGGAAGCTTATCGTGTTTGTCATCTCCGAGGTTATCGGAACTGTTGAGTAGTCGCCGAGTGAGATATAATGTCCGCTCGACTCTCCTTGCGCCGAAAGCTCGTTGACCTTATCCTGCCTTGACATATCAAGATCTTCCTCAATACCTTGTTCCGGCATAAGCTTTTCTGCGGCAGTGGCGATGTCGTAGTCATTCTCGTCCTGTGCGTTTTGGGGAGGGAAATAGAACGCAACCGAGCCGAGATATTTCGCGTTGCTTGTCAGGAACTTGTCGGAACTCAGCGTGCTGATATCATTATATATCGCGCGCGCAAGACCTGCGGTCAACTCCTCGTCAACAGCGGTTCTCTTGTCCATCTGAGCGGAGAAAAGTATCGGTATCATGCTCTTCGCGTCGATGTTGAGCAGCTCGTTCTTGATTTTGCTGTTCCAGTTCTTGGTATCCTCAAGGGTATAGAGCGTGGGATAGTTGGTCAGCGGAACGTAGTTATAAACTCTGACAAGCTCATGCCCGTTTTTGAGCTTATACTTTATGATAACCTTCTGGCTCGTGACTCTCTTCGAGTAGTCGTCGGAGTCGCTGTTTGTCTTGTTGAGATTTCCGGCCTTTATCATAGCCTTGTGTATCTCGCGGACAGTGTTAATGTCGTCCTTGTCCTTGAAGCCCTCGACGATTGAGTTCGAACGGTTGCCGACATAGTAGTAGTCCTTGAGTTCGTCCTCACCGAAGTAAAGGTTGCTGTTATATCCGGACTGGAGTCCGTTGCCGAGCTTGTAGCTGCCCATCAGTGCGTTGGGCGCGGAGATGGATGCGCTCTCGATGGACTGAACATCGGGCACGCGGCTGCTGTAGCCGAAGAAGCCGGTGTAGAGCGAGAGCAGGAACGCCGCCATGAGACCGACGTGTACAAGACCTATCTTCCAGTCTTTTTTAAGAGCCTTGAAGCTCAAATGGAGAATGACATCGAGTATAACAAATACCAGGAAAGCTGCGACGATTACCAGGGCTATCATTATCCATCTGCTTATCTGCGATGTGTATGCTATAAAATATATTATCAGCGAAGCAGCTCCGAAAGAGGCAATCATGCAGAGCACGAAGTTCAATACCGCGCTTCTGCCGGGGAAACCGCATATCTCGGCTTTTCTGCGCTTGAACATGAACAGACCGAACACGAAGAACGCGGCGATGAGAACTGCCCAGAGAATATAGGGAGTCAGCGATGGCGCGGCCCATTTTTTTGCCGCCTCTTTTGTCATAGCTTCAACGGAAGATGAGTTAATAAAAGAGCTTCTGTTGAGCATGAGCAGATTTATATGGGCGATAACGCGGCCGAACAGGGTGCTGTTCGTCATATCCAGATAGTTCTCGCCGAAGCTTGAAGCGACGGGATATATGCCGTAGTAAGTTTTGGAGGGAGCGCCGTTGAGAATTGCAGGAACGCTGTAGTTCACGCACATTGTCACAACGCTCGGGAACGCCGCAAGAACGGCTGAGAAGCCAAGCGATTCAACAACCGTACCCACGCAGCTTGAGACCGTCGCCGCTATAGTAAGACCGGCGAGCACACATATCACGTTGTGCACCGCATAGAACAGGAAGGTTCTCCAAAGCATGGCGGACGAGCCGAAAAAGTGGAGGTTGATTCCGAGCGATACTGCGAGCGGGATGAGTGTTGCCGCGAGCATCATAATTATGCCTGCAACCAGACGCGCGGTGTAGAGATCGGCGCGCTTAATGCCGAGGCTGTAATAGACGTTGACGGTCTTTTTATTGGTAACGAATCTGAAGAGCAAAACGCCGACTAACAGCGATATCACAACGAGCAGAGCGGGGTAGAACGAGATGAGCGGTTCATATGCCGCGCGCTCCGAGTCGAAGATAAAGACCTCGTACGCTTCGCGCATTAACTTCATAACGTTCTGACCGGTGATAGCGGCCTTGTTCTTTGCTTCTCTCAATACATCCCAGCAGAAGCCGGTGAGATAGAAAAACATGCTCACTGCAAATGTCAGCAGCGGGAGAATGAAGTTTTTCTTTATCGCGTGAGCGACGGAGAAACGGAATGTGTTCTTATATTTCTTCATCTGTGACACCTCATTTCTTCTCTTCGGTCTTGCCGAAGATGTCCTTGAAGTCGTAGTCGCTGCCCTCCATCTCCTCGAGGAAGATCTCTTCGAGCGTGAGCGGGAACTTTTCGATCATCAGCGGATTCATATTTTGAAGCTTCTTCTCGTTTTCGTCCATGTCGCCGTTGGCGCTCAGGGTGATTATCTTTCCGTCCTTCGAGAAGTGCCTGATGTCGAGATCCTTGAAATCGCTCTCTTCGAGGTCGCGGTCAAAAACCAGCCTGCACT
>ENA-ORLF01000784-ORLF01000784.1-human-gut-metagenome-genome-assembly--contig:-NODE-784-length-10529-cov-3.251_pt1 | contig 10529 bp, 16 predicted proteins | sample MGYA00243066_ERZ508822 | MGnify/ENA primary metagenome ERZ508822 (study PRJEB26277, sample SAMN04329791) | human gut metagenome | biome: human-associated habitat | host: Homo sapiens | place: USA... | reverse complement strand
ATAGTAGAATTATAATTAATGTTAGTTGGAACAATACTCATTAAAAATCACCCAATAAATAATATGCAAATAAAAAATAAATGTTAAAAAAAGATTGATAAACATTTTTCTTTATGCTAAGGTTATAAAGGTGAAAAAAATGAAATTTAAAGATGGAAAAAATAGATGCAAATGGTGCAATCAAAAAAATGATTTATATATAAAATATCATGATGAAGAATGGGGAGTACCAAATTTTGAAGAAAAATATTTATTTGAAATGTTAATATTAGAATCATTTCAAGCGGGATTATCATGGAAATGTGTATTAAACAAAAGAGAAGAATTTAAAAAAGCATTTGATAACTTTGATATAAACAAAATAATTCAATATGATGAGAAAAAAATAAAAGAATTGATAAACAATGAGAAAATCATACGAAATAAATTAAAAATAAAAGCAGCAATAAATAACGCAAAAATTTTTAAAAATATACAAAAAAAATATAAAACATTCTATAATTATTTAGCAACATATACAGGAGGAAAAATAATTTATGAATTAGATAAAACAAGTTCAAAACTATCAGATGAGATTTCAAAAGATTTAAAAAAACAAGGGATGAAATTTGTAGGGACAACAATAATTTATTCTTATTTGCAAGCAGTAGGAATTATAAACTCACATGAAAATAATTGTTATTTAAATAATAAAAAATAGCGATAGACAAAGTAAAAGATAAATGATATAATAAAAAAGTATTATATGGGGATGTAAATGGTTTCGACATTACATTAGAAGTGCATATAGCAAGTAGTGGATTCTCGTTGGCCACTATAAAAACGAGAAATTAAATATAAACGCTGATAATAGAGAATTAGCATTAGCTGCCTAGGTGCGGCTACGTTTTATAAAATAGTCCCACGGATTTTATAAAACGCCAAAACAGTGGGAAACAAAGCTGCTTTTGCTTTTAAAGTAGTGGGTAATTAAAAAGCTATATTTAAATTAAGCCTGTTTATCGGCGTAATTTAAATGAAAATAAAAGATAAAATAAACTTGTAGAAGTGTGCATGGAAAATGTTATGGACAGGAGTTCGACTCTCCTCATCTCCACCAATATGCGTTTTCGTCGAACCATTTGAAATGCTACTGTTTGTAGCGGAGCACAGTGTGCTCCATAATCAAGTTGGTTTGATGTAAAACAGAAAGCGAATATATCCCACCCACCCATACGTAATCCTACAGTTTTAGCTACTCTGAATACGGAAGGGGGAAAGTTACAACCTTAAAGGTAAAAAATAGCCTCAAAATATTGAAATGAGGAGGTTTTTGTGATATGATTCGTGTAGTTAAAAGAGAAATTGCGATTGAGAAAGAATTACGTTCTAAGATTGAATGGGCTTGCACTTTTAGTAATTGTGAACCAAAGATAAAGAATGGTAATTTGAGAATGGTTGAAAAAACTAATCTTGCTTATGTAGAACCACATACTGCTGTTATTAAAGATAAAATATATTTATTCTTTTATGAACACGAATATTTTTACATAGGTAACTTAGCAAATAAATACCCACTCTCAAAATTAAGAGATTTTATCAATGGTAACTAATACTAGAAGTTTTCTTTATTTTTCAGCAAGTTGTATTACAAGTAAATAATAAAGTTAGTTTTAAGTGTTAGTTATTATACTAGCACTTTGTTTGTTTTTAGGAGGTTGTAATGGAAAACGAAGAAAAGAAAATTGCAGGTATTTATATTAGAGTAAGTACCGAAGATCAAGCTCGTGAAGGATTTAGTTTAGGAGAACAAGAAGAAAAATTAAGACAACTATGTAAATACAAAGATTTTGAAATATTTAAAGTATATAAAGACGCAGGAATATCTGCAAAAAATATGAAAGATAGACCAGCATTTCAACAAATGTTAGATGATATGAAAGCAGGAAAACTAAATTATATTGTTGCGTATAAACTTGATAGAGTAACTCGTTCTGTAAGAGATTTAGAAGTTTTAATAAGTACCTTAGAGCAATATCATTGTTATTTAATATGTGATAGAGATGATGTTAATACTTCTACTGCCAATGGTCGTTTCTTTGTTAGAATGTTAACTGTTTTATCACAACTTGAAATAGAAATAGTTAGCGAAAGAACAAAGTTTGGTTTAAATGGTGCAATAAAGGCTGGGCATATTCCTGGAAAAGTTCCTTTAGGCTATTTTTAAGGGATTATGATAATCAAAGAGAATTGATTACAACCATATTGGGAACTAATGATATTGTAGAAGATGTTAAGCAAGTATATTTAGATGAATTTGAACAAGCTAGAATTGAGTATAATGCTAAAACAAGAGCTTATAGACAAATAAAAGATTACTTTCAAAAAGTATGTGATTCTCAAAATGACTTTTGGCAAGATAAAGACAACGAATATAGATATAAAATGACTGATGTTTATAATGAACAAGTACAGAAATTATCGTTATAGGAGTTCCAGTAATAGATAATTGTAAAAGAGGTATGAAAAAACAAGTTGGTAAATCACAACTATTTACTAAAACCTTACTTTCTGAAATACAAGACAAAATGAGAAATGCTTGTATTAAATCATATAATAAGTTCTATGATGTTGATAGTAGGCTTAAAACAAAGCAAAAAGGCAGAAATCAAGATATTAATGTTAATGAAATGGGCAATTATAGAGAAATGAAGAAAAAACTAGAGAAGCAAAAATCAAAACTAGAAAACGCCAATAAACAAACTAAAAAGCTTGATAGTACAAGTAAAGATATTTCTAAAATATTAGATAATCTAAAATCGCCTTTATTAGATAAAAATAATAAGCTTATTTCAAACGAGAATATAGATAATATCAAAAATTATATTGAAAACGTAACGGATGTTACTCAGACTGTTAGAAGTGTAAATGATTTAAATGTTGCTATTGAAGATTTTGAATTTTATACACTTGAAGTAGGTCAAGAAAATCGCTCACTTCAATATCAATTAGAACAAAAAGATGAAGTTAGTGAAAAATTAAATGATAAATTATCTGCTAAAGACAAGATTATTATTAAACTACAAGAAGAAAAAGAAAGTTTAAAAGCACAATTGCAGAAATTCAAAGGTTTTTGGCATAGTTTAATGAGCCATTTTCATAAAAGAATAACTTACGATAATGATACAAATTATAAAATTGTTAGTGATGACTTATATAAAAATGGCATATTTGATGATAACGATAATGAAATTTCCAATAACATTTTAAGAAAAGTAACTATACCAAATGAAAACAAAACGGAAAAAAATAAAAAAAGAAATAATGATACAAGATTTTAACATGGAGGTATTATAAAATGGAACAAGAAAAAGTAAAATATTTAATTGATATGATAAATAATATGGATATAAAGGATAAATTAAGACTAGCAATATGTATGAGCCAAAGCAAATGGTCTGGGCTTATATATAATACTAAAGAATATTATGAAAAATTTGATAGTATGTTAAAAGATATAGATGAAGAATATAAAACTACACTTATAAATTTTAGAAAATATAAGATTGTAATGTTTGCTATGACTAAGCTTATGGAAATGGAAACAATCGAACAAAATAAAGTAGCACTATATTTATTTAATAATATATTTTAGAAGGTCATTCATTTAAAAAGAACAAAATTTTGTAAAAATTTCAAATGTTCGCTTGTAATTTACAAAAAAATGTAGTATAGTAGTTATCATAGGAAATGAATAAAAAGCAGATGTGCGTGTTGCCACTGAACGTCATAGTTTTGACTATGAGAAAGTGAGGTGGTGTTTATGGTTGATTTTTTACTATTCCTAATTTTAGGATTTATGATTTCTGTAACTATAAACGTAGCCTTATTGACAATTATATACATAATTTGGACTAATAAGGAATAAATAAAAACACTACATTTTGCTTTGGACAGGCAATGTAGTGTTTATTACATTAATATGTGGTAACATACATTTCTGTATGTTCATTTCCTAATACTATTATACTAGTATTATTTGAATTTGTCAAATTTTTTATCTTTCAAATTGTTGAATATCTTTCTCTGTCCTATCTCTTTGAGTAGTACAATATTCATACATATCATTGTCATCATTTTTTTCTTTCTTTTTTGCAACGATTATCATATCTGCTTTTGTTCGTACAGGCTCAGTATAAGGTTTATGCTGTAATTTTTGACGTAAGTTAAAACTTTCTCTTATAGACTTTTCATCAACTTCTCTTCCGTTTAGCTAAATCTCTTTGTATTCTATTATTTAATCTAGTTTCATCATCTACATCAAAATAAATTAACAAATCGGGAGCTATAACAAAATCAAAATCACCTTCAACGATAATATATTTCACTTGAGAAATCTTTTTATGATACTCCTTAGCATCAACTGCTTCTCCTGTCACATCATCATATGTTGGAACATAACAGTACTCTCCATTTTTTAGAGTTTTAATTGTAGCAATATTATTATTAAGAACTCTTTGATTATATTTTTTTAAAGGATTTCCTCCTTCTAAATACTTTCGTCTATATTCTCTATCCCCAAGTACATAATCATCTGTACTTAATGTACATGCATCACTTAAAAATGATACTAATTCATTGGCAAATGTAGTTTTCCCACTTCCTGCACCTCCAACAATACTTATAACTTTAATTTTTTCTTCATCTATACTATTTATCCTTTGCTTTATTTCCATAAATACATGTTCTCGATCTAAATTATTTGTATCCATTTTGACTCATTCCTCATTCATCTGTATTTTTCTACATCATATAATCTTATGTCATCAAAAGTACTTATAATTTTTAAATCTGGTTGATTTTCAAATATATTCCTTCTTCCTTCAGGGACAACTGCAATTATTTCTTTAACTCCAGCACTTTTAGCTGATTTAATTCCAGATGATGCATCTTCAAAAACAATACAATTATCTGGTTGTATATTTAAGGCTTCTGATGCTTTCAAATAAATGTCTGGTTCTGGTTTTCCTCTAAATGTTCCATCATCGTAAACAATTTTACTTATATCAAACCATTTATCTAATTGAAATTCTTTAATAAAAAAATTAACATTATTTATTTCTGAAGCTGTAGCAATAGTAAAAGGTATATTGTTCTCTTTCAAATAATTTAAATATCTTTCAACTCCTGGTGCAAGTTTAAATTTGCTTAAATCACTTTTACATAAATCTCGATATATGCTTTCTTTCTGCTGAGCAAGTTCGTTTACCTCTTCTTCTGTAAGCTCTCTTTTTTTAAGGTATTCTAATGTATCTTTATTGGTTCTTCCATGAAAATATGTATTAAATTCTTCATCTGTTATATCTCGTCCTGATAATTTTTTACCAAATGTTTTCCATGCATTTTCTTGTATTTCAGAATCCCAAAACAATGTCCCATTAAAATCAAAAATAATTCCTTTCATTTTTACCTCCTAAAAATTTATTTATTATTATATTTTTTTATCTTTTAAATACATTCTATATGCTGAAATATTACTAATGATTACAAATATTTCCAATATTCCTACATAATTTTTTATAGTCATACAATATGCTAGATAAAAACAACTAGCAGCAATACCTATTAATCTCATATGTTGTGGTTTTAAATACCAATTTCCTATAATAATACAAATTGATGATAATAGCATTAAAATCGTAGAAATACCTTCATATTGTAATAAAGCTATTGTCAAAAAAGCTATCATTGATAAAACAAAACCTATATTCCACTTTTTATTTTTCTTTGTTTTATAGTAAACTACAAATAATAGTAATAATTGTATAGCTACCATATATACTCCAGACATTGAGTTAAATGCCCAAAGTGAAGCAATTACAAATAATTTTGAAATGATATCTATATATAATATTTGATGTTTTTCTTTTTTAAATCTACTTATACAATAAAACAAATAATTAAATACTGTTAATACGTATCCTAAAATATTCATAGTAACACCTTTCATCTTTAACAGAAATTATTATTTCTTTTGCACATATTATATCATATTATTATTTAAAAAAAAAAGACTTTTAAAAAAATTTAATTACTTACAATTAAAATTTAATATTAATTTATATATTTTTTATTTTCCTATTGCTAGAATACAAATTTTATGTTAAAGTATAATCAATAAATCGAGTTATATAAGAGATCTAGAAACAAAGTATGTCATTTTTTCGCATACCTGTTTCGAAATCGCTCCATAAGTGCGAATTTAGCAATTCGCAGTTAATAGTGAATGGTTAATAGTGAATAGTGAATAATTTAAATTAAGCACTAAGAGCACTTATGTACTATTCACTTTTAACTATTCATAAACACAAAGTAGATATAAATAACTGGAGGAATGTAAAGTATGAAAATGGGAATAGTTGGACTTCCAAATGTAGGGAAGAGTACATTATTTAATGCAATTACAAATGCTGGGGCAGAATGTGCAAATTATCCATTCTGTACTATAGAACCTAATGTTGGGGTTGTGCCAGTACCAGATGATAGACTTGAGGTATTAGCAAAAATGTATAAAAAAGAAAATATAAGAGAAGTAGATGCAATATGTGAAGTAGTTAGATGTTTTGAAGATAGTAATATAACTCATGTAGATGGAAACATTGATCCCATAAGAGACATAGAGACAATAAATTTAGAATTGATATTTGCCGATATAGAAACAATAGACAAAAAAATAGAAAGCGTTAAGAAAAAAATAAAGGCAGACAAGAAATTTCAAGATGAATTAAATATATTGGAAAAAATAAAAAATACATTAGAGCAAGGAAAACCGGCAAGGTCTTTAAACTTTACAGACGAAGAGATAATATTATTAAAAGAGACTTTTTTATTAACAATGAAACCAATATTATATATAGCAAATATTTCAGAACAACAAATAGAAAATGCGGCAGAAGACAAATATGTAAAACAAGTAATTCAATACGCAGAACAAGAAAATGCAGAAGTAGTACCTCTTTGCGTTAAAATAGAAGAGGAACTTGCAAGTTTAGAGGAACAAGATAAACAAGAAATGATGGAAGCTCTAGAAATTAAAAAATCCGGTTTAGATATGGTTATACAAAAAAGCTATAACTTATTAGGTTTAATGTCCTTCCTGACAGCAGGAGAGCCAGAAGTAAGAGCTTGGACAATAAAAAAAGGCACAAAAGCTCCACAGGCAGCAGGGAAAATTCATACAGATATAGAGAGAGGTTTTATTAGGGCAGAGGTGGTTTCTTATAATGACCTTATAAAAGAGGGCTCAATGGTAAATGCAAAGGAAAAAGGCTTAGTACGCTCAGAAGGAAAAGATTATATAATGCAAGAAGGAGATATAGTTTTATTTAGATTTAATGTATAAAAGATATAAATGTGACGTCACATAAAATTCCTCATCTCATATTATGTAATATGAGATGAGGTGAAAAAATTGTATTGGTTTGAAAACTTAAATCCAGTAATTCAAGCATTAATAGGAACAACTTTTACATGGGGAGTAACAGCCCTAGGAGCACTTGTGGTATGCTTTTTTAGAAAAATGAATGGAAAGGTTTTAGATACTATTTTAGGATTTAGTGCAGGGGTAATGATTGCTGCTTCATTTTGGTCTTTACTTGCTCCCTCACTGGATTTATCTGAAGAGCTAGGCTACATAGTATGGCTATTACCTACACTTGGCTTTATTTGTGGAGGAATGTTTGTACTATTGTCAGATAGATTTTTAGATAAAATGCTAAAAGTTAAAAGTGATTTAAGAAGTGTGAATTCGCTAAAAAGAAGCATACTTTTAATATCAGCAATTACTATTCATAATATACCAGAAGGCATGGCAGTAGGTGTAGCTTTCGGAGGAATTGCTAGTGGAGTTCCTGGCATGACACTAATAGGAGCTATTATGCTTGCATTAGGGATAGGAATCCAAAACTTTCCAGAAGGCGCAGCAGTAGCATTACCTTTAAGAAGAGAAGGATATTCAAGACTTAAAAGCTTTATGATAGGTCAGGCATCTGCATTAGTTGAGCCAATAGCAGCTGTAATAGGAGCAATATTAGTAATGTATATAAGAAGCATGTTGCCATTTCTACTTGCCTTTGCAGCAGGTGCAATGATAATAGTAGTAGCTAGAGAATTGTTACCAGAATCAGTAAAAGAACATAAAAATTTATCTACAGTAGGTGTAATTTTAGGGTTTATATTAATGATGGTTCTAGATGTAGCTTTGGGATAAAAAATTATAAAAATTACGAAAAGTACTTGACTATATGTAAAAAAGATAGTAAAATTAATTATGTAATAGATTATTAATAAAATAATTTAAATTATATGTCGAAAGAAGAGGGAAAAGATATGTTAAAGATGTTTAAGAAAACTTTATTGATTTTAACTATAATAATGTTAATAAGTGCAATAGCATTACCATTATTTAAAGGAGTAAAAGCTACTAGTGAGAATTCTCCACTAGATATAGGTGACTTTGAAGAAGATGATGAAGGAAACGAAGAAAATACTAATAATATTACTAATGAAAATAGTACAAAACCAATTGTAGAACAAACAGATAAAGATAACAAAAATACAGCTAGTGAAAATGATATACCAAAAACAGGTGTTACAGAAGATATAACAGTTGTAGGTTTTATCATAATATGTGTTGGTTCTGCAATATATGCATATAGAAAGATTAAAAAATATAATGTTTAGAATAAAAATAGTATAAAAAAAGAAAGCATTTAGCATTTGCTTTCTTTTTTTGCTGTTATTTGATGGCTATAATTAGTGCATTGCAAACAAATTTTACTTATTGTTATGTAGAAAAATAATTTTTTTTAAAAAAGTGATGCAAAAATATATTAATCTATGATACAATATAGCAAATAATTTGGTGATAAAGGAGTGTGCAATATGTCCGAGATTAAATACAAAAGAGTTTTACTCAAACTAAGTGGTGAAATGCTAGGAGGACAAGAAAAAAGAGGAATAGATATTTCCGTACTAGACCAAATAAGCAATCAAATAAAAACTTTATTAAAAGAAAAAGTAGAGGTTGCAGTTGTAATTGGTGCAGGAAATTTTTGGAGAGGAAAATCTGAAGATGAGATAGAAAGGACTAGTTCAGACTACATTGGAATGTTAGCTACCACTATGAATGGATTAGCATTACAAAGTAGATTGGAGAAAAATGGAATTAGCGCGATATTGCAAACAGCAATAAAAATGGAGCCTGTTACAGAACAATATTCTAGAAGAAAAGCAGTAGAATATTTAGACCAAGGAAAAGTAGTTATATTTGGAAGTGGAACTGGTAATCCATATTTTACAACAGACACGGCTGCTGCATTGAGGGCAGCTGAAATAAATGCAGATGCAATTTTAGTTGGAAAAACGATAGATGGAGTATATTCAGATGATCCCAAAATTAACCCAACAGCAGTTAAATATGACCACATTACATATTCAGACATATTAAATCAAGATTTAAAAGTTATGGATTTAACAGCAATATTATTATGTAAGGAGAATAAAATACCTTTAGTAGTATTTGCGTTAAAAGATCCAGAAAATATTATTAGAGCTGTTAAAGGCGAAAAAATCGGTACATTAATAGAAGATTAATAAAGAAAGGAAAATTAAAATTATGGAATTTAATGAATTTGAAGAAAAAATGGATAAAACAATAAGTGTATTTGAGGAGAATCTATCAGAAATTAGAGCAGGAAGGGCAAATCCTGCAATATTAAATAAAATAACAATAAATTATTATGGAACACCAACACCGATTAATCAAGTTGCTGGAATTTCTGTGCCAGAAGCTAGATTAATAGTGATACAACCTTGGGATGCAAGTATATTAAAAGAAATAGAAAAAGAAATTTTAAAAGCAGATATAGGAATTAATCCAAACAATGATGGAAAAGTAATAAGATTAGTATTTCCAGAATTAAATGAGGAAAGAAGAAAGGAAATAGTAAAAGATATAAGAAAACTTGCAGAAGAGGCTAAAATCTCTATAAGAGCAATAAGAAGAGATGGAATTGATTTAGCAAAAGTGAAACAAAAAAACTCTGAAATAACAGAAGATGAAATAAAAAATGCAGAAAACCAAAAACAAAAATTAACAGATAAAAAAATAGAAGAAATAGACAAAATATTGGAAAATAAAGAAAAAGAAGTAATGAGTATATAAGATTTTAAGAGGAGTATAGATATCATGGAGAATAATTTACCAGAACATATTGCTATAATCATGGATGGAAACAGAAGATGGGCAAAGGAAAAAAATTTAGAGGTTAAACAAGGACATTATGCAGGTGCAGAAAATTTAGAAAAAATAGCACAATATGCTAATAAAATAGGTATAAAATATATGACAGTATATGCTTTTTCAACTGAAAATTGGAAAAGGTCAGAAAATGAAGTAAAAGCTTTAATGATGATATTAAAAAACTATATAGAAAAATTATTAGAGAGAACATCAGCAAACAATATAAAAATAAATATATTGGGAGATA
>ENA-ORLF01000776-ORLF01000776.1-human-gut-metagenome-genome-assembly--contig:-NODE-776-length-10677-cov-3.52165_pt1 | contig 10677 bp, 7 predicted proteins | sample MGYA00243066_ERZ508822 | MGnify/ENA primary metagenome ERZ508822 (study PRJEB26277, sample SAMN04329791) | human gut metagenome | biome: human-associated habitat | host: Homo sapiens | place: USA... | reverse complement strand
AAAGTGGTGTGGGAGGCGGTATAGCCGCAGTCTACCCACTACGATATTCAGTTGCAGTGTGGAGCCCGAGATTGAATCAAAAAGGAAATTCCGTTATGGGAATCAAGGCACTAGAACTATTGACAACACAAACACAGGAGTCTATTTTCTAGAAAAGCTAACAATCTCTCTATACTAAATCATTTTCTTTCCTGTTGAAATAATCCAGAATAAAGTTGAATATAACACGCATAATACTTATAGCCTTTTTATAAAGATAAAAAGAAGTCCCTGGAATGTATGTGGAAATTATTGATAATGCTTAATAAATAACCGTTTTTATCCTCTTTACTATTACAAAAGGCATTCATAGAGATGTTATTCCCCAAAGGAATATCTTCCATTTGCCATAAACAAAAGAAAGATTAAGTCGTTTCTAGCCGACAGCCAAAGCCTTTTGAAAGACACTTTTGAAGGACCAACTCATATTATAACTAAGAATTAACTATGTAAACCATACTTAGAAAAATGATTTAACCTAAAGGAAGAAAACATTAACCCAGATGATAAAACGATTTTAAAAATCCACAAAAAATGAACAAGATAATCCGGATAGGGAAATCCGAATACCACCGAAATGAAATACCAGAACAAAAACAAACAGTCGGATATAGTCTCTACCTTGGAAACTAAAGGATTTATATCCGAACGAAGATATTAAAATGGAAAGATTTCATAACAAACAATTGGAAACAAGATTTTTAGACAACCATAAAAATCTGAAGAAAAAATCGAGAAAATTAATTTTATATCCTGAAAAGGCACTATAAAAACCTGCCTCAGCATTTCAAATGTCCAAAGCAGGTTTCTTTATATTTTATAGAGATACAGATTAATATCTGTTTCTGCCACCTCCATAGCCATTGTCTCCGCGACCACCACCGTAGCCACCACCACGACTGTTGTTACCACCACGATAACCACCACCATTGTTGCCATAACTACGACGCGGACGTTCTTCTCTAGGACGCGCTATTGACACAGAAAGAGTTTTTCCATCCATGTCAACTTCATTAAGAGCTGCAATCGCTTTATCTCCAGCTTCATCATCAGCCATTTCAACAAAACCATATCCCTTAGAACGACCGGTCTCTCTGTCCATTATAATCTTAACAGAAACAACTTCACCATACTCTGCAAATAATTCTCCAAGTTCGGCTTCACTCATATTATAGTTAAGCCCTGCAATAAAAATGTTCATTTTAAAATAAATGTTTTAATAAAAAAATAAGTACGTTTTGCTATTAGGAATCTTACAGAGAGACAAACGATTCTACCATCATCACTAAAGAATAAGTTGGAAAAGTATTAATGTACTTCTATGAGGATACTTAATGCAGGGGACAAATGTACGCAATTAGACTTGAACTCAAAACTAATTGGAGATTTATTTTTAATAATAAATGTTTTTTTCATTCTCTTCGAAAGGGCAGACAAGTTTTAAAACGGAAAATAACCGTTCCTCAAATACATATTTATACTTTAATAGCTATTATACAGAAAGTTACCCAGTACTACATATCAAAAAGATACAGAGAAAGAGAATCAATCTATAATAACAGGAGATGCTAAAGGAATAAAGTGATTCCGATCTACACTTCCAGCATTCATACGCTTTAATGCAGACTTCCGGTTTACTGCATCATATTCAAGGAACTTATCACGACTATAGCTTTCACCAGCCAGTTTCATGACACGACGATAAATAGCCTCCCGGCAAGGAGCATTAAAACCGCCGACATTATAGAGCATGATACTGATATTCGTCGGACGCCAGACACCTGACCGATATCCGTATGCTCCTTCCCATGCTCCCAGTCTTTCATTAACATAACGTTTGTCAGAGATAAAATAATTCCATTTCACTTTCGTTATATCCGGAGTGAAATCAATGTTAGAATACCATCCATACCGGTCTGCAATTTCTTTTAGTTCCGCCATAACATTTGACGGGATTTCACCGTCATACACATCATCATATTCATCTCCCAAATATCCGAAGCCATGCCCCACTGCTTCATGATGAATAATCTGTGCAAAACGTTCATCATCATTATCCACATAAGGACAGAATGCTATGGAATAGCCCAAAGAATGCATATAGGTGGTACCGGCATAGCGAGGACTATTCATGACTACAATCATCGGTGTATTTCTAACAGAATTACCCAACAGAGGCACTTTAGTAGCATATTGCTTACATTTTTCATTATCGCCTTTTATGGAAGTGCCTCCTGTAAAAGTAGTTCCTAGAGCTGTTCCACCGCCAATGCTGTCGGATACTGAAACAACAGTGACACTATAAACATCAAAATACTCCCGTAAAGAATGCATCGGCTCCACAGAAAAATAGGAATCCATCGCCTTTTGCATCATTACCTCGTATTTTCCACCTCTCCCCATATCCATTTCCACAAACCCGTCTCCCATCATTACAAGATTAATTCCCCACCCTTTCGTATGTTCTTGCCAAGTTCTTACATCACCATCTTTAGAAAGAGTTGCCAGATAATTGAAATTTTGACGGACGATAACAGTATCCGCAACTTCTCCACACTGAATTATCACTTCACCTTCTCTATCCTCGGCAGAGGGATTGGAAGCCAATGTAATAATAAGTTCATTATCCCCCTTATTACCGGTTAACGGTGACACAGCTAACCAATCTCCAGCCAAATCAGCAGTCTTTATAGCAACAGACCATCCTGTTGTTGCAATAAAAGCAAGGGTATCCTCCCCTCCGTCCGAAGTGAAAACAAGCCGGGTATTTTCCGTGGAAGGGATAGTAATGGAAGGAATTTCAGGAACAGGAGCTACAGGAAGCTCTCCAGTTTCCGAACAAGCTACGACAAACAACAAAGTAATAAAGTACAGAAATACAAAAAGAAAACTTATCTTTTTCATCTTCCCAACCATAATTCCGGATTAAGTTTAGCCGTTTCCTTACGAAGTTGAAAATGCAAGACCGTATTACCCGAACTATCTGTATGGATAGTTCCAAGAACAGTACGTGTATTGACTTTGCTGCCTTTAGAAACCGATACGGAAGAAAGGTTGCAATAGACGGAGATATAATTACCATGACGCACCAATATATTGTTCAAGCCATTATATTGGAAAATGGCCGAAACTTCTCCATCAAAAACGGCGCGTGCCTGTGCTCCCGGTTTACCTTTGATATCAATCCCTTTATTATCCAGCTTCACATTACGCAAACCATCTACGGCATACTGTCCGTAATGGCTGACAATCACGTATGGGCCGGTAATGGGAACCGGCAAAATACCTCGATTACGTTCAAAACTACCCGACAGTTGACGGTCCTCATTGTTCAGACTGAACTTCTCCACCGGAGCGGCCTTCCTTGTGTCCTCATTTTTTTCCGTAGATTTAGAGCGGGTTACCCCTCCCGTAGTTTTATTTTCCGCTTTCTTAGCTGCAGCAGCCTTTGCGGCAGCCTCAGCAGCGGCTTTCCTACGGGCTTCTTCCTCCGCACGTTTTCTAGCTTTCTCTATTTCAATCTCAATCAAACGATCAATTTGGGCATTCAATTGCTCTGCTGAACGTTTTTTCTTCCTTATTTCGTTTTGTATACCTTTCTGCTTCTTTTGCAGATTCGCTAAAAGATTCTGTTTGGCATTCTTAGTTTGTTCCACTTCTCTTTTTTTAGCGGCAATTTGCTTCTGCTTACGTTCTATCTCCATTCCCTGAAGACGCTGGAAGTTTGCATATTCCTGCACATAACGCATACGACGGTAAGTCTGGCTCAAGTTCTCGGCAGAAAAAATAAACATTAATTTCTCTTGAACAGACTTGTTACGATACATATATTGCACCGAAATCTCATACTTCTGCTTCTTGTCTTTCAAATCACGCTGAAGTTTATTCAGTTGCTTCTGCAAAGAGGCGATCTCACTTGTCAATATATGAACATCACTCTCTATGGTATTGATATATTTTCTTCTCTCCTCAATCTGACCTGTCAGTAAAGCAAGGTTATCCAACTGGCTTTTCACATCCTTTTTGGTAGATTGCAACAAAGTTTCAGACTCGGCAATCTGCTGATGAAGTTCCTTCCGTTTGGCTTCAAGCTCCCTTATTTTCCGAGTACTTTGCGCTAAAAGAGTACTTAAAAAGCAACAGGCTATGAGTAATAAGAAGATACGTTTCATTATTTAATAAGCTGTTTTAGCAAATCTTGCAATTCTATCTTTTCGTATTTTTGAGGCACTTCAGTGTGACTTTCCCAATCTTTGTTTGTAGAAAGTCGGGAAAGTTCGAACACTGCCGTAACCGGTTGCTTCGCTCCTTCAAAAGACACTGTCATAGACGCCGGAAATTGTTTCTGCTCCAACGGACGAAACTTATCATAACGCCAATTTATCCCGTACCGGGTACCGGACAAGCCGATATGACTTTCTTTCAGCAGCCCATCATTTGTATTGGTACGAAAACGGTAGGCGAAATGTTTGCCGTTTTTTACTTCTATTAATGCATTTTCGTTTTCAGGACGCACAGCAAAGGACGAAATATCACGGACAGTCAGCACCTTTTTTCCCGGAAGAAAAATTTCATTCATAAACAAGGCCTGCAAAGTATGAAAATCCAAATCAGCCTTTGCCAGATTTTTCAATTCATCAAAAGGGACTTGTACATAACGTTTGTTCATACGATCCATCACTAAAACTCCGTCCGGAGATATTTCAGCACGTGCCACTTCAATACCCAAAAATGGAGCGATAGAAAGCTGGATTACTTCATCACGTTTCATGCGCAACGTACCATTTACTTTAGTCGGTCCTTTACCGTTCAAGTCAACGGCCAATGACATTTTCGCAGTAATTGCATCCCATCCCGGAGAACGGCTAATCAGCTCTTCCATATATTCCGACTCGGATAAATTGCCAATAGATACCCCTTTCTTCATACTCCGGGTAGATGAACATGAAGAAATAAATATAATCAGCAAAGCACTAAACAAATAAAAACAGACACGTTTCATCATTCTGCAAAGTATTTCTTTTGTACAATCTTCTTTCTCAATAAGTTCAATTCCTTTTCACTACGTTCTTCACTACCTTCTTGAGGAGGCTCCTTGGATAATTTTTCCGCTTGTTGCCAATATTCCAAAGCCTTTTCACGATCTCCATTCATGTAGTAAATATCTCCACAATGCTCTACAACAACGGAACTTTTACTTCCATCATTCTGCATAGCCTGGTCAATGTAAATTTTTGCTTCTACATATTTACCTTTCTCAAAAAGTATCCAGGCATAGGTATCCAGATACGTACCATTGGTAGGTTCGGCCTTTACGGTACGGTAACTCATTTCTTCCGCTTTATCCAGGTTTTTACGCTCTACAGACAGGTAATAGGCATAATTATTCAAGGCCCCTATATTGTTTTCCTTATAAACCAAAGCGGAATCGTATGCGGCATATGCCTCCACATTCATCTTCTTTATATGATAAAGATCCCCCATAATGGCATAGAAATCAGAAACGATATCCTTATTGCTTTTATCTGTTACTTGATTCACTCCTTTTTTAAAAACCTCCAATGCCTCGTCTGTTTTCTCCTTCTGATGATAGGCCAATCCCATATAATAGTAGAATTCCAATACATCCGGAGTATATTCCAAAGCAGGAGCACATAATTTGATTACTTCATCCATATTCTGCTCACGAATGGCAAAGCTCAACAGCTGCAAGCGTGCCGGCGTATTTTCCGGATCAATTTCAAGCACTTGGTGCAAAACAGGGGTTGCCTCTTTATCCATCTTTTTCGTCAGAAGATATTGGGCCGCCAACATAGCGATATCTGCATTCTCTTGTTTTTCCTTCAATATAGAAGTAAACAGGCCTGCTATTTTCGTACTGTCCTTGTTTGTTTGCTCAGAACGCAGAATAAGCTGGCGCATAATGTTCATCTTTGTATCGCTATCCACATTATCATTCAGCAAAATAGTATCCAACTGTACCTGATACAAACTATCCTGCCCTTTTTTCTCGTAATAAGAAGCCATAGAAAGCAACGCCGGCGCATAGCCCGGTTCTTCCTTCAATACTTTCTGATAAGTTTCGTATGCTTCTTCTTCCTTACCGTTGTTCAGATAGACATCTCCCAAAATGGTAAGATAACGCATGTCATATGGATATTCTTTCGCCAAATTCTCAATCTCCGTAAATGCCTGCTGATCATTGTTCATGGCCAGATACATGCGGAATTTCTCCATGCTGATTTGTTCAGACTTCCCATCCAAGGCTTCAAGGCGGTTCAATGTATTAACTACCTGCTGATAATCCTTGGTACGGGTATAGAGATCAATCAAAGCCATCAACGGTTCCAGACGTGAGGGGAACTGACTCGCCATATCCTCATAAACATAAATGGCTTTCGGGTAATTTCCCTTACCTTGATAATAGGCTGCCAAAGTTTGCTTGTACCAAAAACTCTTAGGGTCGGCATCCACTGCCTTCTTCAAAGCCTCCTCCCCTTTTTCCGGCTGATTGAGAAACATATGGAACCGGGAAATCTCGAACAAAGTAGCAGCTCCTTGTGGATAAATGTCCAAACAGTGACTATACATTTCGAAAGCCGCATCCAAGTCACCTTTTTCTTTCATCCGGAGCGCTTCCAAAAAGAAATAGTCGTATTTACGACGTTGCTCCGGAGTAAGCGGATCCTTTTCCTCCACAACAGCTTTATTTCCGGACACCCCGGAAGTTCTCTTCACCGTACCGCATGAAACAAGCATGCCTATCAGACATACACATAGCATGGGCACATATTTCAATCTTCTATTCATTGTTTCCTTTTACTTTTTTCCGGTATGTCCAAAGCCACCTGCACCACGTTCCGTTTCGTCCAACACTTCCACTTCCTGCCATTCGGCATGTTCGTGACGGGCTACAACCATTTGCGCAATGCGCTCCCCATCTTCTATCATAAAATCCTCAGATGACAAATTGACCAGGATAATACAAATTTCACCACGATAATCGGCATCAATTGTGCCCGGAGAATTCAGGACTCCGATGCCTTTCTTAATAGCCAGCCCGCTACGTGGACGGATTTGCGCTTCAAAACCTTCAGGCAATGCGATATAAAGTCCCGTAGGAACCAAACAACGTTGCAAGGGTTTCAGCACAATCGGTTCGTCAAGATTAGCACGGATATCCATCCCTGCCGATTGCCCGGTAGCATACTCGGGTAAAGCATGTTTTGATTTATTGATTACCTGTATTTTCATAATTTTAACAATTTATCAATATGCTTATGTGGCAATGCTAATAATTTGCAGACAACAAGCACAGTCCAGACCTGGCGCAGCCAATTGGCATATTAACAAATCAGCACATTACCACATGATTAATAAAGTGCGAATTTACACATTTAGATGGATTTATCTAAGCGTTTACAGTTTTTTAAACGGAAGTTTCTTACTTTTGCAAACAGATAAAGCCTGAATTATGAACTGGAAACAATTAATATCAAATAAACGCTTCGGCATGGAAGAACTGCACGAGGCCCGTAAAGATGACCGTTCCGAATTCCAACGCGATTATGACCGTCTCATCTTCTCAGCACCTTTTCGCCGTTTGCAAAACAAAACTCAAGTATTTCCTTTACCGGGTAGCGTATTCGTACACAACCGGTTGACTCACAGCCTTGAGGTGTCTTGTGTAGGACGTTCTTTAGGAAACGATGTCGCCAACCAGCTTCTGAAAAAGCACCCAGACTTGGTCGACTCCCATATATCGGAAATAGGTTCTATCGTTTCAGCCGCATGTCTGGCACACGATCTGGGAAACCCACCTTTCGGCCATTCGGGAGAAAAAGCCATTTCAACTTACTTCTCGGAAGGACAAGGAATGGCATTGAAAAAAGAACTTTCACCGATGGAATGGGATGATTTAACCCACTTCGAAGGAAATGCCAATGCATTCCGCATCCTTACCCACCAATTTGAAGGAAGACGGAAAGGAGGATTCGTAATGACCTACTCCACATTGGCGTCCATCGTAAAATATCCTTTTTCCTCACAATTGGCAGGAAAGAAATCAAAATTCGGTTTCTTCTTAAGCGAAGAGGCTGATTATCAGAAAATAGCCAGAGAATTAGGCATCATCCAGCTCAGCAAGCCGGATGAGCCTTTACGCTACGCACGCCATCCGTTAGTCTACCTGGTAGAAGCCGCGGATGATATTTGTTATCAGATGATGGACATAGAAGACGCGCATAAATTAAAACTTCTGACACATGATGAAACCAAAGGACTGTATATGCTGTTCTTTGATGAGAAAAGAAAAAAACGCATTGAAGAAGTTTGCCGGATTGTAACAGACGTCAATGAACAGATAGCTTATTTACGTTCTTCGGTCATCGGTGCACTAATAAAGGAATGCACAAGAGTATTTACTGAAAATGAAAAAAAGATATTAGCCGGGGAGTTTGAAGGCGCACTGATAAAGCACATTTGCAGTCCATTGAAAGAGGCCTATGAGAATTGTTCTGCAATTGCCTTGCAAAGAATCTATCGTTCCAGTGATGTACTGGACATAGAATTGGCAGGGTTCAGAGTTATCAGTACCTTGATTGACCTGATGATCAATGCAGTGCGCTCTCCGGAAAAAGCGTATTCACAACTACTGATCAATCGCGTATCCGGACAGTACAATGTCAACGCACCTACTTTATATGGAAAAATTCAAGCTGTGCTGGATTACATATCGGGCATGACAGACGTATATGCGCTCGACCTCTACCGGAAGATCAAAGGCAACAGTCTGCCGGCAGTATAATAAAAACATTGTCAGATGCGAGCAAGATGAATCCTGTAAATTTTATCTGCACCTGACAATGTTTCCCCCAATATTACTATTAGTCCGATTATTTGGTCAGTATGGGATGAGCGCCTGAAGTTATTTTCAAAGCTTCAGGATGTTGCTTTACAAACGATTCGATATGGCGCACCCGTTTGTCTTCCAGGATTTCATTTACCGCAATCAGAATTCCGGTTTCCTCCACATCTCCGAATCCATAATTAATCGCTGTTCCAAACATACGCATCGTAGGAGACAGACTCATGTATGCGTTGACCAAAGGAGGAATATTATATCCCAGCTTACGCACTTCCGTATTCAAAATCTTGTAGTCTTCTTTAAAAGAATCATAACAGAAAAGATTTTCCAACATTTTCTTATCTGTTTCTATTTCCAGCGGTTTCATCGGAGTTATCAACTTATCTTTATCACCAAAATGTTTATTCAGGAAGTATAATATCATATCACGCCCCTGACGATGATAACTAGGATACATAGTCATCTTACCAAAAAAATATTTCACATTAGGCTTAATCACGGTTAATGCACCCAAACCATCCCACAAATTATCCAAAGCAAACAATCCCTTGGAACCGGCACGGGTTGACTGGTACTCTAATGTAACGAACGAACGCCCCAACTCCACCGTATACGGCAAATATTTTTTCAAAAAAACTTCCGAGAAATTAAACATGTGAGCAGTAGCTAGCAATGTATTTCCATGTTCATCAAATTGCACCTCATCCCCCAAGAGATAACGATAGCCTCCCAAAATCTCCTCCGCTTCAGGATTCCATACAACTAATTGCTTATAGGGATTTTCCATCACGTCATATTCATCGATATCCATCGCCTTTCCTGTTCCGCCACCTGCAGCACGAAAGGCTATTTCCCTTAACCGGCCAATCTCCTTCATCACATTTGGCGAATCCTGATGCGTAATGACATAAATTTCATTATGACTTTTATTCGTAAACCTCAGGCGTTTATCCTCGGAAAGTTCCGCCTTGAGAATCTCTTTGCTAATCGGTGCAATAATTTCTTCCATATCTTTTATTCTCTCTTTTGTCCATTATAGCTTGTAGACTACATCTTTTACAAACTGCGCCCACTGAGCCGGGGTCTTTGTCTTGTCGAAAGTTTGCCAAGGAATGGGTTTTCCAATGGTCAAGGTAAAGGTTTTATGACGATTTTTCAACATTTCATCTGCCAAGTAAAGCATAGCAATATTAAACTTAATGCCAAGGGCCTTACATATATTTGCCAAATTATAGAAAAAGTCTGAATTCCGGCCCTCAAAGTGCAAAGGTACCACATCACGATGCGTTTCGATACTTTTAGTGACAAATGTCTTTTTCCATTCCAAATCCTTGATTTCCCCACCCTGTCTACGGGAACATAACCCCGCAGGAAACATAATGATATGATTATCCGAGGCAAACCCTGCCTCTACCATCTTTGGGAAATCCCTGGATTGCGAACCTGTTTTATTGATAGGAATACACAAAGGAGCCAAACCATGCAAATTCATCAACAAATCATTGACCAAATAGCGTACATTACCATTGTAATGTTTTCCCAATATATACCCCAAAGCAACTCCATCCTGTCCTCCCAGCGGGTGATTGCTAACAAAAGTACATTTACCGTTTTCAGGCAAGTTTTCCAAACCTTTTATCTCCACTTTTGCATCTAGGAACTCCATACAAGCTTCCAGAAAGTCAACTCCGACTTTATTTTTGGAGTCTTTTAAAAAGACATTCAGTTCATCCTGATGCACAATACGCTTCAGGTACGAAACGACAAAACGG
>ENA-ORLF01000772-ORLF01000772.1-human-gut-metagenome-genome-assembly--contig:-NODE-772-length-10713-cov-3.7568_pt1 | contig 10713 bp, 8 predicted proteins | sample MGYA00243066_ERZ508822 | MGnify/ENA primary metagenome ERZ508822 (study PRJEB26277, sample SAMN04329791) | human gut metagenome | biome: human-associated habitat | host: Homo sapiens | place: USA... | reverse complement strand
GCCGGACGGGTCTCAGTGGTTCCGGTAAGAGTATTATTGCCATAGCTGTTGAACGTGAATTACATAATCGTGGTTTGCTCTGCCGTATATTGGACGGGGATAATATTCGTAGTGGCATCAATAATAATTTGGGCTTTTCGGCAGAGGATCGTGTGGAAAATATCCGTCGCATAGCCGAAATAGCCAAGCTGTTTGTTGATACAGGAATCATTACCATTGCCGCTTTCATCAGTCCCAGTAATGAGCTCCGGCAGATGGCAACCCGTATCATCGGGGCGGAGAATTTTCTGGAAATTTATGTCAGCACTCCTTTGGAAGAGTGTGAGAAACGTGATGTAAAAGGACTTTATGCCAAAGCGCGTCGGGGTGAAATTAAGAATTTTACCGGCATTTCTGCACCTTTTGAAGCTCCGGAGCGTCCTGCATTGTCTTTGGATACTTCCAAACTGAGCTTGGAAGAGTCGGTCAATACTTTGTTGGAACTAGTGCTCCCCACTGTTGGTAAAAAAGGAGAAAAAATATAATTCATTATAAAATGGAAGAAAATTATAAATTGAGCCACTTAAGGGAACTGGAAGCTGAGTCTATCCATATCATTCGTGAAGTGGCAGCTGAATTTGAGAATCCTGTTATGCTTTATAGTATTGGTAAAGATTCGTCTGTCATGGTACGTTTGGCAGAGAAGGCTTTCTATCCGGGAAAGGTGCCTTTCCCTTTGATGCATATCGATTCTAAATGGAAATTCAGGGAAATGATAGAGTTCCGTGATCAATACGCCAAAGAACATGGATGGAATTTGATAGTGGAAAGTAATATGGAGGCTTTTAATGCCGGAGTAGGGCCTTTTACGCATGGCAGCAAAGTGCATACAGATTTAATGAAGACACAGGCGTTGCTTCACGGGCTGAATAAATACAGGTTTGATGCCGCCTTTGGTGGAGCACGTCGTGATGAGGAAAAGTCACGTGCCAAAGAACGTATATTCTCTTTTCGTGACCGTTTTCATCAATGGGATCCTAAAAACCAGCGTCCTGAATTGTGGGATATTTATAATGCTAAGATTCATAAAGGGGAAAGTATCCGTGTGTTTCCATTAAGCAACTGGACTGAGCTGGATATTTGGCAGTACATCCGTTTGGAAAATATTCCTATTGTGCCGCTTTATTTTGCCAAGGAACGTCCTGTGGTGAATATAGATGGAAATTTGATTATGGCTGATGATGACCGCCTGCCCGAAGAATATCGGGACCGTATTGAAATGAAGGAAGTGCGTTTCCGTACTTTGGGGTGTTGGCCTTTGACTGGGGCCGTAGAGAGTGATGCCGATACGATTGAGAAGATTGTAGAGGAGATGATGACCACTACTAAAAGTGAGCGTACCACCCGTGTCATTGATTTCGATCAGGATGCCAGTATGGAGCAGAAGAAACGTGAGGGATATTTTTAAATGGATAAGTAGGAATTTAAAATGAAGAAATGGGTGATGGAGAATAAACTGAATATAAAGGAATATTTAGATAAGGATGAACAGAAAGACTTGCTACGTCTGTTGACAGCCGGTTCGGTAGACGATGGAAAGTCTACCTTGATAGGACGTCTGTTGTTTGACAGCAAGAAGTTATACGAAGACCAACTTGCCGCTTTGGAGCGTGACAGTAAACGTGTGGGGAATGCAGGTGACCATATAGATTACGCTTTGTTGTGCGACGGGTTGAAAGCAGAACGTGAGCAGGGTATTACGATTGATGTAGCTTACCGTTATTTTTCAACGAACAATCGTAAATTTATTATAGCCGATACTCCGGGACATGAACAATATACCCGCAATATGATTACCGGAGGTTCTACTGCCAATCTTGCCATAATCTTGGTAGATGCTCGTTTAGGTGTGATTACGCAGACCTGCCGCCATACTTTTCTGGTATCTTTATTGGGAATAAAGCATGTGGTGCTGGCGGTGAACAAGATGGACCTTGTCGGGTTTTCGGAAGAGCGTTTCAACGAAATCGTGACCGAATATAAGAAGTTTGTAGAGCCATTGGGAATCCCGGATGTGACTTGTATTCCTCTTTCGGCACTTGACGGTGACAATGTGGTGCAGAAATCTGAACGTACGTCATGGTACAAAGGTACTTCTTTATTGGAAGTGCTTGAAACGGTTTCCATCGAGAATGATCATAATCTGGCCGATTTCCGTTTCCCGGTTCAGTATGTATTAAGACCGAATCTGGATTTCCGCGGTTTCTGTGGAAAGATTGCTTCCGGTGTCATCCATAAAGGAGATGAGGTGATGGCTTTGCCTTCCGGCAAGAAATCTCATATCAAGAGTATTGTTACTTATGATGGTGAGTTAGAGTATGCTTTCCCGCCGCAAGCGGTGACGTTGACTTTGGAAGATGAGATTGATGTGTCTCGCGGAGAAATGTTGGTACATGCCGATAACATGCCTGTGATAGACCGTAATTTTGAAGCTATGTTGGTATGGATGGATGAGGAGGTGATGGACCTTGACAAATCTTTCTTTATCAAGCATACTACCAATACGGGACGTACCCGTATAGATGGCATTAAGTATAAAGTGGATGTGAATACGATGGAGCATTTGTCTGTTGAAAACGGTAAATTGAAAAAGGAGGATCTGCCTTTGCAATTGAATCAGATTGCCCGTGTGACATTTACTACTGCCAAGCCGCTTTTCTTTGATTCTTATCAAAAGAATAAAGCTTGTGGTTCTTTCATTTTGATTGACCCCATTACCAATAACACCAGTGCGGTGGGGATGATTATAGACAGAGTGGAAGCCAAAGATATGCTGAATGCCATGGAAGTTCCTACTTTGAATCTGACGGATTTGGGTATTGGTGAGGAATATTATGAAGCCGTAGAAAAGGTGGTGAAAGAATTGGACCGTCAAGGCATTACAGTCAAGATAGAAAAATAACAGCGTACAATTAAAAAAGAAGAGTAATGGGATTACTTGAATTCAATAAACTGCCAATCAATACATTAGTAGGCGCCGATTGGAAAACTTTTAAGGCGATTACTACAGGAAGGGAAATTGAGATAACTGTTGGCAGATAAGTCTTTGGAACACGACCCGGTCTTTATCCTCGGACATTGGCGAAGTGTGACTACCTTTATGCACAATGTATTCTCTTGTGACAAACATTTCGGATATAATACTACTTATCAGACTGTGTTCCCTCATCTGATGATGTGGGGACAGCCTTTTTTCAAGAAGAATATGAGTTGGCTGATGCCTGACAAGCGTCCGACAGATAATATGGAACTGGCCGTAGATTTGCCTCAGGAGGAAGAGTTTGCATTGGCCAATATGATGCCCTATACCTATTATAACTTTTGGTTCCTGCCTAAGTACCAACAGGAATATGCTGATAAATACTTGTTGTTCAATGATATCAGTGATGAGGAATTGAAAGTGTTTGAGGATATATTCACCAAACTTATTAAAATTTCTCTTTGGAATACAGGCGGAACACAATTCTTAAGTAAGAATCCGCCTCATACAGGTCGTGTAAAAGAGTTGGTCAAGATGTTTCCGAATGCCAAATTCATCTATTTGATGCGTAATCCGTATACGGTATTCGAATCTACGAGGAATTTCTTCACCAATACAATCCAACCGTTGAAACTGGAGGATATTTCTCCAGAGACGTTGGAACAGAATGTGCTTTCCATTTATGCCAAGCTGTATCATAAATATGAGGCGGATAAAAGATTCATTCCTGAAGGAAATTTGATGGAAGTGAAATTTGAGGATTTTGAAGCGGATGCAATGGCTATGACTGAGTACATCTATAAATCTCTTTCTATTCCCGGATTCGAAGCAGCTGCTCCGGCTATTAGCCAATATATAGGCGGAAAGAAGGGATATAAGAAGAATAAGTATAAGTATAATGACCGTACGGTCCGGTTAGTGGAAGAGAATTGGAAGTTTGCACTAGATCAGTGGGGGTATTCCATCTAAAAAATAAATGCCCGCAATTCTGTTTTTATAAGGAATTGCGGGCATGATTACCTTCTGCTGACAGAAGGTAGTGTATTATTGGGCTTCGATAATTACACGACGGTTGAATGCCGGAGGAGTTAAGGTGTTTACACCACCCATTCCGCTGATAATCAGATTGTTTTTGTTGACACCCAATTTAACCAGTTCATTAGCCACGTTGTTGGCACGGTCTTCACTTAACTGCTTGTTCCATGCAGCGCTACCTGTATCACTATCAGCATAACCGGTTACTTTCAATTTTAGTCCCGGGTTGTCTTTTACCAGATCTGCGATTTGTTGCAAATTTACAGTAGAGTTGGTAGGAAGAACCGCTGAACCGATCTGGAAAAATACAGATTGAGGAGCCGGAGCAATTTGGTTCACTGTAACTTGTTCTGTAACCACTTCAGTGGGTTGGTTGGCAAGTTGGGCTTTTAATTGACGGTTTTGTTCTATCTGTTGAGCCAAAGCGGTATTGATAGCATCCATTTGTGAAGAGGTAAGTGCCATGATAGCATCTACATCCGGAGCTGGTTTGAATCCTCTTTGTGGAAATTTATAAGTGATACCCACTGTAGCACCTGCCATAAAGTCAGGGCCTTTACTGGTGGTTTTTCCATCAAATTTGTTTTCTGTACCCATTCCGTAAAGTTCCAGATTTAAGTCCCAGGCACTGGCCAGATGGAATGTATTGATGATACCGAAATTGAATGCCAGTGAATTACGACGTGGAGCATCATATGAGTGGGCAAAACCGAAACCTACGAATGGCACGAAGTCGTATATGCGGTCTTCATTATATCCGGCTATCATGTTACTGACATTGAATAAGATGTCACCATGCAAATTCATGTAGTTGAACTTATCCTGATAGTATCCTTCGCTTAACATGTGAGGTTTGGAATATGCGGAAGGTTCACTGGAAAAACTCTTCGACTGCAAACCGCTATATTGCAAACGTAATCCTAAGCCGGGAGTAAACCATTTACCGATTGATATTTGAAGAGCGGGAGCAATACGTTTCTTGAATTTACCAAGATCGGACTGATCGCCGAACAGTACTTGTGCACCTCCACCAACAGAGAAGAACCAATTATCGAAGAAGTGATTGGTCTCTACCTTGTACTTATCCACAGGTACCTCCATTACATCTACACTCTCGCCTACAAGGACGTTTTGTGAATTGCTTTTCTGCTGTGCAAACGCTACAGAACTTAAACTGGCCGCAGCCAGCAAAAACATTAATTTTTTCATACTCATTTCTATTAGTTAATTATTGTCCAGGTTTATCTTCCCAAATTCAACTAAATAACATGAGTGCTGATAAAAAGTTTGAGTAGGTTGACTATTTAATATTTTTTTATGAAAGAAGGCTAAAAAGATAGTGGGTATCTGTGCTGTATCCGGCATCAAAACTGAATCCTTCCCATTTGAATCCTTTTAAATCCCCAGGATTCTCTATCCGGTTTTTAATGATGAAGCGTGTCAATTCTCCACGGCACATTTTTGCATAAACCACAACGGTGGTTAATTTTCCTTTTTTCCATACCTGAAATTCTGGTGTGATCACTTGTACTTCTTGCTCCACGCGTTTCCAATCGAATAAATCTTTCATCTCCCCACTTGCCAGATTGATTAGTATTCCTCCTTTTGCTTTAATTTCTTTGATAAAGGTGTCGGTCAGAATTGGCTTCCAATAGTCAAACATGGATATTCCTCCACGTTCAGGTAGTTTGATATCTCCTTCCATTCTGTAATTCTTGATCTGGTCTAACGGGCGGAGTAATCCGTAAAGAAAAGAAGTGATTCGCAAGTGATCCTGTGCATATTGAAAATCTTCAGGGGTAAAATCCTGTGGGTGGATACGTTTATATACGATACCGGTATAAGCCAGTAAGGCAGCTAAAGCCGAGGGAGAGTCCGAACAGAAATCTTGAAATCGCATATAGTTCTCTGCTGCTATTTTACTGTTCACACGTAAAAGTCGTTCCAGTTCTTCAGCAGAGAATTGGGACATATCAAGTGCATTCTGTATCGCTTCAGTTTGGAATTGTGGTGTACTGGTAACAGGAGTTTGTATTTTGCTCCGTCCGGTCATTGTTTTGGCACATGAAATAAAAGTCATCATAGGCTAAAAAATAATATTTTCTGGCGGCAAATATAAGAAAAACAGATATATTTGTCTTTGTTATTCCATAATTAAATATTGAGAACTATGAAAATGAAAGAGTTAGGATTATTGTTCATGATGCTTTGCATGGTATTTGCCGTAAATGCTCAAGAATTGAAAAAAGGAGATAAATTACCTGATTTTCATTTAAAATCTGCAGTATATGGAGATATTTCTTCGACTGAATTGAAAGGTAAGGGTGTTGTGGTGAGTTTATTTGCCACTTGGTGCGGGCCATGTCAGCTGGAACTGGCTGAAATAGAGAAAACTTTGTGGGCTGAATATAAAGATAACAAGGACTTCGTATTATTAGTAATTGGTCGTGAGCATACGGATGAACAGTTGAAGGCTTATAATGAACGGAAGAAATTCACTTTCCCGTTATATCCCGATCCTAAACGTGAGGTGTTCTCTTTATTTGCTGAAAAGTCAATTCCTCGCGCCTATCTTTTCAATAAAGAAGGAGAAGCCGTTTATACTTCCATCGGGTATGAGAAAGAAGAATTTGGATATCTGATGAATGCCATTGCGGAAGCATTGAAATAGGACCCTGTTGATATTTCAAGATGACTAAACTGTTCTCGTTGTTTATTTTATTATCTTTTGTTCTCCCGGTTAGTGGACAGAAAAAGCTTGATTCAGATAAAGCAAGAAAAGAAAAAGCTTATCATTTGACAGGTTCTGTCAGAGAACAGGGAGAACGCCCTTATCCCGATCCTTTGCCGGATGTAAATATCCAACTTTATTCTTTGCCTGATACGAGTTTTATAGAAGGTACGGTGAGCGATAAGAAGGGTGTTTTCCGTTTGTACCCTATGAATCCCGGTAATTATTTAATAAGGGCTTCTTTTTTAGGATATGAAACCCTTGAAAAAAAAGTGAATATTCCTGCTTATCGGAAAGAAGTTTATGGAGGTGCTCTGATGATGAAACCTTCCAGTATTGTATTGGATGAAACGGTGATAAAGGCCGAACTGCAGAAAATGAAGATGTCCGGAGATACATTAGTATATAATACCGGAGCCTTTAAGACATCGGAAGGAGCTGTTCTGCAGGATTTGGTGAGGCAGCTTCCCGGATTGGAATTAGACGAGAAATCCGGCAAGATGAATTTTCATGGAAAGGAAATCACTCAGATCTTATTAAATGGAAAGGAGTTTTTCGCAGATAGCAAAGTTGCTTTGAACAATATGCCGGTAGATGCTTTGAAAGAGGTAAAGGTATACGAGCAGCAGTCGGATAAAGAGCAAATGACAGGGGTGTCAGATGGTAAGAAGAAAACGGTGATGGATGTGAAGACCAAGAAGGATTTGACAGATGGATTAATGGGGGACGTTTCAGCTTTGAAAGGTTCGGGGGATATGTATGGAGCGAAAATGAGTTTGAATAAATTTGTCGGAAAATGGCGGATGTCCTTGTATGGTGATTTAGGAAAACTCCCCAGATATGGTAATTTTATCAGTGATATGGCCGATAATCCTGCTCAAATGAAGGATATTGGTTTTAGCTTGGGAACGGAAATAAAGAAGCTCAACCTCAATGTCAGTGCTTCATATAATAATAATAAAAGCGCGGATGAATCGCGAAGCCAGTCAGAAGAATATCTGCCTAACGGTAGCCAATATGCCTATAATAATGGCTTGAGTACGGGTAGGAATAGTTCTTTTTGGGAGAATATATATATGACGGGAAGTTTGAGTGACCGGACGGAAATTAATTTCAGGCATAACATCAATCATAGCCGGTTAAATTCGGTATCAGAAAATATTTCGGCGACTTTCAGTACCAATCCTTTGGACTATGTTTCAGAGCCTTGGAGGGACGATGCAATGATTCCTCCTGAGTTCAGGATAAATAAAAATACGGGAAATTCTCAAAATAAGACGAACAATCTGATGATAGGCAATAATCTTTTGATCACTCATAAATTGAATGATATCGGTCGGAAACTCTCCATAGAGTTAAGAAATGATTATAGTAATCAGGCGAGTGGCAATTATCAGCAATCGTCTATTACTTATTATCAATTGAAGAATGACCTGGGGGCAGATTCGGTTTTATATAGAAATCAATACCGGGAGTCACCTGCCAGAAATTTATTATTGGCGGGGGAGGTCAGCTATACGGAGCCAATAGGAAAACAAATGCTTCAGGTTTATTATCGGCATGAGTATCAACGGCAGAGTAATAATGCGGTTACGTACAATTTGGATGAGGATGCTTTGTGGGGAAGTCTTCCATTTGGTTATGAGGCAGGAAGGGTGGATAGTTTAAGTGATTATACTCGTAATGATCTTCATTCCAATGAATTCGGACTGCGTACCACACTTAATTGGAGAAAAGTGAGGTTGAATATCCGGTTTGGGCTGTCGCCTCAGAAGTCTACGACGAAAAGCAACAGGGGAAAAGTGAAGATAGATACGACCATTACCGTGTTGAACATAGTGCCCGAACTGCATTTTGATTATGATTTGGGCAATAACCATAATATGAGTGTGTATTATAGCGGATACACCCGGCAGCCTTCCATTTATGATTTGTTGTCTGTGCCTGATTATACTAATCCTCTGAACATAACAATGGGGAATCCGGGGCTGAAACCCGCTTTCGGGCAAAATATATCTGTGAATTACAGAGGAGGAAATATGGAAAAGCAGGAAATGTTATATTGTGGTTTGAGATATAATAATACGATAAATGATATAAGCCGGAAAAGAACCTATGATGAGAAGAGTGGGGTATATACCAGTCGGCCCGAGAATATAAATGGTAATTGGGGCATTGGCGGGAATATATATTATACGAATAAATTATTCAAGAAAATTTTCGCTCGTCTTGCTACTAATGCAAATTATAACCGGAGGGTTTCGTATGTGCAGATAATGGGAGAAGCCAATGAGAATGATCGTAACACCTCCCAAATGCTCTACTTGATGCAGGACGTGGAGTTTGCCTATAAATTGGAAGAGCATGAGTTTAAGATAAATGGAGCAATCACTTATCAGCAAGCCGATAACAGTTATACAAACAATTCGGATTACAGGACGTATGATTTTTATTATGGCGCGGAGTGTCGACTGAAGTTACCTCTCAACTTGAATCTTTATACCGTTGTGAGAAGTATGAATCGCAGGGGATATAAGGATGAGGCCTCCAATACGACGCAGTGGCTTTGGAACAGTGAGCTGACTTACAGTTTTCTGAAAGGGAAAAGAGGGTTACTTAAATTTCAGGTTGTTGATATTCTGCAACAACGGGATTTTGTCAATCGTTGGATGAATGATACCGGACAGGGAGAAACTTGGACTTGGGGATTGGGACGTTATGCGATGGCTACTTTTACTTATCGTTTTAATGATCTTTCCCGTTAGGAGATAAAAAAGGAGCTGATTCAAGAAAAACGAATCAGCTCCTTTTTGAATATCCCTAAGAAAGATTATTTGTAATCTTGCCAGCTCTTTATCTGAATATCCTTTTCACTCATTTCACAGAATGCTTCAATGAAAGCACTTGCCAAACGGGCGTTGGTAATCAAAGGAATATTGTGGTCGATTGCTCCACGACGAATTTTGTAACCATTAGTCAGCTCACGTTTGGTATGGTTTTTCGGAATGTTGACTATCAGGTCGAATTTATGTTCGGCAATCATCTTCATGACATTGTTTTCTGCATCGGGCTTTTCATCCGGCCAGTAAACCGGTGTGGTATTTACTCCGTGTGCATTCAAGAAAGTTGCGGTTCCGGCAGTTGCATAGATCTCATATCCTTTTTCTGCCAGCATACGGCTTGCTTCCAGCAAATCTACTTTGGATTTGGTGGCACCTGACGAGAACATGACAGATTTTGTAGGAATCTTGAAACCTACAGCAATCATAGAGTTCAGCAAAGCTTCATGGAAGTCATCACCGATACAACCCACTTCACCTGTTGAAGACATATCTACGCCCAATACAGGGTCTGCCTTGTGCAGACGGGAGAAAGAGAACTGGGAAGCTTTAACACCGATCCAGTCAATATCGAATGCCGACTTATCCGGTTGGCTGTATGGAGCACCCAACATGATGCGGGTTGCGGTTTCAATGAAGTTGCGTTTCAATACTTTGGAAACAAACGGGAATGAACGTGATGCGCGCAGGTTGCATTCAATCACTTTCACTTCATTATTCTTAGCCAAGAACTGCATGTTGAACGGACCGGAAATGTTTAATTCTTTAGCGATACGGCGACCAATCTTCTTGATACGGCGAGCTGTTTCGAAATAAATCTTCTGAGCCGGGAATACTAATGTGGCATCACCTGAATGGACACCTGCATATTCAATGTGTTCGGAGATGGCATATTCCACTACTTCACCGTTTTGGGCTACAGCGTCGAATTCTATTTCTTTAGTATCTTGCATGAATTGTGATACGACTACCGGATATTCTTTAGAAACTTCTTTAGCCATCTGTAAGAATTCCTTCAGTTCATCTTCGTTATAGCATACGTTCATGGCAGCGCCCGAGAGCACATAGGAAGGACGGACCAATACCGG
>ENA-ORLF01000749-ORLF01000749.1-human-gut-metagenome-genome-assembly--contig:-NODE-749-length-10911-cov-3.01769_pt1 | contig 10911 bp, 6 predicted proteins | sample MGYA00243066_ERZ508822 | MGnify/ENA primary metagenome ERZ508822 (study PRJEB26277, sample SAMN04329791) | human gut metagenome | biome: human-associated habitat | host: Homo sapiens | place: USA... | reverse complement strand
GAAACTGTTGCTTTAATATCTGATGCTGGAACTCCTGGTATTTCTGATCCCGGATTTTTGATAGTGCGTGAGTGTGTGAAGAATGACATCGAAGTGCAATGTTTGCCTGGAGCTACTGCTTTTGTACCTGCGCTGGTGGCGTCGGGATTGCCTGATGAACGTTTCTGTTTTGAAGGATTCTTGCCACAAAAAAAAGGAAGAGTGACCCGTTTGACTTCTTTACAAGAAGAAAAACGGACGATGATATTTTATGAATCACCTTACCGTTTGGTGAAAACCTTAACTCAATTTGCCGAGTTTTTCGGTGCCGAAAGGCCTGTTTCCGTATGTCGTGAGATTTCAAAAATTCACGAAGAAAGTGTTCGGGGCACATTAACTGAAGTTATAGCGCATTTCACTCAAAACGAGCCGCGAGGTGAAATTGTAATTGTACTCAGTGGGAAAGAGGACTAAAAATGAATAAACTTAAAATGTAAAGCAAATGAAAAAACTAGTATTTTTATCGTTGTTATCTGTAGCTTTATTGACTTCATGTGGTAATGGAGCTCAGAAAGATGCCTTGAAGGCTCAAAATGATTCTTTGATGGTGGAACTGTCAAACAGAAATGCTGAATTGGACGATATCATGGGTGGTTACAATGAAGTACAGGAAGGTTTTCGTCAGATAAATGAGGCTGAAAATCGTGTAGACTTACAGAGTGGTTCTATTCGTGAGAATAGTGCTGATAAGATAAAAGAAGATATTCGCTTCATCAGTGAAAAATTGCAGTCAAACCGTGAGCAGATTGCGAAACTGGAGAAGCAATTGAAGAATAGTCAGTATAATTCCGCTCAGTTGAAGAAAGCTGTAGCCAACCTGACGAAGGAGTTGGAAGCTAAACAGCAGCAGATTGAGACTCTGCAGGCTGAATTAGCTTCAAAAAATATTCGTATCGCTGAGCTGGATGATGCTGTAGCTGGTTTAAGCCAGAATGTAAGTGAACTGACCGCTGAAAATGAAGCGAAGGCTGCAACTGTAGCCAGCCAGGATAAAGCTTTGAATGCTGCCTGGTTTGTTTTTGGAACAAAATCTGAATTGAAAGACCAGAAAATTCTTGAAAAAGGTGATGTCCTGAAAAGTGCGGACTTTAATAAGGATTATTTTACTCAGATTGATATTCGTACTGATAAGGAAATCAAGTTGTATTCTAAACGTGCTGAATTGCTGACTACACATCCGGTAGGTTCATATGAACTAGTGAAAGATGCAAAAGGGCAACTGGCCTTGAAAATTACAAATCCTACTGAATTTTGGAGCGTATCACGTTATCTTGTTATTCAGGTGAAATAAGAGAATTTAAATTATTGTTTTGTGAAAGGGTTGTGCCGTGAGTGACGCAACCCTTTTTTAATCTGCTTTATGTTGTATGTATAGAAGTATATTTATTGATTTGGATGATACGGTATGGGCTTTTACTGAAAACGCTCGTGATACATTCCAAGACATGTATGATAAATATCATTTTGATCGTTATTTTCGTTCTTTTTCTCATTTTTATACCTTGTACAGTGGGAAGAATGAGGAGTTGTGGAATGAATATGGTGCTGGTAGGATTACAAAAGATGAGTTGAATGAGCAAAGATTTTCCTATCCATTGTTGCAGGTAGGAGTTACAGATAAAGCGTTGGTAAAAGCCTATTCGGATAATTTTTTTGATGATATAATTTACAAGAAGAAACTAATGCCTCATGTAAGAGAAGCTTTGGAATATTTGGCATCCAGTTATAATCTGTATATTTTGTCCAATGGATTCAGGGAATTGCAGGAACAGAAGATGCGTTCTGCCGGTGTGGAAGGGTATTTTAAGAAAATTGTTTTGTCAGAGGACATAGGAGTACATAAACCGTTTCCGGAGATTTTTTATTTTGCCATGTCGGCTACACAGTCCGAGCTACATACTTCTTTAATGATTGGAGATAACTGGAAGAATGATGTTGAAGGTGCGAAAAACGTAGGGATGGGAAATGTTTATTATAATATAAAAGGTGAGAGGGGCTTGCCTTTTAAACCTGGTTTTGATATGAGGGATTGGCAGGATATCGCTTCTTTCTTATGAAATTGAATGGAAGATGTTGATGGATAATTCTGTTGGCACAAACAATGTATTTGTATAAGGAGTGTCAGGTATTTGTTTCAAAGGGATGCTCCTGTGTATTGGAACATCCCTTGATAAGCATTTTTTTCTTTCAACTCCTTCCTTTAAAGATTATTTGAGAATTAGCGGAGTTGAATTTTTATTTAGTAACCTGGATTTTGTTGAGCTTTTAAAATAGGGTTAGCATTGATTTCACTGACAGGTATTGGTAAAATCGCTCTAAAATAAGAACGGTCGAATACTTGTGATTCTTTATTTATAGAATAATGCCAACCTTTCTCATCTTCATTGGTATAACGTGTTATTGTTTCATTATTACGCATGGCGTCAAAGAAACGTTGTCCTTCACCTACTAATTCTTTACGACGTTCCAATAAGACTCTTTCTAGAGTAGCGGTAGACTCTGTAACTAATTGTTTTGTATCATCTGTACGGTTTTTAATAATTTCATTCAGATATTTAACTGTAGAAGCTTTGTCATTCAACTTAGCTGCAGCTTCTGCTGCATTTAAATACACTTCTGACAAACGAAGAATAGGTAAATTGTTTAATCGCATATCCCCTAAACTTCCCATTGGGAATTGATAAAGATACGATTGTCTCCATAGGTCTTATACATATCGGTCGGTTTTCCACTGTCATCTGTTTTCAATTGTACCGGCAGAATCACATCCAAGCGAACATCACTTGGATCTTGAGCTAACATATCAACAAATGATTTTGTGCAAATAGCATCGGCATATCCATCTTCATGATATAAATATGCAATACCTTCACGGTCTGCCCAGTCATCAGAGCCGCTATTGACAAGTTCAAAAATCATTTCATTGATATGATTGGCGTTGTTTTTATCCCAAGCGTTTGCATATTGAGCCTTTGTCCATAGGCTATAAGGAGAATTTTCGATAATGTTTTTTGCTATATCTAAAGCCTCCTGGTTTTTACCCATGTATATATACACGCGTGTAAGTAGAGCTTTGGCAGCCCATTCGTCAATAAATCCTTGATTGTCTCCAGCTGATTTAGAAACATTTAAGGCTTTGGAGTCAATGGCTTCGGTTAAATCTTTTACAATTTGGGCATATACTTCGGCCACTGTATTACGTCCGGGAATAGCACTGGCATTCAAAGGATCTATCGGGGTGGTCACAATGGGTACTCCCATAGAAGCTACATAATCAAAAGAATAATGCATACCATATACTTTTACCAAATCAAAATGTACCAAGGCGCGAACAGATTTTGCCTGTGCATAGATGTTGTTCACATTTGCCTGATTCTTTTCGGCATCTGTTATTTTGTTATTTTCTACGGCTTCTATCAAACGGTTGGCACGGCGTAATACATTGTATTGTACATTCCACATGTTGGGAGCATCGTCAATGGTGTATTTCATTTCGTAACAACTGGAAGAGCGCATTCCTTGTGTACGTGCCTGCATGTCATCTCCCCGGACGTCACCATAGTAAAACATACGTGCGGCATAATACTGTGTATAGGTAGAGTTTCCCTGCAGACCATCATACATACCATACAAAGCGGTTTTTGCATCATTGTAATTTGTGATGGCAGAATTACTGGGAATACTATCTGATGGTGTCAGATCTAGCCAATCGTTTACACACGAAGTCAATGCAATGGTTGCCATCGTGAAAACTAGAGATTTATATATTTTTTTCATTTTGTTCTCTTTATTTTTTAGATTATATGTTGAATAAGATTTCTGGATAATGGAATTTTAATATCCTGTTTCTTATTCTGTATAAACTTTATAATTAATAAATTAGAATCCAACTTCTAAGCCAAATGTAATGGTTCTTAAAGCCGGTGTTTCAAATGTACATAGTCCATCAACGGGTGTTTCCGGATCAACATATAAACCATCTGATTTCCATGTCAACAGATTGTTTGCAGAAACGAAAGCCCTTAATTTGTTGATTCCCCACTTTTGAGATACTTTGGAAGGCATAGTGAAACCTAATGTGATATTTTTGATGCGCAAATGATCTGTAGACATCAACCAACGAGATGATGCGATATTAGTATTTCCATATGCAAACTGAGGTAATTTAGCATTATCGCCCGGTTTTTTCCAAGTGTCTTCTATTTTGTAATAAGCAGGTACGTTACCCAAATAATTATATGTACCTCCGTTAGATTGCAACCAAGTCGCATAGTCATAAGCATGGCCTCCTAATGAGTAGGTTAATGTCATATTGAAATCAATAAACTTCCAGCTTACAAAGTTTGTGAGACCACCCTGTACGGTAGGTTCAACTGATCCTATGATTGTTTTATTTGCTTGTGCGGAGTTGGTAGTTGTCTCTCTGCTTCCATCTTCTCCGTTTATATAATATAATTCTTTACCTGTTGCAGGATCAACTCCTGCATATTCATAAGCATAAATAGAATAGTATGGTTCCCCAATACGATGAATGGATACACCGCTAATCATTTCGTTCTGTTCACCATCCAACTTTGTTAATTTGTTTTTATTGTGGCTGATGTTGAATGTGGTAGTCCATGTCAAATTGTTGTTTTGAATATTCGTTGATTTGATTTCAAACTCAAATCCCCGGTTTCTCATTGAGCCTACATTCATCAATGTATTAGCAATACCACTCCCGTCAATAATGCCGGGTACAGCAGATATAGCTCTATCCATCAACAAGTCTTTAGTTTCACGATTGTACCATTCGAATGTTAAAGCCAGACGATTCCACAAAGTTAAGTCCAGACCTATATTTGTTGCATAGTTCTTTTCCCATTTCATATTAGGATTCTCGATACGATTTTCTGCAGAACCAGCTCCTTTATTATAATTGTATCCAAATCCGAAAACACCCAAATAACCATAATAATCAGATGGCTGTGTACCATTTACACCGTAAGAAGCACGTAACTTGGCATCAGTAATTACTTCTTTTATATTTTCCATGAAAGATTCACTGGTAATTCTCCACGAACCGGATACAGACCAAAAATCACCCCATCTGCTTTCTCTAGATAAACGTGAACTTCCGTCACGACGGAAACTGGCACTGAAATAATATTTATTTTCATAATCATAGTTCAAACGTCCTAGAAATGATGTCATACGATATCTTTGTACACTGCTGGATGCACGGGTATTACCTGCATTTTCTATTTCCGGCAGATAAGATGGATAGGTGTTTCCGTTAGCATATACATAATCATATTTGTAATCTTCTGTTTCAAAGCCAATTAAAGCGTCTAAAGTGTGCTTTTCTGCAATTACTTTGTTATATGTCAATTGAGTTTGGGTATTCAATTTCGCACGGTTTCCCATAACACGCTGGTAAACTCCATTAGAAGAACGTCCGTCATTTGAGCGGGGATCCCACCAAACACGTTCATTGTTTTGATTGAAATCATAACTGACTACCTCTTTTATGTTTAAGTTGTCCCAAATGTTCCATGTTGCAGAAAGAGAACCTAAAAAACGGTTTATTGTACTTCTGTTATAATTATAGGCTTCTGTTTGTATAGGATTGGCACCATTTAATGCCGGGAAGTTTGTGCTGAAAGAACCATCTTCATTATACGGATATGTAGAAGGAGAGGCAGTCATTGCATAGCACATGATGGGGCTGGCAAAACTGGTCCCTTCGTTGTTTACGTTTTGAGTGGAGTTGGTAAACATTGTGTTTGCCTCCAGTGTCAAACGATTGGCTTGATGAGTTACATTGGCACGTCCGGTAAAGCGTTCATAGCCGGAAACGTTTGTAATACCTTCCTGTTTAGTATAAGCAAAGGAAGTATAAAAACGTGTTTTTTCGCTTCCTCCTTGTGCGCTTACTTCATAATTTTGGTGACTTCCGTTGCGGAATAAGACGTCTTTCCAGTCTGTATAACCCGACCATGGTCTTGCGGCGAAGTCTTCAATATTCTTATCTGCGAAGGCTTTTGCAGCTGTTTCGTCATTACCATTGTTTAATGCATAGTTTGCAAGTCCCAGATGTAATATTTCACGTCTGTCTTCTCCATTTAAGATCGGACGGTAGTTAATGGCCATGTTGGAAAGTCCCCAATCTGCTCTTAAATTGATTTTTGTCTTGCCGGATGCCCCTTTTTTAGTTGTGATAACAATTACACCGTTGGCAGCACGAGAACCGTAAAGTGATGCAGCGGCGGCATCTTTTATCACGGTCATAGATTCGATATCGTTGCTGTTTAATGTAGCCATAAGGCTGTTACCTGAATCTGCGTATGAGAATTCACTAACATTGCCATTCAGCATAGGGACTCCGTCAATAACGTACAATGGCTCATTGCTGGCATTGATAGAACCCATACCACGAATACGTACAGAAGCGACAGCTCCGGGTTGTCCTGAAGTTGATGTAATTTGTACACCAGATACAGAACCCGCTAAACGATCCTGAACACTAACTGTAGGGATATCTTGTAATTTCTCTGTTGATACATTAGAGGCTGATCCTGTAAATGATGATTTTTTGAAATTACCATATCCTGTTACTACCACTTCTTCAAGCACTTCGGCATCCGACTTCAAAGTAATATTGACAGTCTGTTTTATAGCCACTTCTTGTGTAGCCATTCCGATAAAGGAAACTACCAAAGTCTTTGCAGAACTTGGAACATTTGATAATGTAAATTTACCATCCATGTCAGTAACTGTACCTACAGTGGTACCTTTTACTAAAATAGAGGCGCCAACTACGGGTAATCCGTCCTCTTCCGAAATAACAGTACCTGTTACTTTCGTGATCTGAGCGGTTACCAAACCTATACCTACAAAAAGGCAGGTCAATAACAGCATTAATTTTCTTTTCATAAAATTCTCTCTTAAAGTTTAACTTTACATTAATATAAATTCATTCACTCTAACAAATTGCAAAGGTATGAATAAAATTGTAATCTCAAACAAATTATTGTAAAAATCATACTAAACTGCTATATTTTTATGCTTTTGGGCATTTAAAACTCACAAAAAACGAAAATAAACCTCATATTTATTCTTTTTTTAAAGTCGTAAGAAAAAGAGAGTTTCAAATTATAACTGACCATATAAACATACATTAACCTATAAACGTTAACAAATCGCCTAATAAATATAAAGATGAGAACAAAATAGCAGAATAATGCTTTTCTACTTTTCTTTATTGCGTCTTATTATAGAATTTCAATTTAAAGAATTAAATTATGAGGAAAATCAGTTATCGTTTCGTTTACAATCGAAAAAAAAGTTTAAATGACAGAGGAACTGCTTTAGTTCAAGTTGAAGCTTACTTGAATAAAAAGAAAGTGTATTTTTCTACGCATGTTTATTTACGGCCAGAACAATGGGATGTAAAAAGAAAGATTATGAAAGAGCATCCTAATCGTGATGCACTTAATGGCATGCTGAATGAATTTATTATAGAATTAGAAAAGAAAGAATTAAGTTTGTGGAGGCAAGGAAAGACAATAACCTTAAGCCTCATAAAAGAAGAGTTCAAATCGAACACAGATGCTTCATTTTTAGGGTTTGCACGTAAAGAAATAATGTCTTCTCAGCTAAAAGACAGCACAAAGCGTAACCATTTAACGACAATATCCCTTTTACAATCGTTCAAACCGACAATTGAGTTTGAAGACTTAACCTATAATTTCGTTACAGATTTTGAAAAATTTCTTTATGATTCCGACTATCAAACAAATACAGTAGCTAAACACATGAAGCATTTGAAATCTTTTGTTAAAGCTGCAATTAATAAAGGATACATTGATCCTAATAACTATGCTTTCAGAAGATATAAAATTAAAATGAAAGAAGGAAAGCATGTTTTTTTATTACCGGAAGAAATGAAAAAATTAGAAGAAGTGTCTTTGATAGGAAGAAATAGTTGTTTGGAACATACTCTTGATGCATTTTTATTTTGCTGCTATACGGGATTGCGTTATTCTGATTTTGTAAGCTTAAATGAGAAAAATATCGTAAAAATGGATGGAAAATTATGGCTAATCTTTGACTCTGTCAAAACTGGTGCAGAAGTGAAATTGCCTTTAAGTTTATTGTTTGAAGGTAAAGCTTTAACTTTGTTACAAAAATACCAAGGAAAATGGAGTTCTTTTTTTTCAATAAAAAATAATTCAAGCGTAAATAAAGAATTGATACGAATTGGTAAATTGGCTAGAATAAACAAACACTTTTCATTCCACTCTGCAAGGCATACCAATGCTACTTTATTGATATATAAAGGTGCTAATATAACAACTGTACAAAAATTGTTAGGACATAAAAATCTTGCTACAACACAAATTTATGGAGAAGTAATGGGAAGTACAATCGTACGAGATCTAAAAAAATGTCAAAAAAGGTAGTAAACTCTATTGTCTATACAATATTTCTTATAAAGACGAGGAAGGGTCATTTTCAAAAGTGAATGTAGTCTTATCTTCTTAATAAAGTTTATCGTTTTGTGAACATGATAAATTTTTGTTGTGGTTGCAATACGATAAACTAAAAGAAATAAAATGTGACAATATTCATATCTTGGCATAACTGGGTAGAAAATAGGTACCAAAGTTCTTGAATTTCTGCAAGAATCATATATGTATACCATATAATATTCATATATAAAATTTTGCATCGGAAAATGATGATAATAGTTTGCCACTTTACTTTATGCCCCCTGTTTTCTTCTGTAATTCGAAGAGCAAACAATCTTTTGGAAGCCTTAAAATATAAAAAGACCAAGAAATATCAACTTTGGCAATACATTCAATACATAAATGAAAGATATAGGCTATCCATCCAAAAACTTTACTTAAAGCTCAATGCTTAGAAATTGTAGGACATTCTTAAGATCTATATAATATATATACGAATTACAGAATTAATAATTTTGTAATAATTATAGAATCAAATTGTAACTTAAGTAATATACAAGTATAGCTTAAAACAAATAGACCTAAAATGGATAAATTAGAATTCAAGAATAAAACTAATCAAAGCCATTTTGACTAATAATATTTGTCTTCATTTGATTTAATATAAAGTTATGTGGATTATGCTCTCGTTTACCTCACTTTTTGTAGAGAAACGGGAAAAGAGAAGGATACTAAAACAGATATTTATACACCTGTATACATATTGTTCTGTAAAACAAAGATTTAGAATATTATGTAAAAAACAAAAAGTGAGAACATGGATATAATGATACAACTTAATATTAATTGTTATTCATAGATTAGTATTGTATAAACTCATATATTAGAAAAACATGTAACCTTATAATATCATTTTGTATATTTAGGAATGTGTAACTCTGTACGATATAAAATCTTCCTATTAGCTTGAAAAGAATATTTCTATTAATAGTGAAAATTTTCGTAGCACTCTTTTTGCACATATTTTCTATTTATACAGGATGAACCTTATTAAAAAGCCAAGATTGTTTTAAAGCAAAGATAAGGGGCTCTTTTAAGAACAAATTTATGTTATTTAGGGGCTATCGATATCTTTTCAGTGAAGATAATAAATTTAGTTTCATTTTATGAACAGGGCAGCGGTGAGTGTTACAAAATGTTATACGTCTATTATTTCTTTCAGTAGAAGAAAGGTAGAAAACAATTATTTTCATACTCTTAGAATGGCTTAAATAAAGAAAAACAGATAAGACTTTAGTGTATTAAATGCTGATTATCAATAAATTAAATAACTGATTAGTTCTGCAAAGACTTTGGTGTTTTCCTTTATCGGAATGGCTACACAAGAAGTGGCTATAAGACAGACTGTTAATATCACTTTGAAATCTGATACAGAGATGCTTGACGATGTGGTGGTTGTAGCTTATGGTACTGCGAAAAAGTCGTCTTTTACAGGTTCTGCGACTGCTGTTAGTGGAGAAAAAATAGCAAAAATGCAGGTTTCTTCAGTTTCTAAAGCCTTGGAAGGTGCAGCAGCAGGTGTACAAGTAATCAACACCAGTGGGCAGCCTGGAGAAAATGCTAAAATAAGAATCCGTGGTATTGGCTCTTTTAGTGCATCGTCGGCTCCTTTATACGTAGTTGATGGTATGCCTTATGATGAAGAGTCTGTTAATGCATTGAATCCTGCCGACATTGAAAGCATGTCTATATTAAAAGATGCTGCATCTGCTTCTATTTATGGTTCACGTGCGGCAAATGGTGTTGTGATGATCACTACCAAAAAAGGTATGGTAGATAAATCCAAAGTAACTCTTGATGCACGCTGGGGAGTAAATACTCGTGGTGTTCCAGAATATGATATCATGAAAGATCAAAGAGAATACGTACTAACAGCTTGGAATACTTTGAAAAATCAATCTACAGGTGCAGAAGCTTCCGAAGGATTAATAGGTAGCATTGGGTACAATCCATTCATCGGTGTAGCTAATAATGCCATGGTTTCAGCAGATGGTGTAGTTAGTTCTGCGGCTCTCCGCCATAATGACGATTGGGCTGATGCCGCATTACATAATGGTATGCGTCAGGAATATAATTTGAGTCTGCAAGGTGGTAACGCTAAGACAACTCATTTTTTATCATTGGGATATTTGAAAGATGAAGGAATTTTAAGGCATACTGACTTCGAACGTATTTCAGCACGTGCCAATATTAATCATACTGTAAATAAGTTTATTGACATCAATGGTAATTTGGCTTACGCAAGAGCGGAAAAAAATGCAGGCCAGTCACAAAATGCTAGTTTGTCTAATTACTCTAATGCCTTTATGTTCACTCAGCAAATCGCTCCTATTTATCCTGTATATGCGTATGACGAAAA
>ENA-ORLF01000747-ORLF01000747.1-human-gut-metagenome-genome-assembly--contig:-NODE-747-length-10918-cov-3.81506_pt1 | contig 10918 bp, 9 predicted proteins | sample MGYA00243066_ERZ508822 | MGnify/ENA primary metagenome ERZ508822 (study PRJEB26277, sample SAMN04329791) | human gut metagenome | biome: human-associated habitat | host: Homo sapiens | place: USA... | reverse complement strand
TTCAAGCAATTAAAATATTTAGAGTTTGATGATAAAAACAGTATCGGGGAAACTATAAGAAAAGTTTCAATTGACAAAAGTACAAAAACAATCTCTCTTTTGGTTTTGGATTGCATTTCACAGAACGAAGCTTCTTTAAAAATAGAAACTTATGACTATGATATGAATTTTCAAAAAAGCTATGATATTTCTAACATTTCAGATGATTCAAACGAATTAATTCAGGGCGTACAGGTTTTTGATTTTAAAAACAATTATCTATTCTATCAAAATTTCAGCATAACAAGATGTATAGGATATATAGACAGCGATAAGCTGAAAAAATCCGACATATCAGAAGATGTAGATGATACTTTTTCAATAGTATCCGCATCTGAAGATGACAGTGATACAAATTTATTGTATAAGGGGGCGGAATCAAGTTCAGAAAATAACTACATATATCTTTTTGATACAACCAACAAAACAATGAAAGAAACAAAATTTAATATTGAAGAAAAAGGGTACACTATAGGCGGTATATCACGGATAGGAAAAGATAATTTGATGATAATGATGTCCCCTGATAATGCAGACAAAAAAAGTGACCTTAATCCAAGAATATACTTTACAAAACTAAGCGACTTAAATTTTCAGTAAACAGGCGGTAAAAATCAATTAAAATCCATTTTGCAAATTATCTGTCAAAATCCTGCAAAAAATTTAATTTATGGGCAATACTGCTCTTTACTTTTTAAGGTATTTATTGTATAATTAGCGGTAAAGCAAAAAGGTATATTTATTGTTACAAAACACCTTTTGCTCACAATAAATAAGGATAGGAGGGACAAAACATAATGATCAGCGGTGCTGAAATTATGGTAAAATGTTTGGAGGCCGAGGGCGTTGACATAGTCTTTGGTTATCCCGGTGCGGCTATCTGCCCATTTTACGATAAAGTTTACGATTCGAGCATTACCCACATTCTTGTTCGTCAGGAACAGAACGCTGCTCATGCGGCAAGCGGCTATGCAAGATGCAGTAATCGTCCCGGTGTTTGCGTGGCAACTTCCGGTCCCGGTGCAACCAACCTCATCACAGGCATTGCAACCGCCTATACGGACTCTATTCCGATTGTTGCCATTACAGGTCAGGTTCGTTCCGACCTTCTCGGCAGAGATGTCTTTCAGGAAGCTGACATCACGGGAGCTTGTGAACCGTTTGTAAAGCACAGTTATCTCGTCAGCAAAACAGAAGACCTTCCGAGAGTTTTCAAAGAGGCTTTCCATATTGCCTCAACCGGCAGACCCGGTCCTGTACTTATCGACATTCCCGTTGATATTCAGGAAAATGAAATTGAAAGTTTTGAATATCCCGAAAGCGTAAACATCATCGGTTACAAGCCGAACACCAAGGGACACGCAATTCAGGTTAAAAAGGCTGTTGAGGCCATCAACGCAAGCAAGCGTCCTGTTATCGTATCAGGCGGTGGCGTGCTGAGTTCGGGTATCAAGCTTAAACTTCAAAAATTTGCAGAAACTACGGGTATCCCCGTTATTTCAACTATGATGGGCATCGGTGTTATGCCCAGCGAGCATGAGCTTTATCTCGGAATGCTCGGCACTCACGGCAAGGCTGTTGCCAACCGTGCTCTTCACGAAGCCGACCTTGTAATCGTATGCGGTGCAAGACTCGGTGACAGAGCTGTTGCGGCTCCCGACCAGATGAGTGAAAACACAAAGGTAATTCACATTGACATTGACCCTGCTGAAATCGGTAAGAATGTTAAAACAGAAATTCCGATTGTAGGCGATATGAAAAATGTCATCAATATGCTGCTTGACAGCATCGGCGATTACAAGGTTACAACAATGTGGAGCGAAACCGTAAAGAACTGGAAAAAAGACCTTTACCGTGAGCCTCCCGTTTTTGACGGCTTTGTTGAGCCGAGAACACTTGTCGGTCATCTCAGTGCAATGTTCCGCTCAAAGGCAATTCTTGTTGCCGATGTAGGACAAAATCAAATCTGGTGTGCAAACAACTTCCGTATTCGTGAGGGCAGATTTCTCACAACAGGCGGTATGGGTACAATGGGTTACTCAATTCCCGCTGCAATCGGTGCAAAGTTTGCAAGACCCGACCGTGATGTTATTGTAATCTGCGGTGACGGCAGTTTTCAGATGGGGCTTAATGAGCTTGCGACTATTGCAGGCAATCAGCTCGGAATTAAAATCATCATTATGAAAAACGCACGACTCGGAATGGTTCGTGAACTTCAGGACAAACACTACGGCGGCAGACACTCCGCAACAATTCTCAACGGTGATCCCGACTTCTTGAAGATTGCCGATGCTTACGGCATTGACCATGCAGAGGCTCATTCAAACAAGGAAGCCGAAAACATCATCAAGGGTATTGTTGATTCAGAAAAACCGTTCATTCTTGTTTGCGATGTTCACCCCGACACTCCGTCAATTTAATGAGGTGATAAAATGCAGTATACATTATCAATACTTGTTGAAAATCAGGCGGGCGTTCTTTCAAAAATTTCGGGACTTTTCTCTCGCCGAGGTTTTAACATCGACTCACTCGCAGTAGGTGTTACTCAGGAACCGTCGGTTTCCCGAATCACAATCGTTGCAAACGGTGACGAGTACATTGTTGAACAGCTTGAAAAACAGCTCAACAAGCTCATTCCCGTTATTAAGGTAAAAAGGCTTAACGAGGGCGAATTTATCAGCCGTGAGCTTGTATTAATCAAGGTTCACTGCGCCGCCTCAAAAAGAGCCGAAATTGTCAAAACGGTTGAAATTATGCAGGCGAAAATCGTTGATGTATCCCCTTCGTCAGTTACCGTTGAGTACTGCGAATGTGCAAGCCGCATCAACACGCTTGTTGACTTACTCAAGCCTTATGGTATCCGTGAGATTGTAAGAACAGGTACTGTTGCCATTGACAGAGGCACAGCTTCGGTTTCCGTTTAATCTTACAGTTAGCATATATTTTAATTTATATGCCGCGTTTGCGGTAAGGAGGACTTTAATATGAAAGACTACACAAAAAACATGACAGCACCAATCTACTATCAGTCAGATTGCAACCTTGACCTTCTCAAGGGTAAGAAAATTGCTATTATCGGTTACGGCAGCCAGGGTCATGCACACGCTCTCAACCTCAAGGATTCAGGTTGCGATGTAATCATCGGTCTTTACAAAGGCAGCAAGAGCTGGGCAAAGGCTGAGGCACAGGGCTTTAAGGTATATACATCAGCAGAGGCTGCAAAGCAGGCTGACATCATCATGATTCTTATCAACGATGAAAAGCAGGCAGCTCTTTACAAGAACGACATCGAGCCAAACCTCGAAGCAGGCAATATGCTTATGTTCGCTCACGGCTTTAACATTCACTTCGGTTGCATCAAGCCTCCAAAGGATGTTGATGTTACAATGGTAGCTCCTAAGGGACCGGGTCACACAGTTCGTTCAGAGTATCAGGTTGGTAAGGGTGTACCTTGCCTCGTTGCTGTTGAGCAGGATGCTACAGGTCAGGCTAAGGATCTCGCACTTGCATATGCACTCGGTATCGGCGGTGCAAGAGCAGGCGTTCTTGAAACAACATTCAGAACAGAAACAGAAACAGACCTCTTCGGTGAGCAGGCTGTTCTTTGCGGCGGTGTTTGCGCACTTATGCAGGCAGGTTTTGAAACACTTTGCGATGCCGGTTACGACCCAAGAAACGCTTACTTTGAGTGTATCCATGAGATGAAGCTCATCGTTGACCTTATCTATCAGTCAGGTTTTGCAGGCATGAGATATTCAATCTCTAACACAGCTGAGTACGGTGACTACATCACAGGTCCAAAGATCATCACAGAGGATACTAAGAAGGCTATGAGAAAGGTTCTTTCTGACATTCAGGACGGTACATTTGCTAAGGACTTCCTCCTTGACATGAGCGATGCCGGTTCACAGGTTCACTTCAAGGCTATGAGAAAGCTCGCTGCCGAAGCTCCTGCCGAAGTATTCGGTAAGGAAGTTAGAAAGCTCTACAGCTGGTCTGACGAAGATAAGCTCATCAACAACTAATGTTTTTTAGTTCGTGAAGTTAGTTTGATATATTCAAACTTCTGTCACCCGAGCATTACATAGTACGAATTTAGGGTAGCTTGATTTTCAAGCTACCCTTTTTGCGAGTACCTCGCCCGTAGTTCGTGTAGGTAGTTTGTGATAATTTACAACTACTTGTTTCCAAGCGTTACATAGTACGAATTAACGGTTCAGTCAATTTGGCTGAACCGTTTTTTGTTGTGCAATAAAAGGGTTCAGCTTTTTACGGCTGAACCCTTTTGCAGTTAAAACTTATCAATTTTTAAATAATCAATACTTCTCATAGGAGAAAGAATTATAAGCGTCAAGCAAAGACTGCTTATTCTCAGCGGTAGTGTTCTCACCCCATACGCTGTTATCACCATAACCTGTCGCAATAAATTGGGTAAACATATGTGCATTTACGCAATTATTAAACTGTTTAAGGTTAATTTCGTTATATTTTGCCCGTGAAATATTTTTGTCATTACCGTCAAAATAATTATAATAAATATTATTATTTGATTCTTCGCCTACACCTCTTGCCGAATACATATTTGCAAAAAGATTCTCTCCGTCGTATGTGATTATTGAATTACCCGACCAATAGTAACCGTCATCTACATTTAAAGATATCTTTAGGTCGTGAACCTCATACTTTTTGGCAGTTTTATTATAGTATATCGCAAAACCGTCGTTAACATTTCCCACTCTTTTTAACTTACCGTCTTCAAATTTGTAAACAACGGAATGGAAACTATACTCATTGGAATCAGCCTTTTGTGCAACAAGCTCCGGAACTCCGTCAAAGTCGAAATCCAAAAACATAACACCTGACAAATTGTGATTACTTCCCAAGCTTGGCATCCATTCACTCTGATGATTCATCATATAATTGATATAAGCGTCCCTTGTTTTATCGGATGTCTTATATCTGTATGTTACACCGGTTGGGTTAAACATCGTAGTAAACTTTTTACCGTCTTTTGAAACACCTCTTACCGTATAAGTGTTACTGCCGGACTTTGCACCCTTGTGAACATAATAGTTGTCATAAGTTTCTGCTATCCTCTTCCAAGAACCGTTTTCTTTAATATAAACACGGAACTTTGGCGCATCTCCCGTCCAATGCATTTCAACACCGTTGTTTACTGCACCAATGCTGTAAATTTCGGGACAATCCTGATGATCGCCAATTGGCGTACCCTTTGAATCGTAGCCGCTTGTAAAACTCTTGGCATCCTTGCTGATACAACGAACCGTGTAATAAATATCATCAATGCTTAAATCAAATTCCTTTGAAACAACATTCATATCAAGCATAGTCGTGCCTGTTGTATCGGCAAGCTTTGTCCAACCGTTTCTGTCCTTGTAGTACACACGATACTTCTCTGCACCTGCAACCTTGTTCCATGTCAGCTTTACGCCGTCATATGTGACCTCAAGTTTTGAAATTTTCGGTGTGGCAACATACTTTACCGACTTGCCTGTTGGGTTATAACCGCTTGTAAATTTCTTTGCGTCTGATGTAATACATCTAACCGTATAAGTGTAATTTCTGCCGGATGAAACATCCTTGTCGATATATGAGGTTGAAGTTGTATCAACCATTCGTGTCCAACCTTTACGGCCCTTGTAGTAAACTCTGTATTTAGCCGCACCGTTCACTTTGTTCCATGTTAGCTTTACACCGCCGTAAACACTTTCGGCTTTTGAAATTTTCGGAGTTGCCAAGCTTGCCCTTGCAACCTGTGCATACTGCACGGGTGTGTTAAGCGGTTCAACCGCATTTGCAGAAACTGCCGAAACCGCAACCGCAGACATCGACATTACCGCCGCCATAGCTATAGGTAAAAACTTTTTCATATCTATCCCTCGCTTTGTTCAAATTCTACGCATTATTAAAAGCTTTCGCTAAATTTTTATGCAAGTTAATTGTAACATTAAATTGTTAAAAAAACAATACTTTTCAATACACTTTTTCATTTGTTTTATATTTCAAAATATTTAAAATAGCAAAAAAATAGCAAAAAACCGCTCTCAATAACGAGAACGGCTTTTATAGGGATTATTTAATTTGTAAATTACTCAAAATGATTTCTGCGTTTTGCAAAAATTACTGCACAACCTGCAAGCATTGCAACAAGAAGAATTACAGCAACGCTGTTCTGTCCTGTTTGTACAGCACCGCTGTTCTGTCCTGTCTGTACAGCACAGCTGTTGTTCTGTGAATTGTTCGGTGTGTCATTTGTAGCTGTGTCGCTTGTTGAAACAGGCTTAGTTGCCGAAGTTGTGGAAGTTGTATCGGGTACTGTTACAGGTTCGTCAACTGTTGCAACCGTAGTTGTAGGCTCAGTAGGAACAGTTGTATTCGGTTTATTAGATTCCAAACCAAAATTCATTTTTGACAATTCTTCAAGAATACTATCATCAATAACTCCGCTTTCGTAAGCATTCTTCATTGTGTAAATTTTGCCGTTGTTGTAAACGAGCAACTCATCAGCTGCAGTATATGAGTAGGTATAGTTGCCAAGCTGTGTTTCATAAGCCGCCGAAGTATGACTCAAATTATCGGTATGCTCAAAATACACACTTCCGTTTTCATTTCCGCCAACAATGCGGATTTCAAGCTCTGTAGGCTTTGTATCTGTATAGTAGTTGTCGAGCATAGCCTGTTTGATTATCGCCTGCATATCTTTTGCAGGAGTTTCATCAGGAGTTGCCGCAAAGGTGGTAACGGTTACTGCACAGCATATCATAACTGCGATTAAGATTGATAATAATTTTTTCACGAAATTTCATCCTCTTTTCTTCTAAAACTAAGCTGACTGTCAGCTTATACTAGGATTTTAGCAAAAAAAGAGGTGATTTTCAAGCAACTTTAGTTTACAAAAAATGCCACCCTCGTTAATGAAGGTGGCATAAATGTTAATTTTAGTTGTCAAATCAAACAGGGTGAACCATATTTTTCTTGTCAAGCTTGTCACCGTTGATGCCAACCTTGGCATTTCTTCTCTTTTCAAAGAAGTCGAGAGCAACCTTCGGGAACTGTGCATAAGAAAGAACATCCTCAGGCTGTTCAATCCACTGCTCAATCTCGCCACGAAGCTTATCAAGCTCAGGCTTAAGCTGATCTGCAGGACGGCCTTTGATAATCTTCTTGTCACCGATAATCTTCTTCTGAAACGCAGGATCAATCGGCATTGGAGTTGTACCATACTCACCGGCAACAAGTCCCTTGAACTCGTTTGTGCACATTGAGTAGCGCTTGCCTGTGATTACATTGAATACAGCCTGTGTGCCGACAATCTGTGATGTCGGAGTAACAAGCGGAGGATAACCTGAATCCTTACGAACACGGGGTACTTCTGCAAGAACTTCGTCAAGCTTGTCTTCTTTACCGGCCTGCTTGAGCTGTGAAAGAAGGTTGGAAAGCATACCGCCGGGAACCTGATAGATAAGAGCGTTAGCGTCTGTTGCGAGCATCTTAGGATCAAGAAGTCCTGACTTGATGTACTTCTCACGGAGAGTCATAAAGTAAGCACGGATGTCAGAGAACTGTTTAAGGTCAAGACCTGTATCGAACTCTGTGCCTGAAAGAGCGGCAACCATTGACTCTGTCGGAGCGTGTGATGTACCGAGAGCGAGTGGGCTGATTGCTGTGTCAATGCCGTCGGCACCTGCCTCAACACCCTTCAAAAGACACATTGATGCAAGACCTGATGTGTAGTGGGTGTGGAGCTGAAGCGGAAGCTCCGGAACAGCGGCTTTGATAGCCTTTACAAGGCTTTCGGTTCTTGTCGGAGTAAGAAGAGCAGCCATATCCTTGATACAGATTGAATCTGCACCTGCGTCTGCAATTCTCTTAGCATACTCAACATAGTATTCATCTGTGAATACAGGACCTGTTGTGTAGCTGATAGCAACCTGTGCATGACCGCCTTCTTTGTTAGCGGCCTTGATAGCTGTTTTAAGATTCTTGATGTCGTTAAGAGCATCAAAAATACGGATAATGTCAATACCGTTTGCGATTGAACGCTGAACAAGGTACTCAACGCAGTCATCGGCATAGTGACGATAACCGAGCATATTCTGTCCTCTGAAAAGCATCTGGAGCTTTGTGTTAGGGCAATGCTCTCTGATTGTGCGGAGTCTGTCCCACGGATCTTCGTTTAAGAATCTGAGGCATGAGTCATATGTTGCGCCGCCCCAGCATTCGAGTGAGTAATAACCGATTTTATCGAGTTTGTCAAGAACAGGGAGCATTTCCTCTGTTGTCATTCTTGTTGCAATGAGTGACTGATGAGCGTCACGCAGAGCAGTTTCGGTAACTCTGATTTTTTTTGCCATTTTACAGCATCCCTTTCTCCGAATTATTGATTAGTTAAGTGTTACGAGAACCTTACCTGAGTCAACAGACTCACCCTTTGCAACATCAACTGTTGCAACTGTGCCATCCTGCGGAGCCTTAACGGGAGTTTCCATCTTCATAGCCTCGATGAATACGAGGTCATCTCCGGCCTTAACAGCCTGTCCTGCCGAAACAACAACATTAACAACTGTACCGGGCATAGGAGCCTTTACAACAACAGAACCCTGAGCGCCTGCGGGAGCTGCCGGCTTTGCTGCAGGAGCGGGAGCGGCTGCCGGAGCAGGAGCGGCTGCTGCGGGAGCTGAAGAACCACCGAGTTCTTCAACCTGAACATCATATGCTGTGCCGTTAACTGTAATTCTTAAATTCTTCATTTTTAGTATCCCCTTTTATTTTAACAAGTAATCATTTATCAGATAGTTGAATGCTTCTTTGAAAGTGTTGAAACACGCTTGCCCGAGAGCATATCAAGAGCAGAAATAAGAGTCTGACGGAGCTGAGCTTCTTCAACAATACCGTCAACATAGCCGTTCTGAGCGGCATTGTAAGCAGAAAGATTCTCGTCAGCAAACTTCTGAGCAACCTCAGCCTGCTTATCTGTGGCAACATTCATAACTTCGGGAGCCATAATAAATGCGGCAGCCTCAACATTAACAGGTGAAATAACCGCATCGGGAAGTGCGTAAACAACATCTGCATTAGCGCCTGTGCCTGCAAGAGCAACATAGCCTGAACCGATTGCCTTGCCTGTAACAACAGAAATCTTAACTGTTGTTGCCTCAGCGTAAGCGGCTGATGCCTTTGTTGCCGACTTGATTGACTCAAAGCCCGGGCAGTTTACGAATGTTACAACAGGGAGTGAGAAAGCGTCGCAGAAACGAACAAACTTTGCTACCTTGTTTGCAGACTTGCAACCAAGCTCCTTGCCCTTTGTAACAACAATACCTACAACCTGACCGCCGAGTCTTGCAAAACGAACATTTGCTTCCTTGCCGTAATCATTGAAGAGCTTTACAATGCTGTTGCCGTCAACAGTTCTGCTGACTACACAACCGCAACCGTCCTCTGCCGGAGCTTCTTCAAATGACTGAGGAGCCATTGTGAGGTTATTAGACGGAAGATAAAGGATAAGTTCCTTTGCAGCCTTGATTGCCTTGTCTGCATCGTCACAAACGATTGAGGCAATACCGTTTTCAGCATTGTAAGCGGCATCGGAATGCTTGCCTGTTACCGAAAGTGAAAGCTGTGCGTCTTTGCTCATGATAACGACGTCTGCGCTTGCGGCGTTAAGAGCGTTTGTTCCGAGGCAAGTGCCGAGAACAACCGAAATCTGCGGTACAACACCGGAAAGTGACGCAGCCGCATTGAGAACATCACCGCAACCTGCGAGAAGCTCTGTACCCTGATTAAGTCTGCCGCCAACGCTGTCATAGAAACCTACAACAGGAGCGCCTGTCTTGAGTGCAAGACCATACAGCTTTTTAAGCTTGGCAGCCTGTGCCTTACTCATGGCACCGCCGCAAATGTCGCTGTCCTGTGCAAACGCATAAACCTTCTACTGTTCCAACGCCTGCAACAACCTCGGCAAAACCTTCACCGGATTTTGCAAAGGCATCAATTTCACAAAAGCTGTCTGCATCAAAAGACGCCGTAATTGTCTTATAAGCGGAAGTTGCGGCAATTTCAGCCTTTGCCTGATTGATCTTTTCAATACTCATCTTAAAATCCTCCAATACCATGTATTGAATATGCACGAAAACTGAGCGTGCATACTAATTTTCTACACAATACATTATACTCTATAATCTTCAAAAGTACAAGAAAAACACGCTGTACTATTTCAATTTTGAACACATTTAATAGTTATTACACCAAAACCGTAAATTTATTGTCGAATTAACGAATAGTTTTATTGACCGTTTCGGAAGTATTTTTCAAAAACGGAAAATTAAAGCTGTTTGCCGTTTAAAAACGGGTTTGCAAGCAGTTTTTTAACCTCTTGTTCGGTCAAATCTCTCCAGTCGCCCTGTTTGAGCATACCCATTTTTACTCCGCCGATCTGGGTGCGTTTGAGTCTTGCAACCTCAAGCCCGACAGCCTCGCACATTCTTCTGATTTCACGGTTCTTACCCTCGTGAAGAATCATTTCAAGAACTACTCTGCCCTGCTCCTTGTGAATTACATGGACATATGCAGGAGCGGTTTTCCTGCCGTCAAGCTCAACGCCTGTTTCAAGCTTTACAAGCTGATCCTCGTCAATTGACGGTCGAACGGTTACTCTGTAAATCTTGTAAACATTGTTTTTCGGGTGCATAACCTTGTTTGCAAAGTCACCGTCATTTGTAAAAACAAGCATACCCTCGCTGTCTTTGTCAAGTCTGCCTATCGGATAAACTCGCTCGCCGACATTCTCAACAAGCTGTGCAACACACTTTCTGCCACGCTCATCATTCATTGTGGTAATGAATCCACGGGGCTTGTT
>ENA-ORLF01000745-ORLF01000745.1-human-gut-metagenome-genome-assembly--contig:-NODE-745-length-10961-cov-2.69026_pt1 | contig 10961 bp, 7 predicted proteins | sample MGYA00243066_ERZ508822 | MGnify/ENA primary metagenome ERZ508822 (study PRJEB26277, sample SAMN04329791) | human gut metagenome | biome: human-associated habitat | host: Homo sapiens | place: USA... | reverse complement strand
ACGAACGGAAGTGGTGGACTGGATCCGAACGGCAGATTCGCTTTTCGGCGGCAATACGCAGATCGTCCTGTACGGCGTTTCGATGGGTGCCGCCACTACGATGATCGCCGCTGCCGAAGAGTCGCTGCCCGCATGTGTCCGCTGTGCCGTGGAGGATTGTGGCTACACTTCAACCCGGGATATCTTTGCCGATTCTTGGGAGAAGCAGTGCCGACTGCCGCTCTTTCCGCTCTTCCATCTATCGGACCTTTGGTGCCGGATCCTCTACGGATGGAGTTTCGCAAAGGCTTCTCCGCTCGATGCCGTGCACCGATGCAGGTTGCCTATGTTGTTCATTCACGGCGACAAGGACTCGGTCGTCCCTGTGGAAATGGTTCACCGGCTGTACGAAGCGAAAGGCGGAGACAAGGAACTCTGGATACTTTCCGGCGTCGATCATGGTGCCGCCTATCTCCACGATCCGCAGATATATGCGCAGCGCGTCCGCACATTCGTGGAGCACTGGTTCGAATGCCCCGCCATCCTTGAACAATGAAATGACAATGAAAAAACTGCTGTTCCTTCTTTTTTGCACCGGGCTCGGACTTCCTGTTGCAGGACAACGCTGGCAGATTGATCCGGACGGAGGCATCGTCTGGAGACCCGGAAACGATACGCCCCACAGGGATCATCTCGAAATGACCGGCGAGCAGATCTCGACGGTTCTCCGCTGGGTTGTGGATGACCGAGGAGCCTTTCGCGTCGAACGTTCGCTGATCTTCCCGCTGTTACGTGTCCGTCCCAATGATACGCATGCCAGTCTGATGTGCCGCGTGGCCACGGATATTCCCTCGCTGTTGGCCGTGAATACCTCCGCCTCGGGTTTCAATGCTTCGGCCCTGCAGTTCGAACGGGTCGAAAAGATCGTCATAGACGGTACGGTCCGGGTCTTTAGTCAATGGAGTTTTAATGCCGTGGGGGCCGGATACGAGGAGGTGGAGCATCCGGCTCCGGTCTTGGCCATGGAGCGCACGATCTTTCCTTCGCCGACACAACCCGCCCTCTGTGAACGGTATCTTATCCGCAACATCGGTTCGCAAACGCTGGAGATTTCCATCCCAGAGTTTTCGCAAATCGTGACGACCCCTTCGGAACGAGGCATTACGGGCGGCTACGTCATTCGGGCCGAATTGCTCGATGCCGGAATCCGCATACTGCAGCCCGGAGATTCGACCGTGGTGGATGCCCTCTTCCGGGCTTGTCGAGTCGGAGAGACACTTCCGCCCGCAGATGTCGGAGCCGAACTCCGCTCTCGTAGGGAGTTCGTGTCTGCAATCTCGGACAAACTGGTCCTGGAGACCCCGGATCCGGTAGTCGACACGGAATTCCGCTTTGCCAAGATCCGGGCTGCCGAAAGCATTATCAAGACCCGCGGCGGCTACATGCATGCTCCGGGCGGCGAATGTTACTACGCGGCTATTTGGGCCAACGATCAGGCCGAATACGTCAACCCTTTTTTCCCAATGCTCGGATACGACATCGGGAATCGATCGGCACTCAACGAATTCCGCCACTTCGCCCGTTTCATGAATGCTGAATACCGGCCTATTCCTAGTTCGATCATAGCCGAGGGCGACTACATCTGGAACGGGGCCGGCGATCGAGGCGATGCCGCGATGATCGCATACGGCGCTGCGCGCTACGCCTTGGCCCGCGGGGAACGGAACGAAGCCGAAGAGCTGTGGCCTTTGGTGGAATGGTGTCTCGAATACTGCCGGCGCAAACTCACTCCCGAAGGGGTCGTCGCTTCCGATACCGATGAATTGGAGGGCCGATTCCCTGCCGGCAAGGCCAATCTCTGTACATCGACACTCTATTATGATGCCTTGCGGTCGGCCGTCTATCTCGGACAGGAGCTCGGATGTCCGCGTGAAACGCTGCGAGTTTACAAACGGCAGACTTCGGAGCTCGCTGAGGCGATTGAATGCCATTTCGGCGCCACGGTTGCCGGATACGAAACTTACCGCTATTTCGATGGCTGTACGAAACTCCGCTCGTGGATATGCATGCCGTTGATCGCCGGGTTGCAAAACCGCAGCGAAGGGACTGTTCGGGCGCTGCTCGGAAAAGAGCTGATGACCGAAAACGGCCTCCTCACCGAACAGGGCAGTTCGACCTTCTGGGACCGTTCGACCCTTTATGCTCTGCGGGGAATCTACATCGCCGGGCAGGCCGACCGTGCAACGGAATTCCTCAGTCATTATGCCCGGCGCAGACTCCTGGGCGATCATGTTCCCTATCCGATCGAAGCATGGCCCGAGGGCTCTCAACGCCACTTGGCCGCCGAAAGCGGGCTTTTCTGCCGCGTTATCACCGAGGGATTGTTCGGGATTCGCCCCACCGGGTTCAGGAGCTTCGATCTTACCCCTTCAATGCCTTCCGGATGGAATCGCATGGCGTTGCGGCACATTCGGGCCTTTGAAAACAACTTCGACCTTGTCATCGAGAAACAGCCGGACGGGTTTCTGCGAGTCACGCTTGCGATTTCGGGATGCAATCCCCGAGCTTTCCGGCTTCGACAGGGAGCGTCCCTGCGTATCAAACTTCCATAATTTACAATATCCTGATGAAAAAACTGCTTCACACCCTGTTGCTGTTTGCTGTCGGGCTCTTTGCAGCCTGTCAGGCCCCGACATCCGGTGGCGATGTCTACTTGAATGATTTCCTTGACGACCTGACTGCACAAACCGACGCAGGACCGGCCATTCGGGCCGCCTTGTCCCATTGTGCCCGGATCCGGGCCGCACGGCTTATTCTTCCGGGTGGAGAACTCCGGATACGACCCGATCTGGCGGTCGAAAAGTACCAGTTCATCAGCAACAACGACGAAGGTTTGAAACGGATTGCCTTTGATTTGGTCGGCCTGCAAGATTTCACCATTGAAGGTGCTGACACGAAACTCCTTTTCACAGGTTTCGTTTCACCGTTCAACCTCGAACGTTGCCGCAACATCACGATCCGCAATCTTTCGATCGACTTTACCCGCACGTTTCACTCCGAAGGTACCGTACGGGCGGCCGGAAACGGATGGCTCGATTTGGAGTTCCCGGACAAATACCGATGCGATCTGACGGACGGATGCTTGCGTTTCCTCGATGACGAAGGTCGTGTCTACCCCTATTCCAGTTTGTTGGAGTTCGATACCCAACGATGCGAACCGGCTTTCCACGTCGACGACTACTGGCTCCCGGCCCATACCATTCCTGCTGAACGGCGTCCTAACGGATGGATTCGGATTTTCCGCAGTGATTTGAAGGCCGCGATCGGGAATACGATGGTCTTCGGGGCCGCCCGACGGCTCAATCCCGGGATCACCGTTTCCGATTCGCAGGGTATTGCAATCCTCGACGTGAAGCTCCATCACTGCGGAGGGATGGGGGTCATCGCACAACGCAGCCGCGACATCGGAATTGAACGGATGGAAGTTGTTCCGGCTCCCGGCAAAAAACGCATGATCAGCATCACGGCCGACGCCACGCATTTCTCCAATTGCGGGGGACAGATCCGTCTAATCGACTGTACGTTCGAAAATCAGAAGGATGATGCCTCCAATATTCATGGACTATATATGCCCGTCGATACGATTTTCGATCGGGAGCGGATTTGGGTTCGCTGGGGACACAGCGGGCAATACGGCACAGATTTCCTCGTCCCGGGGATGGCGGTGGAAATTGTCGACAACCACACGCTTGAAGCCTATGCCCGGCGGATTGTTGCTAAGGTCGAACGGTTCAACAAGGAGTATTCTGCGGTAACCTTCACTGAACCCTTACCCGAGAACATTCGTCCCGGCCATCTGATTGCAGCCGACGAACCCGGTCCCGATGTTCACATCAGCGGTTGCCGGATGTCGGGAAACCGCGCCCGCGGTTTGCTGATTGGTTCCCGCGGACGGGTTATCATCGAAAACAACTATTTCCATATCGCCGGAGCCTCGATCCTCTTTGAGGGCGACGGTAACTTCTGGTTCGAACAATCCGGTGTCCGTGACGTAACAATTCGCAACAACATCTTCGCAAACGGCAATTATGGAAGCCGGGGATGGGGAAGTGCCTGCATTGCTGTCGGCAGCGGAATTTCCCAGCGGCAGACAAGTCGTTATCACCGCAATATTCAGGTCGATGGAAATCTGTTCCGAGTATTCGATCCCCGCATTGTTAATCTGTATTGCGTAGACGGATTCCAATTCTCTGCGAGCAATCGCATCGTGCGAACGTCAGACTATCCTGCGACATTCGATCCGAAGCTCCATTTCGTATTCGACCAATGCGATCATATCGAGATTCCACGACAGATTGAAATGGCTGAACAGCGTTGAAAGAGTCCTTCTAAAAAATCGATATCAGATGGGAGTTGCAACAATAAAAGTTTGCAACTCCTATTTTCCCATACTTTGGAATAAAAGTCCGCAAGACACAGCTAAAGAAGTTGGATACATTATTCTCATGTAGGATTTCATTCCGTCGTGAATAATATAACATAGGCCGTAGCAAAAACAGAGGAGGATACTCATCATATTTCCATGGAGCACTATAAAATCTGAGCGTAGCAGGTTGAAGATAAACTGGTGGTTACATCTTCATTCAACTTTTTTAGGGGGGCTGGCATTTATGTCGAATGCGCACTCTCTAAATTGCCTCATTATCTGGATTTTATTCCATATTATCACATATCCCAATAACTCCGGCTTAGCACCTGACTGAAATGAAACAATAGAAAATATTGGGTCATCAACCGGAGTGAATATTATAGACAGCAAGTTTTTCAGGCTGTAGAAAATGATAAGGCGCAATTTGCCTCCGATAATGATACAGCCATGATTCAATATATTGAGTAAATCGGCTAATTGATGTCCAAGTTAATTTCCTGCTTGTGTTACCAATAATACGACGCAGATCTTCCAATTTTATAGCCTCGAAAATATCTTCCGATGTAAAAGTATTTCCATTCCAGACTTTTTATTTCAAACGTTATATCAACTATATTTAGCCGCTGCTCCGATCTGAAAAAATACACTTCATACGTTGGCAAAAGTAAGACGACGTCTGATGAATATCCGAGATGAATCAGTAAAGTGATTCCAGGAATGAAATCGCTACTATGGACTGTCATTGCATTGAGGGAATTCGAGATGAAAATGGTCTGGTTGAAAGTAAACCATCCTGTAGTCATGGACTGCGGAAGAAAATCGCAATTCCGAAATCTCCGATTTATTGGGCAAAGCAATTTACACCTACAGATCTTATGGGAGATAGCAGTTCCGATGCAGGAACTCGGTGCCGGACGATGTCTTGACGGTTCGCAGACTTCTTTGGATCTGTTTGTAGAAGGGTTCACATGGATGATCAACATCTAGATAAATGATTCCGATAAGTATAAGCATGTCGTACTGAACCGCAAACACGCTATTGTTTTTAGCAAATTTGCTCGGTCGGAAAATTTTTCGTAGCTTGCAGTAGGTTATTTGAAATGCGGCATTTAGACGCAATAAGCTGAAAATAAATCGTTACCTTCGCGTTACCTATTTTCCTATATAAAAGTTGTAACGACCCGATAAATCGAATCGTTACAGTTTTTTAATCCCGTTCCTTTTCGGGGTCCGCCGCATGTTTTTTCCGGGGATGGCCGGAGGCCTTTACAGGTGAATCGCCGCGCCCAGGGCCGCTTCGGCGGCTTCCATGACGCCTTCGTTCATCGTCGGATGGGCGTGGATCGTGCGGGCGATCCGGTGGGCCGTGACGCCCAGCGTGCGCGCCAGCGTCGGCTCGGCCAGCATCTCGGTCACCGACGCTCCGACCATGTGCGCCCCCAGCAGGCGGTCCTCTTCGTCGAAGAGCAGTTTGACGAATCCGTCGCGGTCGCCCGCCGCCGTGGCCTTGCCCGATGCGGTGAAGGGGAAGCGGCCGGCTTTATAGGCGATGCCGCGCTCCTGCGCCTGCTGTTCGGTCATGCCGACCGACGCCACCTCGGGCTGGGTGAAGATGCACGACGGAATGGTCGTGTAGTCCACCGGCGCGGGGGCGAGTCCGCAGATGGACTCCACGCAGCAGACGGCCTCGGCCGAAGCCACGTGCGCCAGCGCCGGACCCGGCACGATGTCGCCGATGGCGTAGACGCCCGGAACGTTGGTGCGGTAGAATTCGTCCACGACGACCTTGTCGCGTTCGACGGCGACGCCCAGCTCTTCGAGGCCGATGCCTTCGATGTTGGATTGGATGCCCACGGCCGACAGCACGACATCGGCCGTCAGGGTCTCCGCGCCTTTTTTGCCCTCGATCTCCACTTCGCAAAGCCCTTCGGCGTTGACCTTCACTGCTTTCACCGTGGTCGAAGTGAGCACCGTCGCGCGCAGTTTGCGAAATGCGCGCTCCATGGTCTTCGACACCTCCTCGTCTTCGAGCGGCATCATGCGGGGCATGTATTCGACGATGGTGACCCGCACGCCCAGTGCGGCGTAGAACCACGCGAACTCGCTGCCGATGGCTCCCGAACCTACGACGATCATTGATTCGGGCAGGCGCGTGAGCGTCAGCGCCTGCCGCGACGAGATCACATGCTCGCCGTCGATGGGCATGAAGGCCATTTCGCGCGGCCTGGCTCCCGTGGCAAGGACGATGTGGTCGGCCTCGTACTCCGCCCCGTCGACGTCTATGCGCCCCGGGGCCGTGAGCCGCCCGAATCCGGGGATCAGGTCGATCTTGTTCTTGTTCAGCAGGAACCGCACGCCCTTCGACATGGTTTCTGCCACGCTGCGCGAACGCGCCACGATGGCTTCGAGGTTGGGGCGCACCTCCCCTGCAAGTTCCAGTCCGTAATGCTCCGCGTTTTTGCAGTATCCGTAGACCTGCGCGCTCTTGAGCAGCGCCTTGGTCGGGATGCAGCCCCAGTTGAGGCAGACGCCTCCCGGTTCGGCGCGCTCCACGAGCGCCGTCTTTTTCCCTAACTGCGCGGCGCGGATCGCCGCCACATAGCCTCCGGGGCCGCTGCCCACGATGATGATGTCGTACCGCATCATTTCACTACTTTTAGTATTTCACCATTGTCTTTGGCCACGGCGCGCTTCCATTTCTCGTTGTAGCCCGGGAACTGGATCTTGCCGGGAATCTGTTTCCCGTTGCCGTTGTCGACGACATGCGCCGCAGAGCCGTCGCCGTCTCTTGACGTTGCCGTCCATGTATTTCACCAGCAGGTAGTTGTTGAGCCGCTGCCAGCGGTCGAACAGCTGCTGCGCCGTCTCCACGCTCAGCTGCGTGAGGTGGCTGCGGCGTGCCTCGGGCGACATTTTTCCGACTCGGGCGTTGAGCGCCTGCACGTTGCGGAGCATGTCGTTCTCCCACTTGTCCGTGACCTTGCGGATGTCCGCGGAGATCATGTCGTAGCGCATGTAGGCGAAATTGGTCGTGCGGTTGAAGAGCCAGAACGCCGACGTGGGCGAATATTCGAGCATCGAGCCGTTGTCCTCGCGGAAACACCCGGGGACCTCCTGCGCCGAGCAGAAGATCGGCGTCAGGCACGAGGTGGCCGCGTCGTCCACGCCGAACCAAAGGATGCCCATGTCGCGCGTCACGTCGGGCCGGGCCTGCGCCACGAACCAGAATCCGGTCTGCTGGGTGGCCGTGGCGCGCTCGTTGACGTACTTCACGCCGTCGACCTCGAATTCCATCGGACGCCAGCGGTAGGGGCAGTTGTGGCCTCCGGCGCCGAGATCCGTGGTCATGTCCATCGGGGTCCCCTCGTAGTGGTCGCGCATGCAGTCGAAGAGCGTCTTGGGCGACACCTTCGCGCGGGGCTTGACCCACAGCGGCATGCGGTTGTCCTTGTTGTGGCCCATCGCGTAGTCGGTGTATCGGTCCATGTCGTCGGCCACGGTGCGGAAGAAGGCCCACACGCGGGCTTCGCAGGCGCGCATGCCGCCGAAGTCGAGCGGCGCGTAGGCGTCCGAGAAGCTGAAATCGGCGTCCGGGCCGTCGTAGTAACCCATTTCACGGGCGAACGAGATCACGTCCGGGGAGTAGAGGCAGTTCTCGGGATCGTCCTTCGGGAAGGTGGTGATGCGGGCCTGGTTGGCGTGGGCCGAGACGTAGCCGTCGGGAATGCGGCGGGCCACCCAGACGATGCCTTTGCGGGCGTTGCCGCCCTTGCCGTCGTCCTTGAAACCCTTGCCGATCAGCTCCATGATCCACGCCTCGTCGGGGTCGGCGATCGAGAACGACTCGCCGCTCGACGCGTAGCCGTAGGTGTCGGCCAGCTCGGCGATCACGCTGATGGCCTCACGTGCGGTTTTGGCACGCTGCAAGGTGATGTAGATCAGCGACCCGTAGTCCATGCGGCCCGTCGAGTCCTCCAGTTCGGGGCGGCCTCCGTAGGTCGTCTCGCCGATGATGAGCGAATGTTCGTTCATGTTGCCGATGGTCGACCAGGTTTCGCGGACCTGCGGGATGTCCGTCAGGTAACGGCCTGTGTCCCATTCGTAGACGGGCAGCATCGCCCCGGACTTGTGTTTGCCGCCGGGGGTGTGGTACAGTGCGCCGTAGAGCGCGTGGGAGTCCGCCGCATAGGTGACCATCACCGAACCGTCGGTCGAGGCTCCTCGGGTGACGATGAAATTGGTGCAGGCCGACGCCGCGCCGTATGTGAGGGCGGCCGCCGCTGCAAGAATCAATCGGATTTTTTTCATGTTTTTCAGGTTTTGAGACCAAAGATACGAAAAAGTCGGATGGATTCAAAACCGGATCTCTCGACTAGTAAAGAAGAATGTCTTTACGACGACAAAGATGGAAAACATATCGGATAACGGCGAAAAAACGTTATCTTTGTGAGCGGATGCGCTTTCTGCGCACCCCGGAAATACCCCCCCGGAGTGGCGGTAAAAATATGAAATCCAGCTATTTGAATGAGAAAGATGTTGTTCCTGCTCCTTTCCGGGGCGATCTTCGGGGCCTGTTCTTCGGACAAGGACCGGGTTCCCGTTTTCGTGAAGAACGTCGTCATGCCGCCCGATTCGTGGGTCTTTGCGCCCGGCGACGGGGTGACCGTCTCGGCCGAAGGGTTCGAGGCTGATGACGAAATCATGCTCGAAATCCATTGGCAGGAGAGTGCCGAGGGGTTCGCTCCGGAGGGTTATGCCAAGGGCGTGCGCGGGATCGTCACGGTGCGTTCCGCCACGAGCGTCACCTTTCTGGCCCCGGGGCACTACCCCGCTTCGACGGTTCGGGTGCTGTTGCTCCGCCGCGGCAGGATGATGCCGCTGGGCAAGATCCGCGTTGCCAACGGAACCCCGAAAGCCGAAGCGCTCTACGGCATTTCGAAATCCGATACGGACGAAACCCTGATCGAGCGCATCGACCTGTCAACGGGCGGGGTGACACGGGTTGCGACGCTCGGCATCGGCCGGGGAATTGCCTGCGCCGTGGGGCTTCCCGGTTCGGGCTGGATTTACGGCGTCTGCTCCGGTTCGATGGCAGGTTTCGACCTCACGATGAATTATTATGACGATTTCGGATACCGGAATAGTCTCTTGGCCGGGCATATCTCCGATTCCTCCGTCGGACTCCTTTCCTACAATGCGGAGCGGCTGACGCTGACGACCCGAAGCGCGACCCGCTCTCCCTCCCCGGTTCCGGTCTCCTGGCAGGTGCCCGACGAGGTTGTGCAGACGCTGGCCGTGCAGCCGTTCGTGCGGGTCGGTTCCGACCTGCTGCTCGCGCAGCGCAATGCCGACGGGACGTGCGCTCCGCTGGTGTTGAGGGTCTACGGCGTGGCGGGACCGGGCGAAGCCGTCGGGGCCGATGCGATGATCCCCTTTTGGACCGTGGTCGCCTCGGCCGACGAGCCGGAAAAACGGTATCAGGTCGGCGGCTATGCCGTGTCGGCCGGGGGCAAAACGCAGCTGCGGCTGTTCAACGCCGCCGGTGACGGCGCTTTCAGCGAGACGCTGGCCGAAGTTCCGGGCACGGCGCTTTCGGTCACGGAGTACGCTCCCGATAAGGATTCGCTGGAAATCTACCTGCTGTGCGAGGCGGACGGCATGCGCCGCATCCACGTCTACGATGCGCTGAAGAAGACGCAGCGGACCCTTCCCGGGGAGTTCGGCTGCTCGGAGATCGTCATGGCGAAATAGTGTTTTCGCGCAGAAAAACGAGTTGCAGGCCCGGATTTTTCCCGGGTCTGTTTCGTGTTGTACGAATTTTGCGTATTTTTACCGGGCAAATACCGAAAAACTTATGTCTTCAATAGCCTGTCAACTGTCGTTCGTGCGCTCGACGCTTCCCGAGGGGGTGAAGCTGGTCGCCGTGTCGAAAACCCACCCTGCGGAGGCGATCCGCGCGGCCTACGACGCCGGCCACCGCGTTTTCGGCGAGAGCCGCCCGCAGGAACTGCGCGAAAAACACGAAGCCCTGCCCAAGGACATCGAGTGGCACATGATCGGCCACCTGCAAACCAACAAGATCAAATACATCGCCCCGTTCGTCGCGCTGATCCAGTCGGTTGACAGCGCCCGGCTGGCCGAGGCTATCCAGCGCGAGGCGGCCAAGTGCGGCCGGACGCTCGAAATCCTCCTGGAGATCCACGTCGCCGAGGAGGAGACCAAGACGGGCTGGAATATGGCCGAACTGATGGAGTATGTCCGCACGGCCCCGTTTGCCCGTATGCCGGACGTCTGCGTGCGGGGCGTGATGGGCATTGCCACCAATACCGACGACGGCACGGCGATACGCCGCGATTTCATGGAGCTGAAACGCTGTTTCGAACTGCTGCAACCCTACTTCGGGCCGCGGTTCGACACGCTGTCGATGGGCATGTCGCACGACTATCCACTGGCGGTCGAGTGCGGCTCGACGATGGTGCGCGTCGGCTCGTTGATATTCGTCCGGCGCGGGCTTAAGAAGCCCGTGTTATGAGTGGTTGCTGTACGAATGATA
>ENA-ORLF01000743-ORLF01000743.1-human-gut-metagenome-genome-assembly--contig:-NODE-743-length-10962-cov-5.67186_pt1 | contig 10962 bp, 8 predicted proteins | sample MGYA00243066_ERZ508822 | MGnify/ENA primary metagenome ERZ508822 (study PRJEB26277, sample SAMN04329791) | human gut metagenome | biome: human-associated habitat | host: Homo sapiens | place: USA... | reverse complement strand
GCAGAGGGTTTCGCCTCTGCGGAGGCGACAAGGGGGCTTTCTGATCGCCCCCTTGACCCCTTCGGCGCCGACACTCCCAAAGTTGGCTGGCATTCAAGCATTTGATTGCTTTTCCGCAACTATCCCTAATCATCCTATGCACCATCAGCAGGATTTGATGCGCCTTTTTGCGGAATTTTTATCGAATTTATAAAATCCCCTACACAATCCGCAGAAAATATGTTATAATCAAGAAGCGCAAGGACAGGCGTGTGCTTTTTACATGCCTATTTGCAGGACTATCATTAGATAGGAGGAACCTATTCGATGCAGTACACCAAGGAAGTTGAAGAAATGGTCTGTGTCGCCAAGGGCCCGAACCACGGCCCGGCGCCCATCCCGGAAGAGGGCAAATGGATTCAGGCCAAGGAGATCAAGGACATCTCCGGTCTGACCCACGGCATTGGCTGGTGCGCGCCGCAGCAGGGCGGCTGCAAGCTGACGCTGAACGTCAAGGGCGGTGTCATCGAAGAAGCGCTGGTGGAAACCATCGGCTGCTCCGGCATGACCCACTCCGCTGCTATGGCGGCTGAAATTCTTCCCGGCAAGACCATCCTCGAAGCGCTGAACACGGACCTCGTGTGCGACGCGATCAACACCGCCATGCGCGAGCTGTTCCTGCAGATCGTTTATGGCCGCACCCAGTCCGCTTTCTCTGATGACGGCCTGCGCATCGGCGCTGGTCTTTAGGCCTTGGGCAAGGGTCTGCGCTCTCAGGTCGGCACCATGTACGGCACCAAGCTCAAGGGGGTGCGCTATCTGGAAATGGCTGAGGGCTATGTGCTGAAGCTGGCGCTGGACAAGGACAATCAGGTCTGCGGCTACCAGTTCCTGTCGCTCGGCAAGATGATGGACGCCATCAAGAAGGGCATGAGCCCGAACGAAGCCTACGAGAAGAACGTGGGCACCTATGGCCGCTTCAAGGCGGAAGACGGCGCCGTCGCTTGGATCGACCCGCGCAAGCAGTAATATAGGAGGTATGCTGAAATGGCTCTGTTTGAAAACTACGAAGGACGCATGCCTCAGCTCCAGCCTGTTCTGGAAAAGTACGGCTTCAAGGATTTTGATGAGCTGAAGGCTTACAACAACAGCAAGGGCGTTGACGCTTATAAGATCGTCGAAGGCATTCAGCCCATCTGCTTCGAGAACGCGAAGTGGGCTTACGAGCTGGGCGCTGCCATCGCGCTGAAGAAGGGCGTTAAGACCGCTGCGGAAGCAGCCACCTGCATCGGCGAAGGTCTGCAGGCGTTCTGCATCCCCGGTTCCGTCGCTGACCAGCGTCAGGTTGGTCTGGGTCACGGCAATCTGGGCGCGATGCTGCTGGACGAGAAGACCGAGTGCTTCGCGTTCCTCGCTGGCCACGAATCCTTTGCTGCCGCGGAAGGCGCTATCGGCATTGCCCGCAATGCCAACAAGGTTCGCAAGAACCCCCTGCGCGTCATCCTGAACGGTCTGGGCAAGGACGCTGCCATGATCATCAGCCGCATCAACGGCTTCACCTATGTGCAGACCAAGTATGACTACCTGTCTGCTGACGTGAAGGAAGACCATGCGCTGACGGTCGTCAAGGAAGTCGCCTATTCCAACGGCGAACGCTCCAAGGTCAAGTGCTACGGCGCTGATGACGTCCGCGAAGGCGTCGCCATCATGTGGCACGAGGGCGTTGGCGTGTCCATCACGGGCAACTCCACCAACCCCACCCGCTTCCAGCACCCCGTTGCCGGCACCTACAAGAAGGAAATGATCGAAGCCGGCAAGAAGTACTTCTCCGTTGCGTCCGGCGGCGGCACGGGTCGTACCCTGCACCCCGACAACATGGCGGCTGGCCCTGCCTCCTACGGCATGACCGACACCATGGGTCGTATGCACTCTGACGCGCAGTTTGCTGGCTCCTCCTCCGTGCCCGCGCACGTTGAGATGATGGGTCTGATCGGCATGGGCAACAACCCGATGGTCGGCGCGACCGTCGCGGTGGCTGTCGCTGTCGAAGAAGCGCAGAAGAACGCGTAATTTCGGATTTACTAAGAACCCTCCGTTTCGGCGGAGGGTTCTTTTCTTTGTGGAAAAAGGCGTTTTCGGCAGGCATATAGATGAACGAACGGTTTTCGCCATTTTTCCCTGCATTTTTGCCGTTTTTCCGCACATTCCGCCATCCCCTGCCCTTGCGCCCCGTCCGGCAATCTGATAGAATAAAGTATTCTCTGTTCCCGAAAGGATTGATTCACCCATGTTCTTTGATACGATTGCCGCCATCAACAAGGTCGTCAACGATTTCGTCTGGGGTGTGCCGGCGATGGTCTGCATCATCGGCGTTGGGCTGCTGCTCAGCGTCCGCACGGGCTTCCTGCAAATCCGCAAATTCCCCTTCGCACTCAAAACCACCATCGGGCGCATGTTCCACAAGAAGGAAGCCGCGGACGGCGCGATGACCCCATTCCAAGCCGTCTGCACCGCGCTGGCGGGCACGGTCGGCACGGGCAATATCGCGGGCGTCGCGGGCGCAATTGCCATCGGCGGGCCGGGCGCGGTGTTCTGGATGTGGTGCTCAGCGCTGCTGGGCATGTGCACGAAATACGCCGAAGTCACCCTCGCCGTCCACTACCGCGAACGCAGCGCCACCGGCGAATGGATCGGCGGGCCGATGTACTACATCAAAAACGGTCTGGGCAAGCGCTGGCAGTGGCTCGCCATCCTCTACGCACTGTTCGGCACGCTGACCGTCTTTGGCACGGGCAACGCGACGCAGGTCAACACCATCACGACGGCGATTAACACGGCGTTTATGCAGTTTCACCTCGTCAGCGACGCTTTCGTGCCGACGCTCAACCTCATCATCGGCATTTTCTGCGCGATGCTGGTGGCCATGGTGCTGCTCGGCGGCATCAAACGCATCGGCAGCGTGAGCGAAAAGCTGGTGCCGTTCATGGCGCTGTTCTACGTCGTGCTGGGCATCGGCGTGGTGCTGCTGAATCTTGAACGGCTGCCGGGCGTGCTTCAGTCCATCTTCGAGGGCGCGTTCAACCCGGCGGCGTTCACGGGCGGCATCATCGGCAGCCTGTTCGTGAGTATGCAGAAGGGCGTTTCGCGCGGCATCTTCTCCAACGAGGCGGGTCTGGGCACGGGTTCGATTGCCCACGCCTGCGCCGACACGCAGAAGCCCGTCACGCAGGGCATGTTCGGCATCTTCGAGGTATTTGCGGACACGATTATCATCTGCACGCTGACGGCGCTTGTCATCCTGTGCAGCGGCACGCCGGTGACATACGGCGTGGCAGCGGGCGCGGAGCTGACGATTTCCGGCTTCACGACGACATACGGCAGCTGGTCGTCGATTTTCACGGCGGTAGCGCTGTGCTGCTTCGCCTTCTCGACGATTATCGGCTGGGGGCTGTACGGCTCACGCTTTGTGCAGTTTCTGTTTAAGAGCAACAAGGTCGTCCGCCCGTTCCTCGTGATTTACTCGTTCGTGTCGATTCTCGGCGCAACGCTCGATTTGGGGCTGCTCTGGGATATTGCGGACACGTTCAACGGGCTGATGAGCATCCCGAACCTGATTGCGCTGCTGCTGCTGTCGGGGATGGTCGTGAAGCTCACGAAGGAGCATTTTCCGGGGAAAGGTGCAGTTCGGAAAACAGGCGAATAATGCAAAACGGTGCTTCCCGTGTGTGATGGGAAGCACCGTTATTTTCTCTGCGTTCGCATAAAGGAAGGGAGGAGAAACTCCTTCCGGAATCTCCCCTCCCACAGTGCATCGTATTACTCAACCGTCAGGTTCGCCGTCATACCGCCCACGGTGATCACATGCTCGCCGGCATCAAGGGTCAGCGGGATGGTCACAACGCGGAAGCTGCCAGCAGACACAGCGATCATCTTCGTCGCTGCCAGTTCGCCATCCACCAGCACTTCGACATTGATATAGCCGTCAGCGCCGTTGTTTTCAGCGATGAAGTTGATTTCAAAGGTCTCGCCCGCCTTGGCCAGGTTGAGAACCTTTGTCGCCATTCTGGTGCCGGAAGACGTCTCTTCGCTGACTTCACGGACACCCTGCGGCGCAATCAGCGTGTTGCAGGTAATGTCAGCAGGCTGGTCGTAGCGCATACCGAAGTGCGCAGGATACATCACGTCGCCGAGATTCGTGGGCAGGTCAGCAGTCGGGTTATTGCGAACCACGGCTGCCATGTACAGGCGAGTCTTGGTATCCACGCCAGTGTCAAACTGCAGCTCGCCCCAATCCAGTTCGGCATCTTCGCTCGTCCATGCCATCTCGAACACGGTCTTGCCGCTGGGAGCCTTCGCACCGTAGAGCATATCCGCCAGCACGGACGGCAGCGTCTTGTGATAGAAATTGCCCATGGAAGAACCGTGGTCAGGTGTGCAGTCATAGGTCAGGAACAGCACCGCCGCGCTGCTGTTCACCGCATAGGCATCAGGCTCGTTGGAAACGCCGCCGTCGTAGCAGAGGACAACGGGCTTTTCAGCATCCGCAGCATCCTCAAACAGCAGTTCCGTCGCGTCGTCCATCGCGGTCACATGGGCAATAATCACGTCTGCGTCTTCCATGTTGTCCACCACCGTCGCATACGCGGCAATGGCTTCCTTATCCATGGCAACCGTGTCCTTGCTTGTCCCCGCAACATACACCTTCTGCTCCGCCTTCAGCGGCAGAATGTTATCATTCTTCAGCAGGACGGTGGATTCGGTCTGGAGCTGGATTTCCATGGCGTTCATTTCGGCAGTGCGCGCACGATAAACGTCTTCAATCGTCGTCATGTCGAACGCCTGCGCCTTGTATTCGTCAGAAGCGCACAGTTCCAGCGCGTCTTCAAGGTTGCCGTAGGGATCTTCAAACAGACCCAGTTCAAACTTGTTGCGCAGCACACGCTTGGCGTGCTTATCAATCGTTTCCTGCGTCAGGTTGCCCAGTTCCAGCTGTTCCTTCACAGCGTTGGGCCACATGGGCTGCATCATGCCGGGATAACGGGCGATTACCGCGTCGTAGTCCACAGGCACATCGTCTTCCACCATGAAGAAGCAGCCAACCTGATCAACGTCCGCGTTGAAGATGGTCGCATACAGTTCGCCGACAGAAGCAGTGCTCAGGTCAAGTCCTTCAGGCGTCGTGCCGGAAGCAGAAGGAACCTGCATCCACATCGGCCAGTCGGTCACGACACAGCCATCATAGCCCAGCTGCTGGCGCAGCACCGCCATGGACTCGGAGTCGTAGCAGACATTGCAGTCATTGAGGAACTTGCCGTTGTTCAGCATGATCCAGCCGGAGCCGTTGTCGATGACAGCGCTCTTCCAGCCAACCAGCCACGAATCCACCAGATTCGCGGGAGACTTCGCATTGAAGTAGTTGGAGCGGCCGCCGCGCGCCACAAAGTGCTTCGTGCAGGCATTCACGCCGTTTTCTTCATACGCCTTGGTTTCGATGCCGACCATCTTGGCGATGTAGTTCACATCGTCGCCGTACCACGAGCCGATTTCCACGCCATAGGAATGGAACGGCACATGGAAGCCGATGGCGCGCTCTTCCTTCGCGTACTGTGCAACAAGGTTGTACAGCAGTTCCGGGTCATGCGCAATGCCAACCGCGTAGTTCGGCATGTTGACCATGCCAGCCCATGTGTTGTAGCTGCGGTCGCAGGACAGCACAACGGGAATGCCCAGACGCGCCGTTTCCGCGATTTCCTGGAACGCATTGTTTTCATAAATCAGCGTTTCCGGCGTACCATTGACGTTGTGCAGGTACGTCGTCACGTTATCGCTGATGATGGAGTGATACATCGGAACGTAGCAGCTGCCATCCGCGGCGGTATACGTAGGTTCGTTGGAATAGAGCCATTCCTCCGTGTAGGGATACATGCTGGTGAACGTACCGCCGGTAGAGGCGTGCCACAGCAGACCGATTTCCTCATCCAGCGTCATCTGGCTGAGCAGATCGTCCACGCGCGCGTCCACAGGCTGCCGCCAGTCTTCGTACACGTCCAGCGTGCCGTTGCCGTTCAAATCCTTGAACTTCAGTCCATCGACCTCGATGATGTTCTTCACATGCGCTTCCAGCGCAACCTGCCCTGTCGCCTCATCCGCCGGAACGATGACTTCATTCACGGCATAGGGCTTGGTGAAGGTATGCGGATCAACGAATTCCCCGCCTCCACCGTTGTTAAAGTACTGCTGTTCCGCAGCCGCGATCCCGCTGAGCAGCATTGCCAGCGTCATCACGAAAGACAGTGCCCTTGAGAACTTTCTCATTTTGTTTTCCCCTTTCCTTAGTTCCCGCAATGCGCATCGCATTGCCAACCGACGTAAGGCAATCGCCTTATTGATTTCATTATACCGTCACAGTCAAAAAGAAACAATGGAAAATCCAGTCCTGATTTTTGTAAATTTCAGCACAGACTTTTGCTCCAGTTTCGGGCGGAATATACAAATCGCATCAAAGTGCATCAAAAAGCGCCCGGCGCAGGTTCTCCCCCGCGTCGGGCGCTTTCTATTGAATTGTGGATTGGTTTCGCTTATTCCTTCTCCACCGCCATGGCGACGAGCTTCTGGCTCCGCTTCAGGAACGCCGTAATCTCGTCCGCTTCCAGCGGCTGGGCGCTCATACGCGCCAAATCGTAAATCTGCTGGCAAAGCAGCTGCGTCGTCTCGTTCTCCGGATCGCGTGCCGCCAGTTCCTGAATCGCCTTGTTGCGGCGGTTCAGCACGAGCGTGAAGCGGTCGGGCATGTCGAAGGACTGACCATACAGGCGGCTCATTTCCTTCATGCGGCGAATCTGCTCGTCCTCGGTGACCATCGCAGGCAGCTCCGCGTCGGACAGGCTCTGCAGGTTCACGGGCAGGTCATCCTTGCCCAGCGCCTTGCGGAACATCGCCTGAATCGTCTCCTGATTCAGCTCCTTGCCCTCTTCGGAATCTTCCAGCAGACCGGACACGTCCGCGTCCACACGCGCGAAGGTCAAGCCTTCCTCGCCGCCGGAATATTCCATGAAGGACTGGAAGTTGCCGTCGATGATGTGATCCATCACCACAACATCAATGCCGCGGTTGGTGTACAGCGCGACGCTCGCCGCCTGACGCTTCGGGTCGTTGGTGTAGTAGACCTTCTTGTCCGCCTTGTCGGCGTTCGCGGTCTTGTACTCTTCCAGCGTCAGATAGCGGCCATCGGTGGTCTTGTAGAGAATCGCCTTCTTGACCTGCTCGTAGAACTTCTGGTCACGCATCGCGCCAAACTTGACGAAGGGCGCAATGTCGTCCCAGTATTTCTGATACGTCTCGCGCTCGGTGTTGAACAGCCCACAGAGCTTATCCGCCACCTTCTTGGTGATGTGCGCAGACAGCTTCTTGACCGTGCCGTCATTCTGCAGGAAAGAACGGCTGACGTTCAGCGGCAGGTCAGGGCAGTCGATAACGCCCTTCAAAAGCGTCAGGAATTCCGGAATGACTTCCTTCACGTTGTCCGCCACGAACACCTGACCCGCGAACAGCTTCACCTGACCTTCGTACTTGCCGAAGTCGTTGCGGAGCTTCGGGAAATACAGGATGCCCTTGAGGTTGAAGGGGTAATCGACGTTCAGATGCACCCAGAACAGCGGATCTTCCCAGCCGAACATCTTGTGATAGAAGTCGATGTACTCCTTGTCCTCGCACTCGCTCGGCTTTTTCAGCCACAGCGGTTTGGTGTCGTTAATCAGGCTCGGCTTGGGTTCATCGACGACCTTGCGCTTCTTGGGCGTGCCGTCCTCGTTGGTTTCGCCGGGGATTTCTTCCTCGCGCTCCACCGGCTTGGCGTTTGCATCCATCAGGTAAATCGGATACGCCATGTAGCCGCAGTAGCGGGTCAGCACTTCGCGGACGCGGTAGAGTTCGAGGAACTCCTTCTCTTCATCGGAGATATGGAGGATAATCGACGTGCCGTGCGTTGTGCGGTGACCTTCGCTGATGGCGAAGTCCATGCCGTCCTTGGATTCCCAATGCACCGGCTCCGCGCCCTCCTGACAGGACAGTGTTTCGATTTCGACGTTCTCAGACACCATGAACACGCTGTAAAAGCCCAGCCCGAAGTGGCCGATAATGTCGCCTTTCTTTTCGTCGCCCTCGAACTTCTTCATAAACTCGGACGCGCCGGAGAATGCGACCTGATTGATATAGCGCTTCACCTCGTCCTCGGTCATGCCGATGCCGGTGTCGCTGATGGTCAGGGTCTTGTTCTCCTTGTCCACCGTGACCATGACAGACATTTCGCTCTCGTCATCCGGATTCGTCATGCGATACTTCGTGATGGCGTCGCAGCCGTTGCTGACCACCTCGCGCAGGAAAATGTCCTTATCGGAATACAGCCAGCGCTTAATGACCGGCATAATATTTTGGGCGTCAATCGACACAGAGCCCTTTTCCATTTCAATCGCCATACATCATTCCTCCTCGGAAAATAAGCGGTAATAATTGTTGCAGTCTTTCTGACCGCTGGATGTATTGTAGCACGATTTCCATCGAAATGCAAGCGAAAATTAGCACTCAACGCAAAAGAGTGCTAACAATTTTCAGATTGTTCACTTTTTTCGCCCGCGAAACCCTCCCCCATGCGCGTGAGACGTCCCCGTTCCCCTTGCAAACCCGCGCGCAATACGGTATAATAGATGAAACAACTTTTATGCCAAAGGAGCTGACGAACCCATGTCCGCGATTCATGAGCATGTCCTGCAAAACGGCATGACGCTTTTGTGCTGGCCACAGCGCCACCTGCACGGTCTGGAATTCGGGCTGTATTTGAAGGGCGGACCGCTGTACGAAACGGAAGAGACACAGGGCATCAGCAATCTGCTGGAACACCTGTGCTTCCGCGGGCTGGGCGGACTGAACCGCGAAGGATTGCTGCGCGAGCTGAACCGCTTCGGCACGAACCTTGATGCCGCGACGTATGCCGAAGGGCTGGTGTTCCGCCTGAAGTGCCTGCCGCGCTTCTTTGACGCGGCGCTGGAATACTTCCTGCGCTTTTTCGCGAATGTACCGTGGACGCCGGAGCAGATTGCCGCCGAGAAGCAAGTTGTCCTGCGCCAATTGGAAGCGGACGGCGAGGGCGATCTGTTCGACCGCGCGGCGTGCGATTTCCGCAAGACCGAGAACGGCGCATTCCCCCCGCTGGGCACGCCGGAGAGCCTGATGGCGCTGACCGAAGCGGACATTCAGCTTTGGCAGGAGATGATTTTCCAGCCGCAGAACGCCTGTCTGGTCATGACGGGCAATTTCTCCGACGGCATGGAGCTCGCCGCCATCGAAGCGCTGAGCGAGCTGCGCAACACGACCGCCCAGCCGCCATTCACGCAGTCGCTGCCCATCGGCTTCTGTATGCGCGACGAGCAGAGCGACTTGCTGGAAGAGGTCGAAAGCGATTTTGCGAGCGTTCAGCTGGCGTTCGACGTGGACAGCGAACAGGTCTACCCCGTCGCGGCGGAAGTTCTCAGCACCATCACCGCCGGGAACGACGACAGTATGCTCTTTCAGGCTTTGCGCGAGGAGCAGGCACTCGTTGCGGAAATTGAGTCGCAAATCAGCCGCGTCGGGCAATTCAGCCGCCTTGTCATCCGCTATGACGTGCGGTCGGAATGGCTGAAAGACACGCTGACAAAGGTCTTTGCCTATCTGCACCGACTGACGATGTACGTCCGCCCCGCGCGATTGAATCAGCTGCGGACGCAGTTCACCACCAACAACGCCATGCTGACTGACGACACCGCCGCGCTGAACGACCGTCTCGGCTGGGCGTGGATGAGCGGCGACACGGCACAGGCGGATTTGGATGCTGCCGCCGCGCAGTACAACGAGCTGACCGCCGAGGAGCTGCTGGACGCGGCGCAGACCGTTTTCCGCCCGGAAAACCTGACGATTGCCGTGCAGTACGACCCGGAAACAGTCGGCGATTTGCGCCCGCTGCTGCAAAAGCTGCGCGAAACGCTGTAAGGAGCGACCCATGCCCTCTCAAATTTACGAGATTCTCTCCCTGATGATGCGCTACTGGTTCGCCGCGCTGGGGGTGCTGATTGTCCTGCGCGCGTTCTGGTGGCTCTGGAAGGATCACCGAAGCCGCGAGAAAAAGCGGCGTTCCCTGCCGGACGCGGGCAGCATCGGGGAATTTGTGGTCGAAAGCGACTGCGCCGCACTCCCGCAGGACACGCTGCTGCCTGTCCCGGCGGACGGGACGCTGGGCAGCGTGCGGAGCTGCGATATTGTTGTCCCCGCGCGCGGCGTATCCCCCCGGCATCTGGATGTGATGTTCCGCAACGGATATGGGCTGTATATCATCCCGTGGCGCGGGTGCAGCTGCATTGTCGATGGGGAGACGGTGGCGAGCCGGCGGGATGGGATGGCGCATCCGCTGCAGCATAACAGCATTCTGGAGGTCGGACAGGCGAGATTGCGCTTGCGCGTGTTTGCGGGACTGGATGTGGAGGATGTACGCGCCTATGCCGAACGGCGCGAGGATGAGGATGATGAGCAGGAAAATCCTCAATACCCCGATTGATGGAAATCGCGCTCAAGCCAGGCGGCAAAAAAAAGGGTCAAGGGGCAATGCCCCTTGCGGAGTCCAGAGGCGGCGCCTCTGGTGGGGTTTGGGGCAACGCCCCAACTGTTTTTCGGGTGCTCACTCAAAGAGAACAGCCAACAAAGGCGCAGGCAGCGAAGCGTCCCTGCCAGTAACTAAAAAGCCTTCCAATACAGTTCAAGTAACATGGGAGGCGACCGCCGAAGGAGTCCAGAGGGCGATCGGAAAGCCCTCTGGAAGCTACTCTTTTTACCATTACAATAGGAAAGTCAACTCTGGCAGTGCAAAAAGCTCACTAACTTTTTATTGTTGCAGAGGGATTTCGCGCCTGCGGGCGCGACCAAAGGGCATGAAAACAAACGAAGTTTGCGATCGCC
>ENA-ORLF01000732-ORLF01000732.1-human-gut-metagenome-genome-assembly--contig:-NODE-732-length-11062-cov-6.0348_pt1 | contig 11062 bp, 5 predicted proteins | sample MGYA00243066_ERZ508822 | MGnify/ENA primary metagenome ERZ508822 (study PRJEB26277, sample SAMN04329791) | human gut metagenome | biome: human-associated habitat | host: Homo sapiens | place: USA... | reverse complement strand
AACACACAATGCAAGAGAAGTCGCTGAAAACTTCTCTGTCAATCGAGGCACGGTACAACTCTCCTTTCAGGGCAGTTTCGCTTCTTCGCAAAAATAACAGGCGCGTTGTTGACACGGGTAACGGTTGTGCCGACCCAACCAATCAAAACATTGAATCTTTTACGAAGCGAACGGACGGTCTACGCTGTTAGTAATTCCTGAATGGAAACCAAGCAAGCAGTTTTGCCACTTTCAGCCCCAGTTAGTACTTCAATATTACTATGTTTTGGAAATCGGCACAACCATATAACCGTCTGTGATGAAACTATTTTTGTTTCATCGATGACATTGTACCAGCAAGCAGGGCGAGCTGGTACCAACTCGCGATTTTTGAATCAGATTTTTCAAATCCAAATTCAAAATGCTTGTTGGGCTGTGCCCAATCCCCTATCGTTCCGCATCGTGCGATGCAGGCTGCGCGTTTGTTCCAAACACTTTTATAACAAAAAAGATAGCCTAGGGCTCTTCCATGAGGGAAGGGTCCTAGGCTATCTTCGTTTATCGGGACTTCGTTTTTTCGGTGCTGCTCTTTTCCTCTGCAAAGAACAGTTCTACGTTTCTCTTTGCACGAAGAAGCTCCTGCATTTCTTCTTTCGCTTTACGATAGTCCGGGTAGAGTGCTTTCTTTTCCGTCAGCAGCTTGGAATATTCCGTATCCAGTTCTTTCACCTTGGGGAGCTTTTTCAGGTTAGCTTCATCGAATGCCGCTTTCGCTGCCTTGTGCAGTGTGATCTCTGCACGATGACCTTCCAGAAAGTGCTTGCTGTATCCGGTCTTTCGGTAGGCATCATAGACTGGTCGCGTCTTGGCGTAGTTGATGATGTGTGCTTTCAGCACCGCAATTTCTGCCAGTCGATTTTCAGAATCTTTAATGGAATCGCCCAGTTCGTGATAGTGAGCAGTAGCAGCATCCACACGCTCCTGCATCTCCTCAATGCTGCCGATTTTATTTTCCTGCAAAAAAATCAGGGTCTTGGACATCTCTTTCAAATTGTAGCGTTTAGCCCACCGTGCATAGCCTTCGCTTTTGCCCTCGGAGAGTTTTGCCTGAATGTCCACCAACAGGTGGAACGGCTGCTCTTTCGGTGGCTGCTTCTGATACGGGCGGTGTTCGGATTCTCCGGCAATGACCGCCTTGATTTCATCTTCACTGTATCCCGCGCCCAGTGTCCGAAAACGGATAAAGCGTTTCTGCCGTGTTCCTTTGACCGAAGTGTACTTTCCCCGTTTGATTTCGTAGCCCTGCTGTTCCAGCTTCTGAAGAAAGCCCTCGAAATTTGCGGGCCTCTCGTTCAGCAGGATATTGTCGATTACGGCACACAGCTTATCACGATTACTTTCTCTGGGTGGATAAAGGGTGCGCTTCTGCCGCTCTCGGTACGGCTTGATTTCAATAACAGACAGCTGATGTTCCAGACAAATCAAATCGCTCAACCGCTGCACGGCCAGCCCGGATAATAAAAAATCCCGAAATTTTCGGGTGCTGTCCAGCGCAGTGGAGTTGTAGATAATGTGATTGTGGATGTGTTCCCGGTCTGTGTGGGTGGCAACGATAAAAGCGTATTTGCCCTTGGTAAACCGCATGGCAAGTTCATAGCCCACCTTGTTGGCTTCCTCTGCGGTGATCTCGCCCGGACGAAAGGACTGCCGGATCTGATAGGCGATCACATCATTTTTCTGTCTGCGCCCAGTGGCAAGTTCGTATTGCCGCTTGGACAGCATAAATTCTTCGTCTGCGGTCAAAGGGCTGCACTCGTAGCTGTTGACCAGCTCTCCCCTGTTCGTTTTGTCAGGATTCTTCGCGTAGTCCGTGCGGCTTTTCAGGCAGGCCGCAACCGACTTGCCCCTGTTTTTGTGCAGCGCAATCAAACGTGTTGCGGCCATCGAACGCCCCCTTTTCTTAAAAATAAATTGGAATTGACTTCAAAATCTGATACACTGGTAAAAATATCTGTGAAAGGAATCTGTCCCATGAAAAAGCACGGACATTATTGTAAAGTCTGCGACGAGTACAAAGCAAATGAAAAGTTTTCGGGCAAAGGTCATACAGCGCACATCTGTAAAAAGTGCGCTGCTCTGCCGCCAGATGTACGCTCTGCGCAGATGATCGAAAACAAGCTGCTTTCTTTGCCATGGAGACTTTCCAAAGAACAAATAAAATGGCTGAACAACAAAGCCCATGACAAGCGGCCTGAGATTCGGAAGCTTGCGCAGGAGCAGCTTGATATGCGCTTCCACCCGGAACGGCTTGCGTCGGATGATGCCGATGAATTTGAAGATTTACTGCTCAATAAGGATGACGAGGACGAAGATGAGTGGTAATCCTTATGCTAATAAAATTTATGTAACCCGCAGTGTTTGACTGCGGGCAGTGTTACAGCTCGGTCAGCTTTGCAAGAATTTGCTTGCTGACGCTGATCAGTTCATCCAACCGGGCGCGCAAATCCTCCAGATCGGCAGTATAAATCTGACCGTTTTCATTGGCTACTTTGGCGTACTGGTTCAGATTGTTGCTACACATCTGCAAAAGATACGCCATCCGGCGCAGCTGCGGCAGATCCAGATGCAGACAATACCCGTCCAGTGCCATCTTGCGCAGATAGGAGCCAATGCTCAGGATGCCGCTGGCTTCCATTTTGTTCCGAATCCGCTCCAATTCCGGCTTGCTGACCCGGAAATGGAGTTGCTGGTCGCGGCGGTCGCTCACCGGGCATCACCATCCTTGTCGTAATAACTGCGGAAGGGCTTCACCGGCTCCGGTTTATCCGACTTTTCCTCCAGTGCCGCCAGCACCGAGGGGCGGCGAGGGGGGTCCTCCTGTTCTTCCTCGTCCTGTTCCGGCTCGTGGCTCTTTTCGTCCACATCCAACTGGGCGTTCAGCTCTGCAAGTCGTGCCGACTTCTCTGCCAATTCTTCCTCCTGTGGGAATGGTTTCTCAACCTCGATCTGCGCTGCCGCCTGCTGCTGATGCAGGGTGTCCAGTTCGTTTTCTGCGGCGGTGATGCGCTCTGGGAAGTTGTTCAGGGAGTTGTCCAGACGGATAATGTTGCCCAGAGGGTCGGTGCCCAAGGGTACCGTGTACTTCCGCTGCCCCTTCAAAAGTGCCTGATACTCGCTGCGGAAGGTATCGAACCGCAGGGACAGTTCAAAGCCCCGGTAGCTGCCGATGACTTTTTCCTCGGCATTGGGCAGTTCGGAGCAGGCAAGCACCAGACGCTCACCGGCGGTCTTTTTCTCGTCGTAGGCAACGCCCTTGATGACCATGCCGCAGAACTCTTCTTTGCCCTGCGGGTGGGTGGCGGCAAGCTGTGCATCCGCTTTCAGCCCGGCGATGTGGGCGTTCGTTTCCTGAATGTCAGCCGGGAATTTTGTCAGCAGCTTGTCTTGCAGACGGAATTTCTGGCTCTGGTGGTCGGCTTTCAGAACCTTGAGTTTTGCGACCTGCACATCCAAATCCATCTTCTCCTTGATGAGCGGATTTCCGGCGCACAGTGCCTTGATCTCCGCATAAGAAAGTGCCTGCTCGTCCACATCCTCGCAGGAGCGAACAGGAGATTTGGAAGTCATGATTTGGCTGATAAACCGCTGTTTATTCTCAAGGGTCTGAAACAAGTACGAGTCAAATGTCCCTTCCGTGACGTAATTGAACACCTTGACTTCCTTATTCATATTGCCCTGACGGATGATGCGACCATTGCGCTGGGTCATGTCGCTGGGCTTCCAGCCAACATCCAGATGATGCACCGCCACAAGCCGGGACTGGACGTTGGTGCCCGCTCCCATTTTCGCCGTGCTTCCGAGCAAAACTCGCACATCGCCGGAGCGCACTTTGGAGAACAATGCCGCTTTTTTTGCTTCGGTATCTGCGTTGTGGATAAACTCGATCTCGTTTTCCGGCACACCGGCAGCAACCAGCTTTTTGCGAATGTCATCGTAGACGTTGAAATTGCCATCGTTCTTTGGTGTTGAGAGGTCACAGAACAAAAGTTGGGTCAGCTTCTGGTCTTTGCCTTCCTCCCAGATCTTCAGCACGTTCTGAACGCATACGTTCAGCTTGCTGTTGGGGTCGTCCGGCAGCATGGGGTTCATCAGGCGCACATCCAAGCCGATCTTTCTGCCGTCGTTGGTGACACAGAGCATATTGTCCACTGAGGCATCCACGGTACCGGAGTGGATTTCTGCGGCACGTTTGCTCAGTTCCTGCACCATTTCCTTTTGGATGTCGGACGGTTTCGCCACCACGGTTTCAAACTTCGCTTCGGGCACAGGCAGATGGAGCTGGTCGGATGTTTTAATGTCCGCAACCTCCTTGAACATGGACATCAGTTCCGGGAGGTTGAAGAACTTGGCAAATCTCGTTCTCGCCCGATAGCCTGTACCTTCCGGCGCAAGCTCGATTGCAGTGGTGGTCTCTCCAAAAGTGGATGCCCAGCAGTCGAAGTGGGTCAGCTTTTTCTGCTGCAAGGTGCTGTACTGCAAATACCGCATGACCGTGTACAACTCGGTCATGGAATTGCTCACGGGCGTGCCCGTGGCGAACACCACGCCCCGCCCGCCGGTGATCTCATCCAGATAGCGACACTTGCCGAACATATCGCTGGATTTCTGCGCTTCGCTGGTGGATAATCCTGCGACATTCCGCATTTTTGTGGTCAAAAAGAGGTTCTTGTAAAAATGGCTCTCGTCCACAAAAAGCCTGTCAACGCCCAGTTGTTCAAAGGTAATTACATCGTCTTTACGCTCATCGGAGCGCAGTTTTTCCAGCTTGGTTTCCAGCGTTTTCCGGGTCTTTTCCATCTGCTTGATGGAGAAATTCTCACCTGCATGGGCTTTCAGTTCGTTGATGGCGGCAAGCGTTTCATCAATTTGCTCCTGAATGATGCGCTCCTGCCGTTCAAAGGACAGCGGGATGCGCTCAAATTGCGAATGGCCGATGATGACGGCATCGTAGTCGCCGGTGGCGATGCGGGCGCAGAATTTTTTGCGGTTGGCAGTTTCAAAGTCCTTGCGCCGTGCCACCAAGAGTTTGGCGTTAGGATAGAGATTCAGAAACTCCGATGCCCATTGCTCCGTCAAATGGTTGGGCACTACAAAAAGACTTTTCTGGCACAGCCCCAGCCGTTTTGCTTCCATAGCGGATGCCGCCATTTCGTAGGTTTTGCCTGCGCCAACTTCGTGTGCAAGCAACGTATTACCGCCATAAAGCACATGAGCAATAGCGTTGCGCTGGTGTTCCCGGAGAGTGATCTCCGGGTTCATACCCACGAATTTGATGTGGCTTCCGTCATACTCACGGGGGCGGGTGGAGTTGAACAGCTCGTTGTACTGCTTCACCAGCGCAATGCGCCGCTGGGGGTCCTGCCAGACCCAGTTCGCAAAAGCGTCCTTGATGACCTGCTGTTTCTGCTGCGCCAGCATGGTCTCCCGCTTGTTCAGCACACGCTTGGGTTTGCCATCAGCATCCTCGATGGTGTCGTAGATGCGGACATCTTTCAGGTTCAGGGTTTCTTCCAGAATCTTGTAGGCATTGGCACGGGATGTGCCGTAGGTCTCGGAGGAGATAATATCGCCCCGCCCGGTGGCAGTTTTACCCTCCACACGCCACTCTGCGGTATACGGAGAATATCTCACCTTGACTGCATGACGCAGATAGTAGGGGATCTGGAAAGTCTCGGTCATAAATTTTTGAATGATTTCAGGCGCAAGCCATGTGGCACCCAGCCGCACATCAATTTCAGATGCTTCCAGTTCTCTGGGCTGTGCCTTAATCAGCGCATCCACATTGACCGCAAATTCCGGGTTGGTTTCGGCGGCGAACTGCGCCATTCGCAGCTTTGCCCGTACATCGCCGGACAGGTACTCGTCTGCCATCTGCCACCCCGCTTCCGGATCGGCAGGGTCGGCACTGGGGTCTTTGAAGATCACACCGGACAGTTCGGTGGTAATGCGCCCGTACTCACCGGGAGTGCCCAGCAGCTCTGCCATATAGGGCAAATCCACCTTGCCGCGTTCCCCGATGGACACTGCCAGCGCTTCACTGGGGGTATCCACGCTGGTGACGGTGCGCTCCGGGCGGATGGTGCGCTTGGTGAACATCGCCGCTTTGGATTTAAGCTGCCCTTGCTCGTCCAGATTTTCCAGCGAACACAGCAGATAATAGGAGGAATCCTGCTCAAACAGCCGCCCGTTTTTGCGGTCGTTCAGCAGACCGTACTTTGCGGTAAAGGCATCGTAGGCGGCGTTCAAACGCTCCTGCACTGCCTTGATGTCGGCATCGGGGTAATCCTCCAACTGTTGCTGAATCAGCTCGTTGACGATCTGCCGCAGCTCCACCATGCCGGTGACACGCCCCTTGGCGGTGTCGGACAGTTCAACCTGCGTCATCACGGAATTTTCCCGGTAGAAAACCTCGCCGTCCACCACGGTGTAGGAGAAATTCTTCACCTCCGGGTCAGCAGGGAGCGTCTTGCGCTCTGCCTCGGCATCCGCAATATCTGGCGTTTCCACCTCGACTTCGGTGTACTGACCCTCAATATGCTGTACCGCCTCGGCAAGCTGGTCTGCAAGGTTTGCACCCTCGATGGGAGCAACGGTCAATTCCTCTCGTCCATACTGGGTGCTTTCGGTGGAGAGTACGCCCAGAATCATCTCCGGGTGGTCTGCGAAATACTGGTTGATGGCAAAGCCATCCTCGGTCTTGCCCAACTGCACCCATGCAGGTTCGATGTCCGCAGGGCGGTCACGCTTCTGCAAAAAGATAATATCGCTGACAACATCCGTGCCTGCATTTGCCTTAAACGCATTGTTGGGCAGACGGATAGCCCCCAACAGGTCAGCACGCTCTGCCATGTGTTTGCGGGCGGTGCTATCCTTGCTGTCCATGGTATAACGAGAAGTCACAAACGCCACAATGCCGCCCGGACGCACTTGGTCGATGGCTTTCGCAAAGAAATAATTGTGGATGCTAAATCCCAGCTTGTTGTACGCTTTATCGTTGACCTTGTACTGACCGAAAGGCACGTTGCCCACCGCCAAATCGTAGAAATCACGGCGGTCAGTGGTCTCAAAGCCAGCCACGGTAATGTCAGCCTGCGGATACAGTTTTTTCGCAATACGCCCGGTGATGCTGTCCAGTTCCACGCCGTACAAGCGGCTGTCCTGCATGGTGTCCGGCAGCATTCCAAAGAAGTTGCCCACGCCCATACTAGGTTCCAGAATGTTACCGCTGCGGAAACCCATGCGCTCCACAGCATCGTAAATACTACGGATCACGGTGGGGCTGGTATAGTGGGCATTCAGAGTGCTGGAACGGGCGGCGGCATACTCGTCCTCGGAGAGCAGCCCTTTCAGTTCGGCGTACTCTTTTGCCCAACTATCTTTGCCGGGGTCAAAGGCATCTGCCAGACCGCCCCAGCCCACATACTGGGAAAGCACCTGCTGTTCCTCAGCGGTGGCACCACGGTGCTCCTCCTCCAGCTTGAACAGGGTACGGATGGCTTCGATGTTCCGGGCGAATTTCTGTTTGGGGCCTCCGACACCCAAATCATCATCCGTGATGTGGAAGTTCCCGGCAGGTTCTGGCGCAGGTTCAGCATTCAGGGCTTCATCCAAGGTTGCGGCATCCGGGAAGGTCTGCACCTTTCTGTCCATCACGGCAGAAATGGGTAGCGCATCCAGTTCTTCGTCAGTCAGTTCCGGCGTGACCTGCCGCAGACCGTCCTCGAATTGTTGCTTATTGATAACTTCGTTATCCCACGACTGCCCCTGTGCGCTGGTGTCGATGCGCACATCCGTTTCGCCTACATAGCCGATTTTGCCTTCGATAGTTCGGGTAGGAAGGTCAACGATAACATTGTCACCGACCTTGTAATCGGGTAGGGGGTGTTCCATCACATCCTGTTCCTGCTCGTACAACTCCCGGACAAGAGCCAGCGGTTCCTCCCGGAAAATCGGCATCCGCATTTCTGCCAGTGCCACATCCTGCAGGGTAACGCTGTCCTTATCAAAGTTTACCGTATCCACTCGGAAGGTACGCCCTTCCATGTGGATGGTAGCACCCAGCGGCAGATAATCCTCCCGGCGCAGGTACTTGGTCTGGTGATGAGTGCCGTCCTCGTTCAGCCCGGCAAGATAGACGTTCTCGCCGCACTGCCACAGCTGCTTGGCACGGTATGCCCACTGGTCGCGGGGAAAGCCGGTGACCGGGACGGTGCCCAGTGGCGTTTCCTTTTCCAGAAGCTTTCCGCCCAGAAGTTCACTGACTTTTTGCGCGTCATCTGCGTAAAACTCAAACTGTCCGTTCTGCTCAAAGCCCACCAGCGCATCCGGGTGCTGCTCCTTCAGGGCGTTGTACTCGGTAGCGGCATCCAGCGGCAACAGTGCCGGGCGTTCCTCCGCCTTACTGTGGTAGTGCTCCAGTTCCTCGTCCGTGACGCTGACCAGTTCCGAAAAATCCAGCGCCTCCAGCTCGGTTTCGGCCAGGTCCTCCAGACTTTCATACTGCCGCTCGTCTATCAGCACCTCGCCCAGATACCGCTCCACACGGTATCCCACCAGATCGACGTTGACCTGAATGGGGATCTCCTCATCCGTGGCGTTGGTGTAGGCAACGCCGATCTTGGACAAATTGGAGAAGTCCGGCTCAGAGTCGTATTCCTCCTGACAAAACTCCCGAATCAGGTTTTTGGCACGAGCAAGCTCAACATCCGGCTCTGCGTTGACAGGCGCAGGGGGCGTGTAATGCTCTTTCTCTTTGTCCGTCAGGTAACGGTCGGACTGGATCATCAGGTCGATATACTGTTCCACCTGTGCCCATTTTAAGGTGATTTTCTGGTGGTCGGGATAATGGTCGAATTCCAGTCCCTTCCAGTCGTGGTTGACAAACCCTCTGCTGCCATCCAGATAATCGTGGGAGTGCCCACCGATACCGTACTCCTTTGCCAGAGCCTTGGCACGGAGGCTGCGGTCAGGCTGGGTCTGGTACAGTGCCATAATGCGCTGTTTACCGCCCATAAATCCTGAACCGTGCTTGCGCAGTTCGTTCTCAATTTCCGCTTGAGATAACGAAAAAGCGGAGGGCGTTTTTTCGCTCTCCGCTTGGTCGATTTTTTCAATTTGCTGGACTTCGGTGGGGATGTGGGCATCAAAGAAACTTAACTGTAAATCAATTCCATCAGCACCAGTTCCTCTGCCTGTGCCCGCAGGCTGTTCATGTGCTGCACCCATGCCATCTGATTCTGCTCCTTGTCCGGGGCGGGGGTCTGTTTCAAGAGCTGTGCTATGGTCTGCTGCATCCGGTCCTCTGCTGTTTGCTCCACCTCCATCAGGTGCGGGTACAGGCTCCCGTTCAGGAGCATCGTGTTGTACAGCACTGGGCGATGGTCTTTCAGGTACGTCCGGCGCAGCCTGCCGTACTTGCCCAGCGGCTTCCGGGGCTGGTTCAGAATCAGGTTCGGGAGCTGGTAGTCCCCGACGGTCGAGTAAGTCACGTTCCTGCTGTTCGTATTCATATTGGCTCCTTTCTGCATTGCGGCGGCGAATGGTTGTTTTTATGGTGCGCTCGATGTTCCGCAGCACCTCCCGGCTCATGTCGCTGACGGCTGCGCCGAGGGCAAAGACGGCATCCGGGGTGGAGAAGTTGTAGATCGCCTGAAAATCGTCCTTGTCGAACCACCCGGCAGGCTCAAATCCACAGCGTTCCAGCAGCGTGTAGGTGACGCTGATTGCAGCAGCGCTTTTGAACTGCATCTCCACCCCGGCATCATCATAATCCATCAGCAGCGAACCGTCAACGATGGCGCGGATGTCCCCGCCGTTGTTGTCCCAGTAATCTGCCACCAGTTTCCCTGCAACGTCCGCAAGCTGCTGGCTGACACGCTCTCCGCTGATGCCATAGGTGGCGGCGAGCATTTCCGAAACCGGCTGCACCAAATCAGGGCCGAGCTGCCACACCTCCGGGTCACGGGAATTGCGGCGCACCCCGGTGTCCGACACATCGAAAACGTAGTGCAGACGAGGGAATCCGCTGGATTCGTCCAGCAGGGCGATGCCCTTGGCTCCCCGGCGCACATAGCGGTTCATCCGGTTGTTCCAGATGTCAAAGTCGGCGCAGGCGGTGGCATCCGGTCGCTGGGCGTAGATCATAAGCTGGTCTGCAAAGGGGTACTTATACAGCCGGGATGCGGTGGTCAGGTATGCTGTCCAGCTTTCCCAGTACCGGGTCATCCCGTTCGCTGTGCGCTGGGCAAGGGCGAGATATTCTTCAGTTTTGCTTGGCATAGCGTTCCTCCCTTCAAGTTCATGGTAAACAAAAAAGCGAGCGGCCTTTTCAGGTCACTCGCTTATGGAATCTATGGTATTTTATTCGTGTTTTGCAGCAAACTTTTCTGCCATCTCCAGCAGACGGTCAAAGGTCTGCTTTTCTTCCGGCTCCTCGATCAGCTTGGCAAGGAGCGCACGGAACACATCGGTGCTGTCCTGCCCCAATGCAACTGCAACTTTTTCAATGCAGTCGTGCAGCTTCTTGACATCATCATCGGAAGGCTTGGATTTTGCAAGCAGGTCGGACAGGTAGCTGATGAAGGGATAGGTAGAATCATCGTTGATGATCTCGTTGGTCTCCTCGATGATCTTCTGGTTATCTTCGGGGGTCATATCGCCTTTTTCTTCCCATACATCACGGGAAGAAGTGCGGCCTTTCAGAAAAGTGGCAAAGAGCAGGCGGTCGATGGGTGATCTTTTAGTGGTATCCATTGGCTATCCTCCGCTTTCAATTTTTCTGTGCATTAAAACTGGCTTTAGTATAGCATGAATGGAAGTATTCTATCAAGCCCAGTTTCTTGCGGTTTGCGAAAATTTTTCGTAACAAAAGAGCCTATGTACGCCGCCCGCAGGCGGCAAAGGTCAGTCCGGGGGGAATTTCAGTTCGGCAAACTCTGCATCGGTCAGCAGTTTCAGCTTTTCGATAACTCCCTCCGACAGTTCCCGCAGGGCAGTCTCATCGGGCAGCAGGTATCACTGCAGG
>ENA-ORLF01000730-ORLF01000730.1-human-gut-metagenome-genome-assembly--contig:-NODE-730-length-11076-cov-6.32973_pt1 | contig 11076 bp, 8 predicted proteins | sample MGYA00243066_ERZ508822 | MGnify/ENA primary metagenome ERZ508822 (study PRJEB26277, sample SAMN04329791) | human gut metagenome | biome: human-associated habitat | host: Homo sapiens | place: USA... | reverse complement strand
TTTCCCACTGCGTCGGGATTTGCGATTTCGGCAGGGGCAGCTGAGGCGGCTTCGGGCGGGCGGATGCAGTGGACGACGACACGGAAGGCATGGGCTGCGCGGGTCGAACGGCTTGCGCTGTCTGCGCGCCCTGCACCGCTCCACCAACCGGGATGAGCGGAATTGCCTGCGGTATAGGGAAACCGTCCACCTCCGATGTCATCAGGCAGTACACCGGCGCGAAGTTCGGACTTGCGGCGGGTACAGCGCGGACGCTCACAATTCGGCAGGATGAGAAATTGACGGTTTCTGGCGCAGGGCGTTTCGCATCATCCACGGGAATGAACCTCCTTCAAAATCAGCAGAAAAAAATGGAAGTAAAACCTCGATAAAACAAACACAAGGAGAGACGGAACTTTCAAATTGCTACTGCCTGACGTCCGACTGCACAATAAGAAGCATTCACACTTCTATTGTATCACGGATACGAGAAAAAGAAAAGTGCTGAATGTAAAAAAACAGGCTGTTTTCGGCTGGAAAATGCAAAAAAACAGTTGAAGTACAGGTGGTGTACAATTTGAATACAATTTGCGGAAGAGGTTACTTTGAACGTTGCGGAACATGAAGAAAAGGTTACATGGCTGTGTTTAGGACAGACGAGGGTGTAATAGCGCGGCTTAGGGTGCGCGTCTGCGGACGTGCGAAATTCCCCTTTTGACCCCTCTGCGCGATGGAGACGGCTTCTTCTCCATTCTTTTTCCGCGTGTTTAGCCCCTTTGTGCCGCGCCTATTCTTTTTCTGTTTCTTCCCCTATCCAATACCACTGATACACCTGCAAGACCTTTGCGCCTTCCAAGTCCTTCGCATACGGGCAGCGCATCACCCGCTGGCGATTCTGCGCAAACGACAATTCATACGTCCGCACCGTATCCCCCTGAAATCCGCGCGGCGACGGATCAACCGCCACAAACCGCTTCCGCTCCGCATTATACCCCACAATCAGCAGCGCATGACCTACACCGTTCGTCCGCTTCATATATATATATAGCGGCGAATATCGCTCATCGTTGAGATACTGCGCCATCATTTCATCAAATGTCGCTTCGGTCAATCCACGCCGCGCCAAACCATCCACCAGCGCCGTGATTTCGTCGTATGGCTCATTCAGCGTGCGCCGCTGGGCAAGGACGCTCATATCCACCGGGGTCATATCCACGCCAAGGTAGGACAGCGCCATCGAGTACACCGCACGCGTGCACATGGTGCCGATGTAGTAGGCATAAGGCGCGCCGTAGCGGTTTTCCTTCGCAGTCAGGTCAAATTCGCCTTTTTCCTCGCCCGAACGCCAGTAATCAGCGCAGAACATGTCGTCGCGCCGCGTCTGGACAATCAGGCGGACTTGCCCGCTCACAACATCCAAACGTTCGCCGGTATCGGACTGGATGAGCAGCGCATTTGCCTCTTCAGCGGACTGCGCCTCGCGGATGGAGGCGGGCAGCATTTCCTCCGCCCATGCCGCGCCGATAAGCGCCCAAATCAGCGCCAGTATCAGCAGGCCGCGGATTCCATGTTTCTTCAAGCCGCTCACCCCTTTCCGGCAGATTAACTTGTTCCATTATATCTCGTTTTTCGATGAATTTCAACATATTTCCGGGAATGTTGCATTTTCGCGCAGCAGGAAGCGGGTGCGCTCCGCTGATGGCAGGCACACCCGCCTCGTCAATTTTTCAAATAGTGATTCGCTTCGGAATCGGATTCGCGCTGACGGCATCCGCATTGCGCGGCAGAAATCAGCGTTTCCCCAGCATCTTCTTGAGGAACTGCCCCGTGTACGACTTTTCGCACGCGGCAACTTCCTCCGGCGTGCCTTCGCAGACGATTTCGCCGCCTTTGTCGCCACCCTCCGGGCCGAGGTCAATCAGGTAGTCCGCCACCTTGATGACATCCAGATTGTGCTCGATCACCAGCACGCTGTTGCCCGTTTCAGTCAGGCGCTGCAAAACGCCGATGAGCTTGTCCACGTCTGCCATGTGCAGCCCGGTCGTCGGCTCGTCCAAGACATAAAGCGTCTTGCCCGTCGCGCGGCGGCTGAGTTCCGTCGCCAGCTTCACGCGCTGTGCTTCGCCGCCGGAAAGGGTCGTCGATGCCTGCCCCAGCTTCATGTACCCCAAGCCTACGTCGTAGAGCGTTTCGAGCTTGCGGCGGATGCTCTCGTGGTTCTCGAAGAAGGTAATGGCTTCCTCGATGTTCATGTCCAGCACGTCGGAGATATTCTTGCCCTTGTAGGTCACTTCCAGCGTCTCGCGGTTGTAGCGCTTGCCCTTGCACACGTCGCACGGCACGAAAATATCCGGCAGGAAGTGCATTTCGATTTTCAGCATCCCATCGCCGCAGCAGTTTTCGCACCGCCCGCCCTTGACGTTGAAGGAAAAGCGGTTTTCCTTGTAGCCGCGCGCCTTCGCTTCGGGGGAGGCGGCAAAGATCTTGCGAATCTGGTCAAACAGCCCGGTGTACGTCGCCGGATTCGACCGGGGCGTGCGCCCGATGGGGCTTTGGTCAATGCAGATGATTTTGTCCAGCTGCTCCACGCCCTCCATGCTGCCAAACGCGCCGGGACGGGTTTTCGCGCGGTTCAGCACCTTCGCCAAGTGCTTGTAGAGGATTTCGTTCACCAAGCTGGATTTGCCCGACCCCGACACGCCCGTCACGCAGCAAAGGCAGCCAAGCGGCACTTTCACGTCAATGTTCTTGAGATTATGCTCCTTCGCGCCGCGGATGGTCAGGAAGCCCTTCGGCTGACGGCGCACGTCGGGAATCTCGATGCGCTTCTTGCCCGACAGGTACTGCCCGGTGATGCTGTTCGGATTGCGCTTGATATCCTCCACCGTGCCTTCCGCGACGATGTTGCCGCCGTGAATGCCCGCGCCCGGCCCGACGTCCACAATCCAGTCCGCCGCGTACATCGTGTCCTCGTCGTGCTCGACGACAATCAGCGTGTTGCCCAAGTCGCGCATTTTTTTCAAGGTGTTAATGAGCTTCATGTTGTCGCGCTGATGCAGGCCAATCGACGGCTCATCCAGAATGTACAATACGCCCATGAGCGCTGAGCCAATCTGCGTCGCCAGCCGAATTCGCTGTGCCTCGCCGCCGGACAGCGACCCTGCCGCGCGCGCCAATGTCAGGTAGCCCAGCCCGACGTCCTCCAGAAAGCCCATGCGCGCGTTGATTTCCTTCAAAATCTGCGCGGCAATCATGCTTTCCTTCTCCGTCAGCGCCAGCGACTGAAAGAACGCCCGCGCATCCGTGATGGACAGGCTGGACACCTCATACAAATTCTTGCCGCCGACCGTGACCGCCAGCGCTTCCGGCTTCAATCGCTTGCCGTGGCAGACGGGGCAGGGTTCTTCCGCCATGTATTCTTCATAGGCGGCTTTCATGGCTTCACTGCCTGTTTCCTCATAGCGGCGCTCCAAGGACGGAATCACGCCCTCGAACGTCGTGGAATACGTTCCCCTGCCGCTGGGCGTGTCATAGGTCATGGTCAGCTTCTCGCTGCCCGTGCCGTAAAGCAGGGCATGGATGCCCGCTTCGGGAATCTCCTGAATCGGCGTATCCATCGTGAAGCCGTACTTGTCACATAAGGCTTGGAAGTACTGCGCCGTCACGCCGTCGCCATCCGCCGAACCGAAGCCCATCGCGTTCAGTCCGCCCTGCCGCAGGGACAGCGACTTATCCGGGAACAGAATATCTGTACTTACCACCATGCGGTAGCCCAGCCCGCTGCACGCCGGACACGCGCCATAGGGGCTGTTGAAGGAGAACATGCGCGGGCTGAGTTCCTCGATGGAGATGCCGCAGTCCGGGCAGGCGTAATTCATGGAGAAGAGCAGCTCGCCCTTGTCCATCATGTCCATGATGACCAAGCCGCCGGAGCGCTTCGTCGCTGTCTCGATGGAATCCGCCAGACGGCTCTGGAACTCCTTGCCGGGGCGGACAATCAGGCGGTCAACGACGATTTCAATCGAGTGCTTCTTCTTTTTGTCCAGCGCCGGCACTTCCTCCAGCCGGTACAGCTCGCCGTCCACCCGCACGCGCGCGAAACCGCTCTTGCGCGCCTCCTCGAACACCTTGACATGCTCGCCCTTTTTGCCACGGATGACGGGCGACAGCACCATCAGCTTCGTGCCTTCGGGATAGGCGACGATTGCGTCCACCATCTGGTCAACGGTCTGCTGGCGGATTTCCTTGCCGCACTTCGGGCAGTGCGGATGCCCCACGCGCGCATAAAGCAGGCGCAGATAATCGTGGATTTCCGTCACCGTGCCGACGGTCGAGCGCGGATTGCGGCTGGTGGTTTTCTGGTCAATGGAGATAGCGGGGGACAGGCCGTCAATCTGGTCAACATCGGGCTTCTCCATCTGCCCCAGAAACTGCCGCGCATAGCTGGACAGGCTTTCCACATAGCGCCGCTGTCCCTCGGCATAAATGGTATCGAACGCCAGCGAGCTTTTGCCCGACCCGGACAGCCCCGTAAACACAACGAGCTTGTCGCGCGGGACGGTCAGGCTGACATTGCGCAGGTTGTGCTCCCTTGCGCCGCGAATGATGATTTGGTCGTTCATCGTTGCAATCCTCCTTGGCTTAGGTCATCAGTATACCACACCGAGGGGGCTTCATGCAAGGCGAACACGAACAAATATTTTCGTATCGTGGATATGCTGGGGGATTTTTATGGAATCGCATTGACAAATGAAGGCTTGTTGTGTATGATAATGGCATAAAGGAGGTTGTTCTAATGGAAAAGAAGTGCTTCGTAGCTCTGCTGATGGTTGTTGTGATGATGTGTGCGTGCTGGACGGGTGTACTCGCGGAGGATGTGGAACGCGAGACGTTCACGTCTGGGGACTATGAGTATGCGCTGCTGGATGATGGAACAGTGGAGATTACAGGGTACAATGGAAAAGCAGAAAAGCTCACCATTCCCAATATGCTCAATGGAAAAAAGGTTACTTCCATTGATAACAGAGCGTTTTATCTGTGTAATTCTCTAATCAGCATCATCATCCCAGATTCCGTTGCGAAAATTTCTGTTAATCCTTTTGCATACTGCAGCACACTAAAAAGTATTTTCGTTTCTTCTGAACATCCGTACTTTTTTGCCATTGATGGCGTTTTATTCCGTAAAGCAGATAGCTGTTTGATTTCTTATCCTAAAGGAAGGGAGTACACAACTTATAACATTCCTCAGGGGATTACCGCCATTGAAAGCAGCGCATTCTACGACTGCAAGTTTCTGACCCGTGTCACCATCCCCGATTCCGTTACCTCCATCGGTGACTGCGCGTTCTCCTTGTGCGATTCCCTGACGAGCATCACTATCCCCGATTCCGTTGAACAAATTGGTACGAATCCTTTTACAGTCTGTTCCGCACTAAAAAGCATTTCTGTTTCTCCTGAGCATCCGTATTTTGCCACCATTGATGGCGTTTTGTTCCGAAAAGCCGATAAAGCCTTGATTTCCTATCCTGCCGGCATCAGTTCTTCAACTTATACCATTCCGCAGGGAATTACCGCCATTGGCGACAGCGCGTTCTACTACTGCGACTCCCTGACCTCCGTCTCCATCCCCGATTCCGTTACCTCCATTGGTGACAACGCGTTCTACTTCTGCGAGTCCCTGACGAGCGTCACCATCCCCGATTCCGTTACCGCCATTGGCGACAGCGCATTCTCCTACTGTGACTCCCTGACCTCCGTCTCCATCCCCGATTCCGTTACCTCCATTGGCGACGAGGCGTTCTACTCCTGCTCTTCTCTGACCTCCGTCAACATCCCCGATTCCGTTACCTCCATTGGCGACCGCGCATTCTCCTACTGCGACTCCCTGACCTCCGTCTCCATCCCCGATTCCGTTACCGCCATTGGCAACCGCGCGTTCTACTACTGCGACTCCCTGACCTCCGTCTCCATCCCCAATTCCGTTACCTCCATTGGCGACTACGCGTTCGGTGACTGTTCCAACCTCACCCTCACCGTCCCTCGCAACTCCTACGCCTTAGAATACGCCAAAACCAACAACATCCCCTACACCTACCCCGACGCCAACGACTGGCTGAACAACTAACCCGCAATCAAATTCCTTTCGCCGCCTTGCTCCGCGCACCCGCCGGGGCAAGGCGCTTTTTCTTCCCCCCTTGCAGTCCTCCCGCGAAAGTGGTATGATAGAAGACAGAACGCAAGGAGGCGGCGAAGATGGAGCGCATCCGCAAAATTCCTGACGACAGCGACCGCGTGTCCCCCGATGAGGACGACGAGGACATGTCGCCCTATGAACCGACGTACCGCGACGGCAGCGCGAAAAACGAGTGCTGGCGCGACGACGACGGCTGATGATCCCCCCGAAAGGAGAAGACCCCCATGCTGACCATTGATTTTCTGACGGACTATGTGTGCCCGTTCTGCCTTGTCACGAAAGAAAACCTCCGCGCGGCGCTGAAAACGCTGCACCAAGAGGCGGAAATCATCGAGCATCCGTATGCGCTGACCCCCGAAGGCGGCGAGGCGACCGACATCTGCGACGAGGAGCATCGGGCGTATTTCGCGCGGCTGAAAGAACCCGCGGAGACGGTCGGGCTGAATATGCAGCTTCCGCCGGAAATCCGCCCGCGCCCAATGACGTATCTGGCGTTTGAAGGGGCGGTGCTGGCGGAAAAATCGGGCAAGCACGAAGCGTGGAGCGACCGAGTTTACCGCGCGTATTGGGTCGATGGGCGCGACATCGGGCAAATTGACGTGCTGTGCGTGCTGGCGGCGGACATCGGACTGAATGCGGACGAAATGCGTCAGGCGCTCGAAAACCGCGCCTACGCGGACGACGTGAAGACCGCCATCCAGCACACGCTGGACACCTATCATCCGCGCGGCGTGCCGATTCTGTTCGTCAATGGGCAGCGCATCCGCTTGCGGGCGTACACGCTGCCGGAAATGACGGACGTGCTGCGCGGCGTGATTCCGGCGGAAGAAAATCAGGAGGAAACGGGCTGCTCCGCGGACGGATGCCGCCTGAATTGGTAAGCAATGCAAACACTAACACATCGGGTGCAGTATTATGAAACCGACCGCATGGGCGTGACGCACCACTCGAATTATATCCGCTTCATGGAGGAAGCGCGCGTGGCGTATCTGGAGCAGCTCGGCTTCCCGTATGCGGAACTGGAGCGCCGCGGGGTGATTTCGCCCGTGACGGCGGTGAACTGCAAGTATCTGGCGACGACGACGTTCGACGACCGCATCACGGTGGATGTGCGCGTGGAGGCGTTCAACGGCGTCGTGCTGACGATTGGCTACGACATGACGAAGCAGGACGGAACGCGTGTGTTCACCGGCTCGTCCGAACACTGCTTCTTGAATCCCGAAGGGCATTTCATTCGGCTGCAGCGCGATCAGAAGGAGTTTTACGAAATGCTGATGCGCGAGCTGAACGTCCATCATCCAGCAGAAGGAGAAACATCGCATGAATAACCAGACGACAATTGGCATTCTTGGTTCCGGCACATGGGGCATTGCGCTGGCGCGGCTGCTGCACCGCAACGGGCACGATGTGACCGTGTGGTCAAAATTCCCGAAGGAAATCGAAAATCTGTCTGCTACGCGCACGCATCCCGCGCTGCCAGGGCTGGTGATTCCGGAAACGGTGCATTTCACCTGCGATTTGCAGACAGTGGCAAGCGGCAAGGATATTCTGCTTTTTGCCGTGCCGTCTATCGCCATTCGGCAGACGGCGGAAAGCGCGCGCCCGTTCATCCCGGACGGACAGATTATCGTGGATGTTGCCAAGGGCATTGAGCCGGACACACTCATGACCATGACCGAGGTCATCCGCGACGAATTGAGCAAGGACGGTCAGCATGACCATGTGAAGCTTGTCGCGCTGTCCGGCCCGACCCATGCGGAGGAAGTCGCGCTTGACATGCCGACTTCCATCGTATCCGCCTGCACGGACATGCAGGTGGCGGAAACGGTGCAGGATGTGTTCATGAACACCTGTATGCGCACCTATACGAACACGGACGTGCTTGGCGTAGAGCTGTGCGGCGCGATGAAGAACATCGAGGCGCTCGCCGTCGGCATTTCCAGCGGGCTGGGCAACGGCGACAACGCCCGCGCCGCCCTCATCACGCGCGGCATTGCCGAAATCAGCCGTCTGGGGCTGAAAATGGGCTGCGCGGAGTACACGTTCGGCGGACTGGCGGGCATCGGCGACCTCATCGTGACGGCGACGTCCATGCACAGCCGCAACAACCGCTGCGGCATCCTCATCGGGCAGGGTGTTCCGCCGCAGGAAGCCGTTCGGCAGGTCGGCACGGTGGAGGGCATCAACGCGCTGCCCGCCGCGATGCAGCTGATGGAGCGCTATCAGGTGGAAATGCCGATTGCCAAGGCGGTAAACGCGGTCGTGAAGGGCGAAATCAGCGCGAAGGACATGGCGCTGGCGCTCATGACGCGCGACAAGACGAGCGAAGTGCGTCAGAGCGAACTGGCGGTTCGCTTCGAGAGCGCCCTCATGCGCCACATTTCCGGCGGCATCATGCGCCGCGTGATGGTCATCGGGGAATTTGCGGATTTGTCGCACGAGGCGATTGCGTTCCTGACCCGCGCGAAGGACGAGGGCGGACACCTGACGGTCGCGCTGACCGGATGTGCGCAGGATGTGCGGAAAAGTTCGCTGCTGGCGCTGCGGTGCGTTGACCGCGTGTTGGAATTGGAGACGGAGAAGCTGACGCTGCCGGAGCTGATGCGCCTGTACCGCATTGAAGTGCTGGTGCTGGCGAAGGGGCAGGACGTGCCGGAGATGCTTCCGCCGACGGTGAAGGTGAAGTATCTCTGAACCACAGGTTCTCCCCAATAAACACGCGGGCATTGTATGCAAATGCGCTCAACTGAATCGCGCGAAAGGGAGTCCAGAGGGTCGAAGACCCTTTGGCGGAGTCAAGGGGCAGCGCCCCTTGCGTCCCCCCAATAAACACGCGGAACCAGTATGAGAGTGTCACCAACTCAATCGCGAAAAGGGTGTCGAGAGGGTCGAAGACCCTTCGCGGGTGCAGGGCAGAGCCCTGCCGGAGTCCAGAGGCAGAGTCTCTGGCGCCTCCCCACGTCCTCCCATAAGAAAGGAAAAAAACGGATGCAAGCACAGGAAACCCTGCGGAAGTACTTTGGGCATGAGGCGTTCCGACCGGGGCAGGAGGTCATGGTGAATGCGCTGACGCACCACCGGGACGCACTGGGCGTCATGCCAACGGGCGCAGGAAAATCCATGTGCTATCAGGTGCCGGCGCTGATGATGCCGGGGGTCGCGATTGTTATTTCGCCGCTGATTTCGCTGATGGCGGATCAGGTAGCGGCGCTCAAAAGCGCGGGCGTTCCGGCGGCGTACCTCAACAGTTCGCTCACCCCGCGCCAGATGGATCTCGCCATGCAGCGCGCGCGGCAGGGCGCGTACAAAATCATCTACGTCGCCCCGGAGCGCCTCGAAACGCCCTCGTTTCAGGCAATGGCGCAATCCATGCCGATTTCTCTGCTTGCCGTGGATGAGGCGCACTGCGTCTCCCAGTGGGGGCAGGATTTCCGCCCGGTGTATCTGCGCATCGCGGATTTCGTCGATTCGCTGCCCACCCGCCCGGTCATGGGCGCATTCACCGCGACCGCAACCGAGCGCGTCCGGCAAGATATCATCCGCCTATTGCGCCTGCAAAACCCGGAAACGGTCACGACCGGCTTCGACCGCCCGAACCTCTACTTCGAGGTCATCCGCCCCAAGAACCGTGATGCTGCCCTCATGGATATTCTCCGCCGGAAACGCGGCGAAAGCGGCATCGTCTACTGCGCGACGCGCAAAGCGGTCGAGCAGGTCTGCGACAAGCTGATTCGCGCGGGCATCGACGCGACGCGCTATCACGCTGGGTTGAGCGACGAGGAGCGCAAGGAGAATCAGGAAAAATTTCAGTACGACACCTGCCCGGTGATGGTCGCGACGAACGCGTTCGGCATGGGCATCGACAAATCCAACGTGCGGTTTGTCATTCACTACCAAATGCCGCGCTCAATGGAGGCGTACTATCAGGAAGCCGGGCGCGCCGGACGCGACGGCGAGGCGGCGGAGTGCATCCTGCTGTACAACGGGTCGGACATTTTCACCGCGAAGTGGATGATTGAGCACACCGAGCCAAACGAGAACATGACGGCGGCGGAGCAGTCGGCAGTGCGCTATCAGGACATGAACCGCCTGAACCGAATGGTGGATTACTGCACGAAGCCCGGCTGCCTGCGGGCGTTTATCCTGCGGTACTTCGGGGAGAACGCGGCGCAGGACTGCGGGCATTGCAGCGCCTGCTGCGGCGCGCGCTACGGCGAGGCGGAGGGAATCGCCCGGCAGCGGCGGCGAGGAGCGGACGGCGTACATCTGGGGCAGCAGGCGACGGCGGAGAAGATCGGCAGCATCGGGAAAATCGAAGCCCCGGCAGGCGGCGATTTATTCGAGCAGCTGCGGCAGGTGCGGATGGCGCTCTCGAAGCTCTATCACGTTGCGCCGTTTATCATTTGCAGCGACGCAACCCTAACGTCCATGGTGCGGCGCAAGCCGGAAACGCTCGAAGGAATGCGGAGCGTCAGCGGCATGGGCGAAATCAAGACCGCGCGCTACGGCGAAGCCTTCCTTCAGGTAATTCGCCCGTATGTGGCGCAGGAGCGGAAGATGAAAGCGAACGTGAAGCTGCTGGCAGAGCGGGCGCAGTCCGCCGCGTTCCGCAACCCGGTGCGCACCGCCCCCAAGCCGATGCCGCCCAAGCCCGTCTACACGCCCCCGCCCGCGCCGGTCATCCCGGACATCGACTGGGACAACCTGAGCGACCCGGAGGTACTGTCTGACGCGTACCTATCGGGTTTAACGATTCGCGAAATGTCGCAGAAATCCGGCCTATCCGAAAGCTGGCTTCGCGAAAAACTGCGGAGCATGGACTTGATATTCTGATGAGGAACGACAGAGGCTCTGCCTCTGGACACCGCAAGCGGCTTTGCCCCCTGAACCAAGCAGCCGCGCCG
>ENA-ORLF01000713-ORLF01000713.1-human-gut-metagenome-genome-assembly--contig:-NODE-713-length-11180-cov-8.79002_pt1 | contig 11180 bp, 13 predicted proteins | sample MGYA00243066_ERZ508822 | MGnify/ENA primary metagenome ERZ508822 (study PRJEB26277, sample SAMN04329791) | human gut metagenome | biome: human-associated habitat | host: Homo sapiens | place: USA... | reverse complement strand
CTACGCCGTCCGCAAATTCTTCAATGGAAATATAGGTGAACATATCAGTCCTCCGGTTTGACCGCAACATATTTTTGATTGCGGCTGTTGGGCTTGTCGGGAATGGTCATGCGAAGCTGCCCGCTTTCCAGCAGGGGCTTCAAATGGGATTGCATAAGGCTGCGGACGCTTTTATATCCACAGTATGCGGCGATCTCGGTTCTGGAACGCGGCTCTTGGCAGCAGGCCAAAATCTTATCTCTGATACCGACTTGTGCGGCATCTTGTGCGCCGACTTGTGCGTTATCTTGTGCGTCGCGGCTTTCACTGCGGAAGAACACAACAACGAACCCTGACTTCATAATCTTAAACGCAAACCGGCAATTTGCTTCGTTGCAGGCGTCGGCAATCCGCTTCAAGCCTGTGCCGAAGCTCTCCACATCCTTTGAGTAGTAGAGGATGGAGGTAATCAGCGGATTTCTGCGCACGGGGCGCTCATCGCCGCTGATGAAGTCCTCCGGCTTGTAGCCCTCCGGGAAGCTGCCCGGATTATATATCTCAACACGGTCTTTGTAGATGGCGACCTCGTTGCTCTGACAAGCGCCGTAGTCCTTATGACAGAAGGAGTTAATCAGAGCCTCGCGGATGGCGTCGGCAGGGATTTCGGGAATCTCCTTGCGCTGCAAGGAACCGTCAAAATGGACACGCCAGTGGATGTTGCTCATGATGTATTTTTCGGCAAGCGCCACCAGCTCAAACACCGTTCCGCGATGACGCTGGATGTCCAGAAACGTCAGCCGCTCCGTTCCCGCGAAGATCGCCATTTGCAGCTCTGCGTACATACTCTCGCAGAACAGCACCATGCCCGCGTTCAGCAGATGCTCTCCCTCGGTCAGCAGCAGTTTATTCAGCGCAGAGGTCTTATCCGCATATTCAAATTCAATGCGCTTTGCCTCATGCCCGCGCTCAATATACCGCTCGACCAGCTTTCCGTCTACCTGCTCCACAAGAAAGTTTGACACGCGCCGTTCCCATGCGTCCTCTGCGCCGTCCTGCTTTCTCAGGTAGGCCACAAGCTCCTGCTGCGACAGCACCTTGTCCTCGTCCGCAACGCGGATGCGGGCAACATCATACGCAAAGTATGGCGTATTGTAACCCTCAAAGCGGACAAGGATGCACTCTTTCCCGTCGATGCGCACGGTCTGTATCTCAGGAAAAATCTGCGGCTCGATATGATTGGAGATTGCCTGACTGATGTCCCGCAGCGTTTTTTCGGAGATTTCCTGTCCGATGGGCGTACCGTCCGGCCTGACCCCGAAATATAGCTCGCCCTTCTGATGCTTGTTGAGGATCGCGCCGATGGAAACGATCCCTTCCTTCAGCTCTCCGGTGGACTTCTTAAATTCAAGCGTTTCGGTTTCTCTGCCGAGATTCATCCCGCGTCACCCCGTTTCTGTTCCTCATCATAGGCAAATGCTACCCCATGGCGTTTGCAGTATTCCCGTATAACGAACATCGTCATCTTATTCGGAACGGTTCTTCCGTTCTCCCAACGGTTTACCGTTGCGCAGCTCACATTCAAATCCTCCGCAAGCTCTTTTTGCGAAATCCTGCGCTCGCTGCGCAGCTTGATAATAGCGTCTGCAAAGCTCATACACTCCACGCTCCTTTTGCATAGTATAACACCTGTTAGGCGCTTTTACAACCGGAGCGGCGCATTGTTCAGAAAAAAGTTGCAAATCCGTCTTACAGAAGGGAGGCCGCGCCCCATGGCGACCACACGCATCATTTCCATGCACGTCAGTCACGGCAAGACGATTGCCGACTGCCTGACTGACCGCATCGACTATTCCAAGAATCCAGATAAGACGCAGGGCGGCGAGCTGATCTCCGCCTACGAATGCGATCCCAAAACCGCCGACGCGGAGTTTCTTTACTCCAAGCGGCAGTACCAGACCGTCACCGGGCGGGAGCAGCGGCACGACGTGATCGCCTATCAGGTGCGCCAGTCCTTTAAGCCCGGAGAGATCACGCCGGAGGAAGCAAACCGCGTAGGCTATGAATTTGCCGAGCGGTTTCTGAAAGGCAGACACGCCTTTTTCGTCGCCACGCACACCGACAAAAAGCACATCCATAATCACATCATCTGGAACTCCACCACGCTGGACTGCAAGCACAAGTTCCGCGATTTTCTCGGCTCCGGCAGGGCGGTCGCAAGGCTCAGCGACGCCATCTGCACCGAGCATCGGCTGTCCGTCATCGCAGCGCCCAAGCGCGGGAAAAATCACTACGGCAAGTGGCTGGGCGACAATGCAAAGCCCACCCACCGGGAGCTGCTCTGCGGCCTTATCGACACGGCGCTTTTGCAGAAGCCCGACGGCTTCGACGCGCTTTTGAAGCTGCTGGCGGAGGCAGGCTGCGAGGTCAGGCGGCGCGGCAATACGCTGTCCCTGCGCCACCTCGGCAAAAAGGGCTTTGTCCGTCTTTCCTCCATCAACGGCTATTCGGAGGATGAGCTGTGCGCTGTCCTTGCCGGGAAAAAGGAGCATACGCCGCGCAAAAAGCGCAGTCAGATCGCGCAGAGAAAGAACACGCTGCTCATCGACATCGAGGCGAAGCTGCAAGCGGGAAAGGGCGTGGGCTACGAGCGCTGGGCAAAGGTGTTCAACGTCAAGCAGATGGCGCAGACCTACAATTATCTCCGGGAGCACGGCTTGCTGGATTATGCGGAGCTGGAGGAAAAAGCCTCTGCTGCAACGGAACAGTTCCATGCGCTTTCCGCGCAGATCAAGGCGGCGGAGACGCGCATGGCAGAGATCGCCGTGCTGAAAACGCATATCATCAACTACGCCAAGACCCGCGACGTTTACGCGGGCTACCGCAAGGCCGGTTACTCGAAAAAGTATCTCGCGGAGCATGAGAGCGACATCCTTCTGCACAAGGCGGCGAAGAACGCCTTTGACGAGCTGGGCGTGAAAAAGCTCCCCACCGTCAAGAGCTTGCAGGAGGAATATGCCAAGCTGCTTGCCGAAAAAAAGGCGGCGTATGCCGAATACCGGCGTTCGCGCGATGAGATGCGCGAGCTGCTGCTCCACAAGCAGAATGTGGACAGGATGCTGGGCAAGGATGAGCGCAGCGAGGAAAAGAAACAGGAGCATGACCGCCAGTAACGGCCATGCTCCCAAGCGTTTCGCAGAAACGCGCAGCCGCACATTTTTGTGCGTTCAAAGGGTTTCAGGGGCGCTGCCCCTGACAAGCAGAGGGCAGTTTTCGCGGCGGCGGAAATTGCCCGAAAAGCAAAGTGGGTACCTCTTTGCCCTGCTTGCCCAAGTTATCCCGAATCCTTGATAACCATCAATACAGCATCCCGTGCGGACGGCAGGCGATTTTTACCGACATTTAATATAGCTTGTTGCAGCATCAATCGTCTGCACTTTGCTGCCTAACTTGGCATAGAATGTGCAGGTAGCTCTGTAATATGCGCCGCTAACACAACCGGTAGCGCTTCCCGACCAAGCGAAGGAACTTGTGCTATATGAATACTTGTCATTCCAGAAAGCATCCGGTTCCCAGGAGCTTCCGTTCCAGCGCTCTATTTTAAGGACCGTAAACCCAAGTTTATCAACAGTTTTCTTTGTGCTAACGTTTGCATTTACAGATATTTTACCTACACTTGGACTGCTGATAGATAAACTTGGGCTGTACATCAAATCTGCAGCTCTCGTTTGTGGCGACAGAATGACACATCTGTCTGATGAAAATGGATCGGAAGAGGCAATACCCGTAGGCTCAGAACGTTCTAACGCAAATGTGGTTGTTCCAAGCACTAACGTCATTGTGCATATAAGCACCAGCGATATGATTTCTTTGACTTTCATGTTAGGTGTCCTCCATATTATTTTGTATAGACTTCAAGAGAATCTATGATAAGCAAAACTTCCTCATATGGCAAATCAGTGTTAATAGTGTATATCATATAGCCATTTGTCCACGTTGCGTAGACCATTGTACCTGTTTGTGTCAACGTATATGTTATACTATTTCTCTTGTACTTTTTATACTCTTCTTTGTTATCAGGTAAAACAACTGTTACTGCGCTCTCTGATTCAAGATGCTCATCAACTTTATATGATAATGAGTGTTGTTCGCTCTTATAGACTATATTCAGCACTTTGCCGCCTTTGCCACAGTTTCCGTATACTCTATCCACATCAAAGCCATCGGGCAAGTGCATCGGCAGCATGGGTATAATATCCAACTTATTAAGAGCATCATCGATTGATGGATAATCGATCGGCTCAATTATACCGTCATCCATAATTGTAATACTGTTATCATTTATGATGCTTCCATTGGCAGAATCGAAGGCTTCTTCCTCCTCCGGAACATAGTTCACAGAGAGATAACCGGCATCCCAATGAATCAAAGCGGTCCATATTCTAAAGTCAATAGCTTGAGCCACACCGGTGCCAAGAAGAAGCATCAATAAAATGCTAGTTGCGAACGCAAGCCGTGGCCTTTTATAAGCCATCCGAACACAAGCTGGACTCTCAGCCTCTAATTTTACAATAAGCTTACGCCTGCTGTCATGCAGGTAGTCCAACGTATCCAGACACTCATTTAGCAGTGCTTCGTCTCGCCGTTCAACGGGTTTGCATATTTCGGCTTCAAAAACAGAATCCACATATTTTATCTGAGCATCATATCTTTTTATCCTTTTTTGGTATTCACGATGATCGCCCATGACGCTTCTCTCCTCTTATACTCTTATATGGTCTATTGCATGGCAAGGTAACAGGATTTCTAAAAAAATTTTTTGATTCCATCATATATCTTATTTCGCAGCCGCATCAAGCGCATCTTTGTGGCCGACTCGGATATACAAAGCAGATCGCTTATGTCCCTTACGCTTTTGTTTTCGACATAAAACAGATGGTATATCTGTTTTTCATTGTCGCTAAGCAAGCTCAAAATTCCATTTTTGATTTCTTGAATTTCGCTATCGCTAAAAATGTTGTCCGGCCACAATTCAAAGCTAAAATCATGCTTTAGCGTCATTCTGGAAAAGAGTGTTTCCTTCTTTGTGCGCCTACGTTGAGCCTTATAGTGGTCGGAAATTATGTTTTTAAGCGATCGCATCATCCAACCACCGATGTTCTCGTGATCCCTTAACTTCTCTATATTCTTTGAGGCAACATCAAAAACCGCATGCACACAGTTTGCTGCGGCATCATTGTCAAAATTCACCTTGGGAAGGGCATAGCGATAGAGGAGAAAATAATACTGTTCGTAAAGATTACGAATAATCTCCGCATCGCTTTCTGCTTCTGTATCAAAACTTGCCATGTAAGATATTGCACTTCCCTCCATCTAAACTTTGTAATTATATATTAACACGGCACTGCTAATCACGTAAAGTGTTATAAGCAGTGATGAGTTAAACATTGTGTTAACAGATTCATCTCAAGTATTTCTGTTGATTCGTCCCAAGGTTGCTGCATACAGCCAGTATCAACTCGCATCTGTTAATAAAAACATCCAACTTTAGTCCGCACAGTCACAACAAAAGATTTTTGTTACTTTGCATTCCGTGAAACCATACCATATAAGAAAAGAAGAAAAGAAAGCTATAAGGTACAGAAACGATAAGGCACAGGAAGGAGATGTTTCCATTGGGTGAATGAAAAAGTTCCTGTAAATCATGAAACGGACAAGCTCATCGCTGTGGGAAGCAATGCAGAGTTGCAAGGGCTGAAGGGGTAATATATTATGCTTGATTATTGTCTGATACCCAGCGAACATGAAAGGAATTTTTATGCAAAAGAGATTCTTAAGGAAAGCGGCATTTACATTGATAATGCTGTTGATTCTTGTTTCTGCCAGTTCGGCTTTAGCTACGACAGCTAGCAAGACTTATACCGAAGCTAAGATAACCCATGTTTGGAAATGTGGGCCGATCAGCCGTTCCAGTGGAAGTACCAAGTTTACATCTGGCAAAGATGACAACACGCGTATTGTATTTGCGGTATCTGGTTTGGAACGATATCAGGTTGTAGAATTAGTGAATGCGTCCAATGTTTCTGTTAGCGGACAAGCGGAAGTTCCAACTGGGCAGTCATCTGGCACCTTGTCGGTATACTCCGCGTACCAAACGATTTCTTCTATCTATTTGCAGATTCGAAACCCGTACTACAACACACCGAATGCGTCTAGAATGACCACGAGCGGAACATTCTCGGCAACCTATCAATAAAGCATAAGCTGGGGCGCATGCTTACGTATGCGCCCCGAAGTCCTGCCTTTTGGCAAAGGAGACAAGGAGATGAGTAAATGAAGAAGGCCATATACCTTTTAAGCGTCTTTTTTTGCATTATTGCTATATCTGCCTGCCAGCCCACGCCCGAAAAAGAGATAGTGGTGCATAAGGCGGCGGAACAATTAGAAGCTACACTTGTTGAAAGCGATGATAAGGAAGCTGACAGCACCTTTATTTGCCCAAGTAAATTGAATGAAGAAATACAAATGCCACATTTCAGGTTTGTGGCGGATACGGATATTGAGATAGGCCAAGCGGAAGGCTTTCATGTGTATGAAGCGACGCAAGACAGGTTTGGTCAAACCCGCTTGGATGAAATACTTTCATACTTCTCTAAAGACCTCATCGGAGTGCGCTCCGGTGAAATGACGAAAGAAGATTTGGAAGAACTCATAGTCATTCTAAAAAGAGGAATGCCGAAAAAACAGCAAGACGGCTCCGTTCTGTATGAGCCATCTGCCGATAGCGCCGAAATAATCGAAAGCTTATCCGAAGAATTGCGAAATGCGCCTAACGAGGAATATATTCCCATTGCTGATTATGACCCGACTTTCCCATGCAATGTGGTTTTCAAAAACAGTTTGGAACAAAATGTTTATGTGTTTGCCGATGAAAATCAAATAGAAATTTTCCCGAAGAATGCCGGAACCATACAACTACAATCATGGATAATAAAGAACGGCGGTTGGGACGGAGAAGGTCCTGTTGTACTGGAACCCGTTTTATCCGAAGAAGAAGCGTTGACAATATCAAAAAACGTATTGAATGATTTGAAAATTGAAGGCTTTGAAGCGGCACATATTGAAGCGGCACGTATGCTGGATGGATTCTTTGGCTATGCTACGGTCTCGGTGGGCTACCAAATAACTTTTTGCCGTGCAATCGATGGGCAAATTCCGTTTGACAGCAGCATATTGACCCCGGGGGTTTTGGGGTTTGAGGATGAAGCGGACTATATCAAACCATGGCCGCAGGAAAGAATTGTGCTTATGGTGGATCAGGAGGGAATCCGTTTCTTTCATTGGGAGTATCCCGTTATTATAACGAATAAGTTAGAAAGCAACATGAAGCCTCTATCATTTGAGGCGGTATGGCAGCACGCGAAAGACCTGCTTATTCTTGGTTCCTCATGGGTAGCCGATGCTACCACAGTCGAGGATAGACACATTACGCGAATTATGCTCACAAACTGCATGGTTCGCTCTACAAAGGAAAGGAACAAGGTTTTCCTCATTCCGACATGGCTGTTCATCGTGCAAAAAGAGAGCGCCTTGGACGGGCATATTTTACCATCCTATATAGCAATCAATGCATTAGATGGATCCCGTGTTGAAATGCACAATAATTTTTCCTAAGAAATATATTGCATGACCGCATTGAACCCCGCCACGCCTGCTTTCAAATTGTAAAAACCGGAGAAAGGAGAAATCCCGCATGAAAAAAGCCCCTTTGCGCCAGCCTCAGGCAGGCCATGCTGAGCCGTGCATTCCTTATCGGCGTTTCAGGCACGGTGCTGGAGCTGCTCCCTTCCACGGTGCAGGGCATATTGTCCGGCTTCCGCTCGGCGGAGTTCCTTTCCCACGGCTTCCACAGCGACCTTATCATGAGCGCACTGTCCTCAGATGCCATGGCATTGGCTTTGCCAATTTTAGCGGCGCTGCCGTATACCGCTTCCTTCATCGACGATGTAAAGAGCGGCTTCATAAAGGAGTATCTCCCCCGAACCATCGTATCGCGGTATATCGCGGGCAAGGCCGCGGCCTGCGCTGCTTCCGGCGGGCTGGCGCTGGGGATATTCATAGCCTACGGCTTTGCCGCGCTGCTGTTCCTGCCCATGGAGGCTTACCCCAAGCCTGGGGAAAGTGTGCCGAATTACTTTGGCAATCTAATGGAAACTGCGCTCATGTTCTTCGCCTCGGAGGCATTCTGGTCGCTTACAGGGCTGACCTTCGCCGCCCTCACGAACAGCAAGTATATGGCATATGCAAAGAAGGAAAAGAATGATATGAGAAAAACAAACGACAAGGCGCGGGAAGGAGATATTTCCATTGGGGGAATGAAAAAGTCCTTGTAAATCGCGAGCCGGACAAGCTCATCGCTATGGGAGGCGATGCAGATTCGCAAGGACTATAAGGTAGTATACATCGTTTTCCTTTGAAACTCAACTATTTTGAAGGAGACTTATGCCTTTGGCTTCGGCTTTGATTATCGTGCTTGCTGTTAATAGCATAGCTTTTACCGAGGCTACAACGTCCACGGTTGCTCTAAACTTCAAGAACCACTATATAGATACAAGAGGTATTCAATGAAAATAACGAATTATTAATTTGTTACCTTGCCTTTCTGTAAACCATATATAGATAAAGTGGGTAATGTATAAGATGTTTGAGCGGCAAAGAGATGAAAGGGCTTCGCCTTCCGAGCTGATAATGAAGCAGTCGTGCTTGTCCTTGGCGACATCAATACCCACGCAAATCATGATGGTACCTCCGGTATGTTTATTTGATGCTGGGTCCACAGGACGCTTTACTCTTGTAACCTTGTTCTACATAAACCGTCTGGCGGTGTCTAACTGATTAACAATACTGTAAAGGACTGTGGTTGGAGCCTTTCATGAACCGTCTTGCGGTAGGAGCTGATAACCAATCCACAGCATCCCTTACAGTGTAGCATACGCCCTTGGAGAGGGGCTCTAATAACTACTACTTTATAATACAAGGAGCTGATTCCATTGGGCGAATGAAAAGTCCTTGAAAATCATGAGCCGGACAAGCACATCGCCATTTGACGATGCAGATTCACAAGGGCTTAAAAAACATACTTGTTTCTAAATTAGCACTTAAGGATTCTGAAAGGAGAAACAAATGAAAAAGTTTGTATTTTTTATGATTGTTATGCTAATGTTTTTATCGGTTGTTTCCATAGCATTTGCTGATTCTACATACCCTAACTATCAGTGGAGGTATAGGATGCAAATTCAGCAGCAAGGCGACCAAAATGCACAGGTTGGTGCAATACAGCGTGTATTACATCAACTCAACTACGGCATTAACGTTGACTGGAATTTTGGCAGTACTACCAAAGCGAAGGTAAAGTCATTCCAGACAAATTCTTCTTTAACCGCTGACGGCATTGTAGGTGGCAGAACATGGGAGGCCTTGCAGGACTATCTCTCAAAAACCCGTCGAGATAGCAATGGATTTGATTATTATAAAGTGTCTTCTACTGAATACTTTGCGCATGGAACTGATGGCACATGGTGGCTCCTGACTGACAGCGGAACTTTTTCTAAGATAAGATAATGTAACCTGTTCTGTTAGCCGCATACCTGCCGGTATGCGGCACTTTCCTTTGGAAGAGGAGGCTAAAATGAAAAAAATCATAAGCACGCTATGGTTGGTCATAAGTTGTATATTGTTATGTGCCTGCCAACGCACGCCGGATAAGCCGGCGGTTATTGTTGGCGATGAACGCCAATACTTTGAACCCGCTTCTCAAGGCGGCAATCCGCTTACCGATGATCTCCCCGAAAGGTATGAGGGCATAATAGACGTAGGAAATAAAAATGTAAAAATCAAAATCGATGCTTCTGTAATAGCCCCTGTATTGGAGCGGTATGCCGTTTTTTCCGCAAGGCCGGAGTTTCTTTCCCAGGCTATGGTAGATAAGGCAAGGGCGGCGCTTATTGGCGATAAAACCATGTACGATCCGCTGTCCGTTACCGACCTTACACAGGAAGAAGTGCTTATTCGCCTGAGCTCATATAAACAGGCGCAGGCGGAGCTGCAAGGCAGAAATGAAAGCAGCCCATATATAGATGATATGGTAGCTTTCTATGAGGAAAAGCTGAAAGCAGCCCCAGTGACTATTGATAGAACGGTTAATGACGGAAAATTCGGCGATAAACGATCCGTCGCCGAGCAAAAATCCGATTCGCCGCCGGTTCCTACGCTTTTGCCTCCCGGCAACGACTATAACCGGATAACGGCCTCTGTCGATCTTGGAAATGAAACCCTTGCAACGTTTTCCGCTTACCGCTCGGACAGCGGCAAGTTGAGCTATATACGTTTAGAAAATACGGGTACGGCATATCTTGCAAAGCAATATAGGGTAAACAGGGCGGACATAGAGGAGCTGAGTACCACTTTTTCTAAGGCTAAGAGCATGGCGCAGGAGGTTATAAAAAATATCGGGCTTGACTATATGGAAGCTTTTGCAGAGCTGTCCGTAACGGCAGTAAACCCGGTGGAAGGCCGGAATAGCCATGACTGCTACTTGTTTATATTTACAAGGGGATTTAACGGCCTGCCTGCCATGTACCATAAGCCCATGCTGGCGCGTGGCGAGGCTTCCGCCGCTTATGCCGAGCCTTGGGCGGACGAGTACGCCGCCGTCACTATTGATGATGCCGGAATAGTGTATTTCACATGGGAATCGCCCACCACGGTAAAAACGGTGAACGAAAGCGTGGCCTTGCTGTCCTTTGACATGATTATGGAATTTCTTGCACAGCATTGCAGATCCTCCCTTTCATGGATAGATGAATCCATAAGGTCGATCAGCGTCGAAATAACTCAGATACGTCTATGCATGGCGAAAATCAGCACGGGCGCAGACGAATACCTGTACGTTCCCGCATGGGATTTTATCGGCATTTCCCAAAGCAACATGGCCGACGGGACAACGGCAACGGAAAATGGCGCAGAACAGAGCTATTTCACCATCAACGCCATCGACGGCAGTATAATCGACAGAAATTTAGGCTACTAACTGTTAGTTGACAAATTTACAACCCGTTTACACCTTGCTGCGGACTTGTTTACCGCGCACACCCGATAATAGGAGCATGAGGAAGAAAGGAGGTGCGATCCGTGCGGACGGTGGC